>OCLL01000225.1_pt1 | contig 13940 bp, 9 predicted proteins | sample 1538931 | NCBI WGS metagenome assembly OCLL01 (sample SAMN03418270, study PRJEB22391) | human gut metagenome | biome: human-gut; feature: organic feature; material: feces | host: Homo sapiens | place: Tanzania | collected 2013-01 | reverse complement strand
TTAGATGAACGTAATTACAAAAAGTGTTCAGTTGCCTGATGGAAGAACCATCACAATTGAGACCGGAAAAGTTGCAAAACAGGCTGATGGTGCTGCGGTTCTCCGCATGGGTAACACAGTGCTTCTCGCAACTGTTTGTGCAGCAAAGGATGCAGTTCCGGGTACAGATTTCATGCCTTTGCAAGTAGATTACCGTGAGCAGTACAGTGCTGCTGGCCGTTTCCCTGGTGGTTTCACCAAGCGCGAAGGCAAGGCTAGCGATGAGGAGATCCTTACCTCTCGCCTTGTGGACCGTGCTTTGCGTCCACTTTTCCCTTCTAACTACCATGCAGAAGTTTACGTACAGGTAATGTTGCTCTCAGCCGATGGTGTTGACCAGCCAGATGCCCTTGCAGGTTTCGCTGCTTCAGCTGCCATGGCTTGTTCAGATATTCCTTTCGAACACTACATCTCTGAGGTTCGTGTAGCTCGTATCAATGGTGAGTATGTCGTTAACCCTACATTCCAGCAGATGGAAGAGGCTGACATGGATATCATGGTTGGTGCTACCAAGGAGAACATCATGATGGTGGAAGGTGAGATGAAGGAAGTTTCTGAGCAGGATCTGATCGGCGCCCTCAAGGCTGCTGCCGAGGCTATCAAGCCTATGTGCGAGCTCCAGTATGAGTTGGCTAAGGAGAAGGGTACTGACGTAAAGCGTGAGTATGATCATGAGATCAACGATGAGGAACTCCGTGAGCAGATCAAGTCTGAGCTTTACAAGCCTGCTTATGATATCAACCACCAGGCTTTGGAGAAGCATGCCCGCCAGGATGCTTTCGACAAGGTTTTGGCTGACTTCCTTGAGAAGTATGACGCTGCTCATACCGATCTTTCAGAGGAAGACTTGGAGGAGAAGCACGCTGAGGCTACCCGCTACTATGATGACGTAATGCGCGATGCTATGCGTCGTTGCATCCTCGATGAGGGCTTGCGTCTTGATGGTCGTGCTACTACAGATATCCGCCCTATCTGGTGCGAGGTGTCTCCACTCCCAATGCCTCACGGAAGCGCTATCTTCCAGCGTGGTGAGACTATGTCTCTCTCTACATGTACTCTCGGTACAAAGATGGACGAGAAGCTTATCGACGGTGTGCTCGAGAAGAGCTACCAGCGCTTCCTCCTTCACTATAACTTCCCTCCATTCTCTACAGGTGAGGCTAAGGCTCAGCGCGGTGTAGGCCGTCGTGAGATTGGTCACGGTCACTTGGCATGGCGTGGTTTGAAGGGCCAGATTCCTACAGACTTCCCTTACACAGTTCGTTTGGTAAGCCAGATCCTCGAGTCTAACGGTTCTTCTTCTATGGCTACTGTTTGTGCTGGTACACTCGCCCTGATGGATGCTGGTGTTCCAATGAAGAAGCCTGTTTCTGGTATCGCTATGGGTCTTATCAAGAACCCAGGTGAGGACAAGTATGCTATCCTCAGTGATATCCTCGGTGATGAGGACCACTTGGGTGATATGGACTTCAAGACCACAGGTACCCGCGATGGTTTGACCGCTACACAGATGGATATCAAGTGTGACGGTTTGAGCTTCGAGATTCTCGAGGAGGCTTTGATGCAGGCTAAGGCTGGTCGTGAGCACATCCTCAACTGCATGATGGAGACTATCTCTGAGCCACGTGCTGAGATGAAGCCACAGGTTCCACGTATCGTAGCATTCGATATTCCTAAGGAGTTCATCGGTGCTGTCATCGGCCCTGGTGGTAAGATTATCCAGCAGATGCAGGAGGATACAGGTGCTACTATCACTATCGAGGAGACTGATGGTAAGGGTCACGTACAGGTATCTGCTCCTAACAAGGATTCTATCGATGCAGCTTTGGCTAAGATCAAGGCTATCGTAGCTGTTCCTGAGGTAGGTGAGGTTTACGAGGGTACTGTTCGCTCTATCATGCCTTACGGTTGCTTCGTAGAGATTCTCCCAGGTAAGGATGGTTTGCTCCACATCTCTGAGATTGATTGGAAGCGTCTTGAGACAGTTGAAGAGGCTGGCATCAAGGAAGGCGACAAGATCAAGGTGAAGTTGATGGAGATTGATCCTAAGACTGGCAAGTACAAGCTCTCTCACCGTGTGTTGATGGAGAAGCCAGAGGGTTACGTAGAGCGTGAGCGTCGTCCACGTCCAGAGCGTGGTGAGCGCGGTGAGCGTCGCGGTCGTCGTGATGATCGTCATGAGGGTCGTGGTGAGCGTCCAGCTCGTCAGCCACGTCGTTACGAGCATCGTAACGAGGAGCAGGCTCCTAAGGATTTCAACGATTCTTTGGATCATAACAATGATGTAGAATAATCCTAGTATTATTACATTAATAAATATAGATGGGTGCATTTCGTCAAAAAAGCGGAATGCACCCGTTTTTTTTCTCTGAACCCTATGAAACAGTATCCTTAAGGAAAAATATACTTTCCCTTAAGGATATAAATATTTTCCCTTAAGGAAAAAAATAATTTCCCTTAAGGAAAAAATATATTCTCCTTGAGGAAACTTTTAGTTGCAGAATTATATGTAAAAGATTCGCGATGAGTGTAAAGGGGAAGATCGACTAAGAACGTTGGGTGTAAATAGGGGGAAACTTTAAGATGTCTAAAAACAATAAAGCCCTGCAAGTGGAAACTTGCAAGGCTTATGTAAGGCGCTTCAAGATGGGCTTGAACCAACGACCCCCTGATTAACAGTCAGGTGCTCTAACCAACTGAGCTATTGAAGCATTTTGCATTGCAGAAACATTACGTTTCTTATTTGCGTGTGCAAAAGTACTAACTTTTCTTCATTCAGCCAAATTTTTCGGCAACTTTTTTCTGTTTTTCATAAAAAAAGTGCATTTTTCGGTGGTTTTCACTACTTTTTGCATCAATTATGGCAGTTTTCGAGAAGAAATGAGTACTTTTGTGGTCGAATAATCATATAACAAGGTAAACATGAAAAAAGTATTGGTTTCATTGCTGATGGCGCTTCTCGTGGTGCCATCTTTTGCACAAACAGATAAAGATTACGATTTCAAGATGGCTAAGAATATGGATATCTTCAATGCCATCTATAAGAATCTTGACCTGATGTACGTTGATACGCTCGATGCCGAAGAGGTGGTGGGCAATGGCGTTAAGGCGATGTTGGGAAGCCTCGACCCTTATACTACTTACTATCCGGAGGAAAAAGTCAACGAACTGAAGAATATGCTCACCGGCAAATATGCAGGTGTGGGAGCTGTGGTGCGCTATAACTTCCAGTTGCAGCGTGTGTGTATCAGTGAACCTTATGCCAACATGCCTGCTGCAGAAGTGGGATTGAAAAAGGGTGATATCATTCTGAGTATCGATGACGAGGATATGACCAATAAGGAAGTAGGCTATGTGAGCGATCATCTTCGTGGAGAACCGGGTTCTTCCTTTATGTTGAAGGTAAAGCGACCAAGTACTGGTAAGATACTGAAGGTTAAGGTAACTCGCCGTACCATCCAGATGGCTTTCCTACCATATTACGGAATGATGGAAGGTGGTATCGGTTACATCAACTTCAATTCTTTCACCGATAATTGTGCCAAGGATGTGCGCCGTGCTTTCATCGACCTGAAGAAGCAGGGAGCCAAGGGACTCGTCTTCGACCTCAGAAGCAATGGAGGCGGTTCGGTGAGCGAGGCCGTAAGCATCGTCAATATGTTCTTGCCAAAGGGAAAGACCGTATTGAAGATGAAGGGTAGATTGCAACGTTCCAACAATGAATACAAGACAACGGTAGAACCTGTTGATTCCGTGATGCCGATGGTAGTTCTGGTGAGTGGAAACACAGCCAGTTCCAGCGAGATTATGAGCGGTAGTCTGCAGGACTATGACCGTGCTATTATATTAGGTACGCGCACGTATGGAAAAGGTCTGGTACAGACCACCATGGATTTGCCATACAATGGACAGATGAAACTTACCACAGCCAAGTATTACATCCCAAGTGGCAGATGCGTACAGGCGCTTAACTACAAGCATGCTAAAGGCGGCTATGTAGAGCATGTTCCCGACTCGCTTACCAAGGTGTTCTATACTGCCGGAGGAAGAGAGGTGCGTGATGGAGGCGGCGTGAAGCCGGATGTAGAGGTGAAGCCGGATTCCTTGCCGAACATTGCTTTCTATCTCGCCGGTGCCCGCGACAGTAATGAGGTGATGCTCAACTACGAAGTGGATTACATCGCCAAGCATCCTACTATTGCGCCAGCTAAGGATTTTACACTGACAGATGCTGACTATGACGAGTTTAAATCCCGCGTTCTGAAAGCGGATTTCAAGTACGACCGTGAGACGGAGAAATATCTCAAGGATTTGGAGAAACTCGCTAAGTTTGAAGGATATTACGAGGATGCAAAGCCTGAGTTCGAGGCGTTGAAAAAGAAGTTGAGTCACAATGTGGCAAAAGACTTGGATTTCAACAAAGAATATATTAAGCAACTTTTGGAAAACGACATCGTGGCAGCTTATTATTTCCAGGCTGGAGCCATCCAGAATTCCCTGCGCTACGACAAGCAGGTTAAGGCTGCCGTCAAGTTGTTAAATTCTCCGGAAGAATACGGCAAAATACTCCATCCTGTGAAGAAATAGCAACAAAAACCTGCACAATCGCCTAAAATTGCGCAGGTTATGAATAAAAAACAGAAAAATCTTTGGAGATTTTCAAAAATATTAGTAATTTTGCACACGTTCAGTGGAATGAGGGGCTCGCAAGAGTTCCTCATTTTATTTTAAATAGGTATATATGATAGATAAAAACGTCGTAAAAAAATTAGTTGATGAATGGCTCCAAGATCAGGAATATTTCTTGGTGGACATTGAAATCAGTCCAGACAATCGTATCGTAGTCGAGATTGACCATGTAGATGGTGTATGGATTGAAGATTGTGTGGCTTTGAGTAGATATATCGAGGAACGATTGAGTCGTGATGACGAGGACTATGAGCTGGAAGTAGGCTCTGCTGGTCTGGGTCAACCATTCAAGGTTCCACAGCAGTATATCAACTTCATTGGCAAGGAGGTAGAGGTGCTTGATGCTGACGGTATCAAGGTAAAGGGCATCTTGAAGGCTGTGGATGGCAATGATTTCACAGTAGGCGTAGAAGAAAAAGTGAAGGTAGAGGGCAAGAAGCGTCCTGTGAAGCAGGAGGTTGATCATGTTTACCAGATGGATAAAGTAAAATATACAAAATATATAATCAGTTTCAAATAAGCTATGGCTAAAAAAGAGCAAGAATTAACAGCGAGTATGATTGATACATTCCGCGAGTTTAAAGAAACCAAGAATATCGACCGTACTACATTGGTAAGTGTGTTGGAGGAAAGCTTCCGCAATGTACTTGCCAGGATTTTCGGTAGTGATGAGAATTTCGATGTGATCGTAAACCCAGACAAGGGTGACTTCGAAATTTATCGTAACCGTGTCGTTGTTGCTGATGGTGAGGTAGAGGATGAGAACAAGGAAATTACACTTACCGAAGCACGCAAGATTGAGCCTGACTATGAGGTAGGTGAGGATGTGAGCGAGAAGGTAGATTTCAATAAGTTCGGTCGCCGTGCCATCTTAACTCTTCGCCAGACTTTGGCTTCTAAGATTCTTGAGCTTGAGCACGACTCACTCTACAATAAGTATAAAGACCGTGTTGGACAGGTAATCTCTGGTGAGGTTTATCAGGTTTGGAAGCGCGAGGTTCTTATCGTTGATGACGAGAACAACGAGTTGATGTTGCCTAAGGCAGAGCAGATTCCTGGCGATATGTATCGTAAGGGTGAGACTGTGCGTGCTGTCATCCTTCGTGTTGACAATGATAACAACAATCCTAAGATTATCTTGAGCCGTACAGCACCAATCTTCCTGCAGCGTCTGTTGGAGGCAGAGGTTCCAGAGATTGCTGATGGCTTGGTTGCTATCCGTCGCATTGCCCGTCTCCCAGGAGAGCGTGCCAAGATTGCTGTAGAGAGCTTCGATGAGCGTATCGACCCAGTTGGAGCTTGTGTAGGTGTTAAGGGTAGCCGTGTTCACGGTATCGTTCGCGAGCTTTGCAACGAGAACCTCGACGTCATCAACTATAGCTCTAATACCAAGTTGTTTATCCAGCGTGCCTTGGCACCAGCCAATATTACATCTGTGAATATCGACGAGGAGAACAAGAAGGCTGAGGTGTTCCTGAAGCCTGAGGAGGTTAGCCTGGCTATCGGCCGTGGCGGTATGAACATCAAGTTGGCTTCTATGTTGACAGAATATACCATCGACGTATTCCGTGAGGTAGATGAGAATGAGGCTGACGAGGATATCTACCTGGATGAATTCTCTGACGAGATTGACCAGTGGGTTATCGATGCCATCAAGGGTATCGGTTATGACACTGCTAAGCAGGTGCTCAATGCCCCACGTGACATGATCGTAGAGAAGGCTGACCTTGAGGAGGAAACCGTGGATAACGTACTCAAGGTATTGAGAGCTGAATTCGAACAATAATTTCCCTTGCTGGCGAGTGCTTGCAGGGAATCTAACTTTTAAAATAGGAGAATAAAATAATTTATGAGCATCAGATTAAATAAAGCACTACGTGAATTGAATATAGGACTTCAGACGGCAGTTGAATTCCTAGAAAAAAGAAAGGACCTGGGAGAGGTCAAGGCCGAACCGAGCTTCAAACTCAGCGACCAGCAATACAAGGCATTGAACGATGCCTTCAGTCAAGATAAGGAGGTTCGTGATCAGGCCGAGAAACTCATCACCAAAAAGGCCAAGGATAAGAAGCGTGCGCCTGAGCAGAAGGACCATCGTGCCGAAAGCTTATTGGAGTCGAGCAACCAGCAGCAGTATAAGCCGTTGGGTAAGATCGACCTGGATAGCATCGGAAAGGGTAAGTCTGCAGAGTCTGCTGTTAAAAAGTCGGAGGCACCGAAGCATGAGACTGCTGCCGTCAGTCCTGCGCCAGTGAAAGAAGCTCATCGTAATGAGCCAAAACATGACCAGAGATCTAACCATGGATCTCACCAAAAACAAGAGATGAAACAAGAGAATCAGCAAAAGTCACAGCAGCCAAAGATGAACGACTTTAAGGGTCAGAAGAATGCTGCACAAGGTAACAAGAATGTAGAGGCTCAGCATCAGAATGCTGAGCAGAAAACTGCTGGCAACAGCCAGCCTTCTAGCGTATTCACATTGAAGAGTGAGAAGAAATATACTTCAAATGAACCTAAGGTGTTGGGTAAGATTGATCTTTCTTCTCTCAATCAGAGCACTCGTCCTAAGAAGAAGTCTAAGGAGGAGCGCCGCAAGGAGCGTGAGGAGAAGTTGGCGCAGCAGCACAATGATCGCAAGAAGCGTGTTCGTATCAACAAGGAGCGTGTTGACATCAATGCCGAGGCTAAGAACAACAGTGCCGAGGGTAATGGCCAGAACAAGGGCAACAATGGTGGCAACAACAAGAAGAATAAGAACAAGAATAGAAATAATAATAACAACCGCGGCAATAACAATAACAACCGTGGCAACCAGCGTCAGATTGAGGTGGACGACGAGGCTGTAGCACGCCAGGTAAAGGAGACTCTCGCTCGCTTGACCAGCAAGAGCCAGAACAAGAAGGGTGCTAAGTATCGTAAGGAGAAGCGTGAGGCTGTGCAGGAGAAGTTGCAGGACCTGGCTCGTCAGGAGCAGAAGGAAAGCAAGATTCTGAAGCTTACAGAGTTCGTTACCGTTAGCGAGTTGGCTACGATGATGGACATCAGCGTTACTCAGGTTATCTCTACCTTGATGGGTGTAGGTATCATGGTATCTATCAACCAGCGTCTGGATGCTGAGACCATCAACATGGTGGCTGAGGAGTTCGGTTTCAAGACCGAATACGTGAGTGCCGAGGTTCAGGAGGCTGTGAGCGAGGAAGAGGATGATGAGAACGACTTGGTTCCACGTGCTCCAATCGTAACCGTCATGGGTCACGTTGACCATGGTAAGACCTCTTTGCTCGACTATATCCGCAATACCAATGTGATTGCCGGTGAGGCAGGTGGTATTACCCAGCATATCGGTGCCTACAGTGTTACTCTGAATAGCGGTCGCAAGGTTACCTTCCTGGATACCCCAGGTCATGAGGCGTTTACCGCCATGCGTGCCCGTGGTGCTCAGGCTACCGATATCGCCATCATTATCATCGCGGCCGATGACTCTGTGATGCCTACTACCAAGGAGGCTATCGCTCATGCGCAGGCTGCCGGTGTGCCAATGGTATTCGCTATCAACAAGATTGATAAGCCAGGTGCTAACCCAGATCGTATCCGTGAGGACTTGGCTAACATGAACCTGCTCGTTGAGGAGTGGGGTGGTAAGTATCAGTGTCAGGAAATCAGTGCTAAGAAGGGTATCGGTGTTCACGATTTGCTCGACAAGGTGCTCCTCGAGGCTGATATGCTCGACTTGAAGGCTAACCCTAACCGTCGTGCAACAGGTACCATCATTGAGTCTTCTCTCGACAAGGGTCGTGGATATGTTTCTACCGTATTGGTAGCCAACGGTACCTTGAAGGTTGGCGACATCGTTCTCGCCGGTACTTCTTGGGGTCGTGTGAAGGCGATGTTCAATGAGCGTAATGCCAACATTAAGTCAGCTGCTCCAGCTGAGCCAGCTATCATCCTCGGTTTGAACGGTGCGCCTACTGCAGGTGACCAGTTCCACGTAATCGAGACTGAGCAGGAGGCTCGCGAAATTGCCAACAAGCGTGAGCAGTTGCAGCGTGAGCAGGGCTTGCGTACTCAGAAGCGCTTGACCTTGGGTGATATTTCTCACCGTATCGCACGTGGTGAGTTCCACGAGTTGAACGTCATCGTGAAGGGTGATACCGACGGTTCTGTTGAGGCATTGAGCGACTCATTCATCAAGCTTTCTACCGAGAAGGTTCAGGTGAATGTAGTGAACAAGGCGGTAGGTCAGATTTCTGAGAACGACGTGATGCTGGCATCTGCATCAGATGCAGTCATCGTTGGTTTCCAGGTTCGTCCATCTGCCGATGCTCGTAAGGCTGCCGACCGTGAGGGTGTTGAAATCAACACATACTCTATCATCTACGATGCTATCGACGATATCAAGAGTGCGATGGTAGGTATGCTCGACAAGGTGAAGAAGGAAATCGTTACCGGTCAGGTTGAGGTGAAGCAGACCTTCAAGATTTCTAAGGTGGGTACTATTGCCGGTGGTCTCGTTACCGAGGGTAAGGTACACGCTAAGGATAAGGCTCGCGTCATCCGTGACGGTATCGTGATCCGTACAGCTGAAATCGGTGCCTTGAAGCGTTACAAGGACGATGTCAAGGAGGTGGTTACCGGTATGGAATGCGGTTTGAGCCTTGTCAACTACAACGATATCCAGGAAGGCGACGTTATCGAGACCTTCACAGAAATCGAGGTAGAGCAGAAATTGTAATATAGCATATATTATATATAATAAGGTAGGGATGAGTCCTCAGCGGCTTATCCCTATTTAGGGTTAAAATAACGAAAGGTTATTCTAAATAAAATGGCAGAAATAGAGAAAGAACAGAATCAGGTTGTCAAGGATGTGATAGACCAGAAATACGAGTATGGTTTTACCACCGATGTACATACTGAAATCATAGAAAAGGGTCTCAACGAGGATGTTGTGCGCCTGATCTCGCAGAAGAAGGGAGAGCCAGACTGGATGCTCGAATTTCGTCTGAAAGCCTACAATTACTGGAAGACGCTCAAGGAGCCAAAGTGGGGACACGTGCACGTGCCACCTGTTGACTACCAGGAGATTTCATACTATGCCGATCCTTTGGCAAAGAAGCCAGAGAACAAGGAGATTGATCCTGAGCTGGAGAAGACATTCGATAAGCTCGGTATTCCTCTGGAGGAGCGCTTGGCTTTGAGCGGCACTGCCGTGGATGCCATCATGGACTCTGTATCGGTGAAGACTACCTTCAAGGAGAAACTCCGTGAGAAGGGTGTCATCTTCTGCAGTATCGGCGAGGCGGTGAAGGAACATCCTGATTTGGTAAGAGAGTATTTGGGAACCGTGGTTCCTTATCGTGATAACTTCTATGCAGCCTTGAACAGTTGCGTATTCAGTGATGGCTCATTCGTCTATATTCCTAAGGGCGTCCGCTGTCCGATGGAGTTGAGCAGTTACTTCCGCATCAATGCCCGTAATACCGGTCAGTTTGAGCGTACATTGATCATCGCCGATGATGATGCCTACGTTTCTTACCTGGAGGGATGTACAGCGCCAATGCGTGATGAGAACCAGCTCCATGCTGCTATCGTAGAGATTATCGTCAAGGATAATGCTGAGGTGAAGTACTCTACCGTTCAGAACTGGTATCCTGGTGATGAACATGGTAAGGGTGGCGTGTTGAACCTGGTAACCAAGCGAGGCGACTTGCGTGGTGTTAACTCTAAGCTGAGCTGGACTCAGGTAGAGACAGGTTCTGCGATTACCTGGAAGTATCCTTCCTGCATCTTGCGTGGTGACAATTCTGTAGCTGAGTTCTACAGTGTGGCTGTTACCAACAACTATCAGGAGGCTGATACGGGTACCAAGATGATTCACATGGGTAAGAACACCAAGAGTACTATCATCTCTAAGGGTATTTCGGCTGGTCATAGCCAGAACTCCTATCGTGGTCTGGTTCGTGCTACATCCAATGCCGACAATGCCCGCAACTACAGTTCCTGCGACTCTTTGTTGCTGGGTAGCGATTGCGGAGCGCATACCTTCCCATACATGGATGCCCATAACGACACAGCCGTGTTCGAACATGAGGCAACCACCTCGAAGATTTCAGAAGACCAGCTCTTCTATTGCAATCAGCGAGGCATTCCTACCGAGGAAGCTGTCGGCCTGATCGTAAACGGTTATGCCAAGGACGTGCTCAACAAGTTGCCTATGGAGTTTGCCGTAGAGGCACAGAAACTCCTGAGTGTTTCACTCGAAGGAACCGTAGGATAAGCGATAGTTTCTATTGGCTATAACGAAACAAATTTTGAGGTGACGTCTTATGAGAAAGATAATGCTTTTATGCTTACTGATGGCAGGTATGTCTGTTGTAGGACAGACTACCTATAAACGACCTAAGTATAAGGATGATGATGTCGAAAGAGTATGGGCGATAGATGCTCATATTGGTGGAGGCTTTTATCAGAATGCACATCATACGGGGGCGGAAGTACCAAAGTACCATTTCGGTTCTACCCAGAATATAGGAATGTTGACCAAGTTTCATGCGGAATATTATTTGCCGAATACGAATTTTAGTTTAAAGGCAGGTTATGAGCATGAAGAAGTTACCTTTTTGAAGGGGGAGGCTGCTTATGACATGAATCAACTGATGTTAGGCGGAAGATGGTATGTTGCTCCTACGGATTGGTGGGTTCAACCTTATATGGGGCTCGATATGCTTTATGCTTTTGATGCAGAGCATTCGGATTTCTCCAAGTCAGCTTCTATCACGACTGGTTCAATGGGAACGAAGACGTATGAATACGAAGGATATGGTAAGATAAGATTACCACGTTTCAGTGCAGGACCTGTGGTTGGAGCGGATTTCTATTTGTTTTCTAGTATTGCAGTACAAGTGGAATACAGCTATCGTCTTGGTTTCGACTCGCACTATCGGGCTACTTACATGGAAAAGGGAAGTTCGAATACGTCGTATAATCATGGACAACTGCATCGCCATGCAGTATCAGTAGGTTTAAAGTTTAATTTTCCATTTACTTTTACTGCTAATGACGGAAGAAGTTTGTGGGATGGCTTGTTTGAATAATTATAGATACATAAATATAACTATGTTAGAGGTAAAGAATCTGCATGCTACTATTGCAGGCAAAGAAATATTGAAAGGTATCAACCTGACTATCAACGATGGTGAGATACATGCTATCATGGGACCTAACGGTTCCGGTAAGTCAACCTTGAGCGCTGTGCTCACAGGTAACCCTCTCTATACCGTAACAAAGGGTGAGGCTATCTTCAACGGCAAGAACCTTCTGGATATGAAGCCAGAGGATCGTGCCCGTGAGGGATTGTTCCTCTCTTTCCAGTATCCGGTAGAGATTCCTGGTGTATCCATGACCAACTTCATGCGTGCGGCTATCAATGCCAAGCGTGAGTATCAGGGTTTGGAGCCATTGAATACAAGCGAATTCATGAAGTTGATGCGCGAGAAACGCGAGTTGGTGGAATTGGACAGTAAGTTGGCTCGCCGTTCTGTAAACGAAGGTTTCTCGGGTGGTGAGAAGAAGCGCAACGAGATTTTCCAGATGGCCATGTTGGAGCCAAAGCTCTCTATCCTCGATGAAACCGACTCTGGTCTCGATGTGGATGCGATGCGTATCGTAGCTGATGGTGTGAACAAGATGCATACCGACCAGACTTCTGCCATCGTCATCACTCACTACGAGCGTCTGCTCGATATGATTAAGCCAAGCGTAGTTCACGTACTCTATAAGGGTAGAATCGTGAAGACTGCCGGTCCTGAACTTGCCAAGGAGATTGAGGCTCGTGGCTACGACTGGATCAAGGCTGAAGTAGATGAGAAATAATAAAGGAGGATGGCTATGCATTCAGAAAAACAATATTTAGACTTGTATCAGTCTTCTTCGAGAATGATCAAGAAGAACAGCGCTGAGGTGCTCAATGCGGTGCGTGATGCTGCTTTCGAGGACTTCCGTCGCCTGGGCTTCCCTTCCCGAAAGGTAGAAAGATACAAGTACACAGATATGAGCGCCATCTTCGAGCCAGACTATGGCTTGAACTTGAATAGACTGGAAATTCCGGTAGATCCATACGAGGCTTTCCGCTGCGATGTGCCTAACCTGAGTACTTCGCTCTACTTCGTGGTGAATGATGCTTTCTATAGCAAGGCATTGCCAAAGGTGGAGTTGCCAGAGGGTGTTATCGTGGACTCTTTGAACAAGATTGCTACAGAAAACCCTGATTTCATCGCAAAATACTATGCTAAGATAGCCAAAACCGATGAAGATGGCATCACCGCATTGAATACTTTCCTGGCACAGGATGGCTTGCTGATTTATGTTCCAAAGAACGTAAAGGTGGAGCGTACCATTCAGGTCATCAATATTCTCCGTTCGGATGTAGATTTGATGGTAAACCGTCGTGTGCTCATCGTGATGGAACAGGGCGCTGAGGCTAAGTTCCTCTTCTGCGATCATGCAGCCGATGACAAGAACTTCCTCGCTACCCAGGTTATCGAGGCATTTGTAGGCGAGAATGCCAGTCTCGACCTCTATTGTCTGGAGGAGACTCATTACAAGAACCGTCGTGTCAGCAACGTTTACATTGAGCAGCAGGCTAACAGTCGTGTGAACCATAATGTGATTACGCTTCATAACGGTATCACCCGCAACCGTCTCGACCTCGTATTCAAGGGCGAGGGAGCCGAATGCTTCTGCAATGGTTGTGTGATTGCCGACAAGAACCAGGTGGTAGATAACAATACGCTCATCGACCACCAGGTGGGTCATTGTACCAGCAACGAGCTTTATAAGTATGTGCTCGATGGTGAGGCACGTGGTGCTTTCGCCGGCAGAGTATTGGTTCGTCATGGTGCCCAGAAGACCACTTCTCAGGAAACCAACCAGAACCTCTGTGCTACGAAGACAGCCCGCATGTTCACCCAGCCGATGCTGGAGATTTATGCCGACGATGTGAAGTGTGCGCACGGAAGTACCGTGGGTCAGCTCAATGATGCAGCATTGTTCTATATGCAGCAGCGTGGTGTGAGCCGTGAGGAGGCTAAGTTGCTCCTTCAGTTTGCATTTATCAACGAAGTCATCGACAAGATGGAGCTGGAGCCATTGCGTGATCGCCTGCATCATCTCGTAGAGAAGCGATTCCGTGGAGAACTCAATAAGTGTGAGGG
>OCLL01000222.1_pt1 | contig 14029 bp, 10 predicted proteins | sample 1538931 | NCBI WGS metagenome assembly OCLL01 (sample SAMN03418270, study PRJEB22391) | human gut metagenome | biome: human-gut; feature: organic feature; material: feces | host: Homo sapiens | place: Tanzania | collected 2013-01 | reverse complement strand
CCGCAGAGCCCAAATAGGTTAGGACGTTTTTTAACGGCGGATTGCAAATCCGCCGAAACGCCTAACGGAACATATTGGATTGCAAATCCGCCGGAACGCCTAACGGAATTAAACACTAAACATTAAACACTAAAAGACAATGAAGAAGGATACCTGGAAAATGGTGATTCAGATTGCCATTAGCATTCTCACCGCAATAGCCACTTCGCTCGGCGTTTCCAGCTGCGTGTAGCAGCAGGAAAGCAGAAAGAAAGATGCAGGAAAGCAGAATGAAATCTGCATTTGATTAGTTTTTGAGAAGATTATATCTATGACAGAGGGTGTGGCATAAGTTCATGCCGCACCCTCGTTTTCCGTTTATACAGGATTAAAACCTCAGGCAAAAAAAATAGGACCTGTTTCACAACAGATCCTACCACATACTTACTAAAACTAAATTAACCACTAAAAAAACTAATATTTTTATTCCCCAATACTTCTAAGGGAGATTCATTATCTTTTTTATGAGTTCATTCAAACTCTTCTTTTTTACACCTGCAAAGATATAGCTTTTCTGCGAAACAACCAAATTTTCTAGCCTTTTTTTACTTAAAAAAACGAAGAAAGCCCTGTTTTTTGCATTATTTAAACCTTCGGCTTATTTTATACCTGTAAAGGCTACAGATACCAACAACCAACAGGGCTTTACCACTAGAACTTGTAACCTACCGTAAGCAGGAGCTGATGGCGATTGTTATCTACCTTACAAGAAGTAGGGAGATTATCCAATGTAGCATCATCCTTATTCACATAGCTCATAAACGGATAGAAATCACCCTTCTGGGTAGCATACTGATAAGCTACGTCAATATTCAGGTTCTCGTAGTTGAAACCCACACCGCAGGTAAAGCGATTCATCGCCTTCCAGTTGGTATAATCAGTAGAAGTAGCGATATCTACACCATTGCTGCCAATCGACTGATCACGATAGGCATTGTCTCTGAACATCGGTGATACATAGTTGTAACCGAAACGGAGAGAAAGCATAGAGGTTGGCTTGATTTCAGCTCCCACCTTCAAGGTGCTTACGCCCTTCAGGTTGGCACGGGTATCTGCATTCATCGCATCATCGCTGCTGCTTGACTCGTAATAATCACCCCAGTAGTAATCGTAGTAACCACCATCCTTTACACGGTTGTCAATATGATCGTACCAGGCATACTCGTAGGTTGCACCCAGGGCAAGATAATTGCCCACGGTATGACCCATGCTGACACCCACCTTCCAAGGAGTGTTGAGACGGAAATCGTAATCTACAGTCTGTCCCTTATCACCCAATGTGTAGCAAGGCACATTGACGATATTGCCGGCAGCATCCTTATCCTGGAAAGTAGCTGGCGCTTCACCGCCATGCATACTCAGATCGTGGGCTGCGCTGAGCGAGAGATCGTAGAACACCGGAGAATTGACGTAGGCACCGATGCGGAAAGGAGACTCCTCTACCGGACGGAAGATGATACCAGCCTTCACGTCATAACCTGTACCCGTAATCTTGATCTGCTCGTAGGAATCGCTCATGTTGCCATCTACGAGATTCTCAGCATAGAGGGAATTACTGTTGTAATGAACATCGTGCAAGCCGATGGTAAGACCGAGCCATACCCTATTGCCTATAGAACCACTGATGTTGAAATCGTAGCTGCCGATATAGCCATGCTGATACTGTCCGAAGAGATAAGAGTTGGCTTCGGCATAAGACAAGTAGCCATCAGAAGTGAGGCTGAGCAGACCATTCTGATACTTGCCACTATTATCCTTGTAACCGCCGAAGTTTGCATCTACGGCACTCCATCCATCTACGCCCTCTGCGTTCTTGGCTGCAGTGAGCTTGTTCTGCGAAGCATTCGTGAGCGAATTGGCTGCGGTAAGGATCTGACCGAAGTCGGTACTCTTATGATAATTGAACGCGAGATTGAGCGAGCTGGAGTTTCTCATCTTCGTTGACCAGACGATGCCCACCTGGTCGAAGGTTGGATGACTCTTCTTGCCCTTGATATCTATGGTAGAATGGCCAAAGGAAACGCTGTTATCAGCACCGCTCTGGGCGATGACACCAGCTGTGAGGCTAATCTGATTCTTGCGGAAGAGACCCACACCGGCAGGGTTGGTACTGATGGTGGAGATATCAGCTCCCAGAGCCTCCATCGCTCCACCCATACCTACATAGCGAGCGGTACCCGTGAGTTGGCTGGCTGCCAACTTGGTATCCTGATAGGTTTCCTGCGCAGCGGCGCTCATGGAAGCCACGAGAGCGCTGGCAAAAAGTATATGTTTTAAATGATTCATATTATTTTCTAATTTTTATTGTTTAATAAAGCTTTTGCCCTTTCAGGGCGCATTGCTGACTGCTTATGTACCCAGGGCGATGCCCTGGGCTAGGTGCTTCTGCCCTTTCAGGTAGGGTGTTCAAAATCTATATAATTTTTCGACACGTTTTTTGTGTTAAAATACAAGTCAAGTCACACGAAATCAACGTGTTATAAATTTAAAAATGTGACGTTTTATAGTTCTGCGCAATATTCGTGTAGAATAATTATTGAATATCAGTTAGTTGAACCGATTATTCGACTAAAAACGTGCCATATTTTAAACGGATTTTGAACACCCTACCTTTCAGGGCGTGCTATCGGCGACCTCCGAAGCTACCGCCGCCTGAGCGGCCGCCACCTCCGAAGCTGCCACCACCGGAATGACCACCGCCAAAGCTGCCGCCTCCGCCTACACTGCCGCCATTGAAGCTGCCGCTATTGCCGAAGCTGGAGTTATTGCGCGTTCCGAAGTTGGAGTTGTTGTTGAAGTTATTGTTCTCACGGCGCTGACCGAAGCTGCGGTTGGAACCGCTTCTGCGGGTATAAGTATTGTTTTTGCCCTGCGATCCGCCATACACATATCCATGAGAAGCATCGATGCGACCCGGATTGTTATATCGCTTGCCACCGGCAAAGCCACCATAGCTTACATGGCCTATCATCGGACCACCCCAGTACCAAGGGCCATACCAGCCGCCCCAGCCATAATACCATGGGTCGTACCAGCCACCATACCATCCGGCATAGCCATAATACCATGGATCATACCATGGGTCAAACCATGGGTCGTACCAGCCCGTATAATAGCCATATCGCCAAGGATTGTGCCAGCCCCACATGCGGGAGCGCCAATAATATGGACCATAGCCATAGTAGCCATAGAACCAAGGATCGTAGTAGCCATCCCAGCGACTCATACGGCGAGTGTTACCGAAATCCTCCTCCTCATTGATATACTTCTGTGCGAAGTAAGCATCATCGTAGATGCTGTCGGGCGCCACACCCTTGCCTACATGAAACTGGATGATATCGTTACCGAGTGAATCAGTACCCACCTTCTCGTAATGGCTCAGGAATCTGCCACCACGGTTGTACTCATCCACATTCCGGTTGCTGCCGCTCCAGAAGAGGGCATAGATACTGTCGCGGCGTGCCTGCTGAGCCTTGTACTCACGCAGTAACGCAGCTTTTCTCTCAGCCTTCTCCTTCGCCTCCTTCTTCGGGTTGAAGTAGAGGTCGTCGTCCTGTGCCATCGAAGTGAATGGCATTGCGGCTGCCATCAGGACTGCAAGAAGATACATTTTCTTCATTGTATATTTCTCCTATCTTTTTCTGTTCTTTATGCAAAAATACCACTTATTTTGATGCAAAATTACAGAATTTCCCTAAATAATTGTAGGTTTTCCCCTATTTTTTTATAATTTTGCAGAAGATTTAAGGGATTTCAAACTTTTTTGAACATCCGTAAGCATTTTTAGGATAGAAAATCAATAGAAAAAGATATGAAATATTTAGTAGCGACATTCAATATCGAGACATCGGCCGACTTGATGCAAGCCTGCCAGGACCTGCTCGCCGACGGTGCTGCCGAGGCTGGATTCGAATCGTTTGAAGAAACCGAAACGGGTATGGAGGCATACGTGCAGAAAGACCTCTTCGACAAGGAGGTGCTGGATGCCTACATCGCCGACTTCCCTATCATGGACACCCAGATAACCTACGACATCCAGGATGCCGAAGACAAGGACTGGAACCAGGAATGGGAGGAGCAGGGCTTCGACCCTATCTTCGTAGGCGACCAGGTAGTAATCTACGATGCCAAGCATCCGGAACTTTATCCGGACACCAGCAACCGTCCCGACATCATCGAGATCGGCATCGAGGCAAAGCTGGCCTTCGGAACCGGCAACCACGAAACCACCCGTATGATCATCGCACAGCTGCTGGAGATGCCTGTCAAGACCAAGCGCATACTCGACTGCGGCACGGGTACGGGCATTCTGGGACTCACCGCCTCGAAGCTCGGCGCCAAGGATGTGGTGGGCTACGACATCGACGAATGGAGCGTGGAGAATGCCAAGCACAATGCCGTGCTGAATGGAGTAGATAACATGGAGGTACTCTTCGGAAACAGCAGTGTACTGAACCACGTGAGCGGTGTCTTCGATGTGGTGATGGCGAACATCAACCGCAACATCCTGCTGGAAGACATGAAACTCTTCCGCAGCGTGATGAATATGGGCGGTACGCTGATTCTGAGCGGTTTCTACGAGGAAGATGTGCCTGTATTGCTGGAGAAGGCAGATGAGCTGGGACTGCACGAGATAACAAGACAGGTAGATAACAACTGGACCTGCCTGGTGCTGGGAGCGTAAAACCAACAATAAAGAATAAAAACAGCAGAAAAAAAATAAAGCTTGATCTTTCCCCCTTGGAAAAATCAAGCTTTATTCTTCTTCATTATCATCCCACAATTTCTTATCCTTGTCATTGCTGCCGATGCAAAGCTGGCGCAGATCGTAGTAGCTGCCGTTGTAGATATCGAAATCCACATAGCCCTTGATGCCCGGAAGCTTTCCTGCATCCGTATGCTGCCAGAACTTCCACTTGCCCTTGTACTGCACCTTATCTACATAATAATGTGCTATCCAGTAAGGATAGTCATCGAAGACGGGCGCACTGAGATACTGCTCCTTGAACTTGTAATAGGTATAGATGATCGGTTTCACATGATACCTATCCTCTACGATATGCAGCCATGTGAGCACATCACGCTGAAAATCCTCTACACTCTTGTCATCGGGCTTATGCTCGATATCGAGTACGGGCGGAAGATCGCCATCCGTAAGATGCACCTGTTCCAGGAAGTAATACGCCTGTTCGCGAGCCGTAGATTTATTGCTCCAGAAATGATACACGCCACGGATGAATCCGTAGTCGCGAGCCTGATTGAAGTTCTCACGGAAATTCTCATCCAGGCGACTGGAACCCTCGGTACTCTTGATGATGACAAAGCGCACAGGACAACCCTTGATCATCGCATTGTTGAGCTGCTCCCAATCTATCTTGCCCTGATAATGAGAGATATCAATGCCATGAATCTCGTAGCCTTCGGGATACACCTCATCGCCATAGAGGGCACGCCATCTGAAACCGGTTGGACCGACGAAGAAATGATAGAACAGGAAAACATACAGCACTACTACCGCCGTTCCACCAATCCACCATGCCAATCGGGGATAACGCTGAAAAACAGAAGACGAACGCCTTCTGCCACGAGAGTCCCCACGACGGGAAGAAGTCTTCCTTCTCGCCACAGTACCCTTTTTTTGTGAAGAAGCCGTTCGTCTTGTTGACATATAAAAAATATGATTTATTTCTTATTACTTAGCCTGCTCCAACTGGAGAGTCTTTGTGGTCTGATCGCAAACCTCAGATGGACCCCAGTACTGGATAGGACCTGGATAAACATAAGCTGTCTCCTTAGCCCACTGCTCACGCTTAGAAGCGAAGAACTTGAATGGAGCACCGTCGAGCTCTACGAGAGCCTTGCGGATAACAGGCTTGTTAGCACCGTTACGACGCTCGATGTTCATCATCATTGTGATAGGCACACCACCTGCAATCCACTCAGCAGCAGGAGCTGTTGTATTCTTGATGATTGACATGTAACCAGTCTTGCCGTTAGCGATGAGGCGAGATGCGTTGAAACCGAGTGAGTAGCAGTAGTCAGCATCGTAGTTAGAAGGAGCTGCGCAACGTCCCTCGTAACCGAAGAAGTGGTGCTGAGCTGAGAACTTACCTACGTACTTACCCTCCTTCTTCCATGCAGCCAACTTATCAGCTACCATGCGAGAGAGCAACTTCTCTGTCTCGATGAGAGAAACCTGTACGTTTCCGTGAGGGTCACGGTCGAGGCAGAGCTGGCGAGCTACGTCAGCTGGCAAAGACTCCAATACAGCGAGGTTGTCCTTAGCGATGGCACCCTTAACGAATGCAATCTGCTCCTCAGCACTTGCAAACTCACGGCTCTCGCCTGTTGCAGGATCTGTAAGAACCTCGTTCAACTCTGCGATGAGCTTCTTGATAGCTGGGATGAACTCGATCAAGCCCTCTGGGATGAGAACAGTACCGAAGTTGTTGCCATCAGCAGCACGGTTAGCTACGGTTGTAGCGATGTATGTTACAACATCATCCAATGACATCTCCTTACCCTCAATCTCCTCAGAAATCAAGCAGACGTTTGGCTGAGTCTGGAGTGCGCACTCAAGAGCGATGTGAGAAGCTGAACGACCCATCAACTTGATGAAGTGCCAGTACTTGCGTGCAGAGTTACAGTCGCGCTCGATGTTACCGATGAGCTCAGAGTAAGTCTTGCAGGCTGTATCGAAACCGAAAGATGTCTCAATCTGCTCGTTCTTCAAGTCACCGTCGATAGTCTTAGGGCAACCGATTACCTGAACGCCATACTTCTTGGCAGCATAGTACTCAGCGAGAACGCAAGCGTTGGTGTTAGAGTCGTCACCACCGATGATAACGAGCGCCTTGATACCGAGCTCACGGAGAATCTCGATACCCTTCTCAAACTGGTCTTCCTTCTCCAACTTGGTACGGCCAGAACCGATGATATCGAAACCACCAGTGTTACGGTACTCGTCCATGATCTCAGGAGTAATCTCCATATACTTGTGATCAACGAGACCGCCAGGACCGAGGATGAAGCCATAGAGCTTGTTAGCTGGGTTGAGAGACTTCACACCGTCGAAGAGACCAGAGATCACGTTGTGACCGCCAGGAGCCTGACCACCAGAAAGGATGACACCTACGTTGAAAGCAGGGAGTTCCTGAGCCTCGCCAGCCTCGAAAGTAATAACAGGCATTCCGTATGTGTTAGGGAAGAGAGCCTTGATTTCTTCCTGGTTACCTACTGACTGAGTTGCTGCACCCTCAACTGCCTTTACAGGACCCTGAAGCGCCTTTGGCAACTTTGGCTGATAAGCCGCTCTTGCAATCTGCAATGCACTTTTTTCCATAATTCTTTTATTAATATTTAATTAGTTGAAACTTCAAAAACACTGCAAATTTAAGGTTTTTCTACGAGATACGGAAAGAAAAATGCTAAAAATGAGTTAATATCGATATTTTTTTTGATTTTCTATTGCTTTTCCAAAGAAAATGATTATCTTTGAGCCAATGTTTTTAACCAATTATTAATTTAGAAATAAGAATTATGGCTAACAAAAGAGATTTAAAACGCACTATCAACTACATTACCAGCGAGCTTTTCGCTGAGACTGTAGCAGCGTCTTTGTACAATGGCAATCCTTCTCAGGAGGACGTAGATGGCATCCTTTCATCTATCGTAATGGTCAATAGCGACTTCATCAAGCGCGTTTCTCACCCAGAGCCTGGCATAAAGCCGGGAGCATACTATCAGAACCTGATTCATGACTTCAACAAGCAGGTGAGCGAGATTATCGACCAGATCTCCAATATGGGATAAGCCCCAAGAAACGGAGAAGAACATCCATTATACCTATAATATATATAGAGAATAGATTAAGAAGAAATGATCAAGGACATCTGTCAGTGGATATTATACAAGCGAATGGGATGGAAGAAGGAAGTAACCATCGACTTTCCCAAGAAGTACATCATCTGTCTTGCACCACACACCAGCAACTGGGACTTCCTGATAGGACAGCTCTACTCCAGGGCTGAGAACATCAAGAGCAACTTCCTGATGAAGAAGGAATGGTTCTTCTGGCCGCTGGGACCTATCTTCAGAAAGATGGGTGGCGTACCGGTGTGGAGAAGCAAGCATACCAGCATGACCGACAACCTGGCCGAAGAGGCAAAGAAGCGCGAGAGTTTCGGTCTCTGCATCACCCCGGAAGGTACCCGCTCGCTCAACCCGGAATGGAAGAAGGGATTCTATTTCATCGCCCTCAAGGCAGGCATCCCTATCCTACTCTACGGCGTGGATTACGAGAAGAAGGTGATACAGTGCACCAAGATGATCATCCCTTCGGGAGATGTGGACAAGGACATGCGCGAAATCAAGCTGTACTTCAAGGATTTCAAGGGAAAGAAACCTGAGAAATTCTCCATTGGAAATATCGACTAACAAGCAAAAAGAAAGGAGTGTCGCCCCCAGGCTGAAAGGCAGGGGTGCGACACTCATCATAGAAGAAAGTGAAAAAAACGAGTTTTATAAAATATGGGCTGATAAGCAGTCTGCTTATCTCTTCCGGATTCATGCTGCAGGCATTCGATGAGGGAAACAGTCATGCATGGGGAAACATCGAATACGATGAAGATCCGTGGGTGTTCAATGCCTCACGCCCCTACTTCGTGACTGCCGGACTGCAGAACCGGCATCTATCATTATGGGCATCGCACGGAAGATACTGGGATGCTGAAAGAGGATGGAAATGGCAACGTCCTAACCTCTTCTGTACTACGGAAGACCTCTTTACCCAGACCATTGTGGTGCCATATCTCATCCCGATGCTGGAAAATGCCGGCGCCATCGTCTTCACTCCCCGTGAACGCGACTGGCAGCAGCAGGAGATTGTGGTGGATAACGACGACAGGCACTCCATCGCCTACCAGGAATTCGTGAATGGCAAGAAATGGAAGAACTGCGACTCCCTGGGATTCGCTAACCTCCAGGCTTCCTATCTGGATGGAGAAAATCCGTTCCAGATGGGTACCGTGAGACAGGCGAAGGCTACCAAGCGAAAGAAGAACAGTATGGTAAGCTATCAGCCTAACTTCCAGAAAGAGGGAAAATATGCCGTTTACGTAAGCTATCAGACTCTGCCCAAGAGTGTACCCGATGCCAAATACATCGTCTATCACAAGGGACAGGCTACGGAATTTACCGTCAACCAGCGCATGGGTGGCGGCACATGGGTATATCTCGGCACCTTCGAGTTCGACAAGGGATGCAATGAGTTCAACCGTGTGGTCTGCACCAACCACGCTTCACGCAGAGGTGTCGTAACGACCGATGCCGTACGATTCGGAGGCGGTATGGGCAACATAGAGCGTGGCGGATTCGTAAGCGGAATGCCCCGCTGCCTGGAAGGAGCAAGATACTACGCCCAGTGGGCTGGAGCACCCTATAGCGTGTATGGCGGAAGAAAGGGAAAGAACGACTATGCCGACGACATCAACACCCGTTCGATGATGACCAACTGGCTGGGAGGCGGCAGCATATATATGCCGGCATTGGACGGCAAGCGCGTGCCGATAGAGCTTTCTCTCGCCCTGCACAGCGACGCAGGATACAACCCTGACGGACAATCCACCTGGGGCGCACTCGCCATCTGCACCACCGATTTCAATGATGGTATGCTGAATAGCGGTATTTCAAGATTTGCTTCAAAGGATTTCGCTAAGGCTTTGAGAGATAATCTCGTAGAAGATATGACCAACACCTTTGGTTCATTCGGCAAACGCTATCTCTGGGACAGGAACTATTCGGAGACCCGACTGCCGGAAGTACCATCGGCAATCATCGAAATGCTCTCTCACCAGAGCTTCCCGGATATGCGCATCGCACAGGATCCGATGGGCAAGTTTACCATCGCCCGCTCCATCTACAAGACCATTCTCAGATACGTGAGCAGCAACCATGACCAACCGTATGTAGTACAGCCACTGGCACCCAACCACTTCAGCGTGGAGGTGGATGAACTGGGCTACGCCAGCCTCACCTGGAATGCACAGCTTGACAAGACGGAACCTACCGCCAAGCCAACCAGCTACATCGTTTATCAGGCAGAAGGCAAAGGCGGATTCGACAATGGTACGATGGTTCGCTCCAACATCTACAACGTGAAGCTGGAGCCAGGCAAGCTCTACAACTTCCGGGTAGCAGCCGTAAACCAGGGTGGCGAGAGCTTCCCGTCAGAAACCCTCTCGGCACTCTATAACCCTACTGCCACCAACAAGATTCTGATCGTGAACAATTTCCATCGCCTCGCCTCACCGCAGGTGGTAGATAACGACAGTATCCAGGGCTTCGACTTCGACCAAGACCCAGGCGTAAGCTATGGTCTGACGGCGGGATGGAGCGGCAAGCAGCAGGTGTTCGACATCCATAGAATGGGTATCGAATCATCCAGCGGACTGGGATACAGCGGCAATGAGATGATAGGACAGTTTGTGGCAGGCAACGACTTCAACCATACCGTGGAGCATGCCCAGGCCATCGCTTCCAGCAACAAGTACAGCATCGCCAGCTGTTCGAGCGAAGCCATCCTTTCGGGAAGAGTGAAGATGACCGACTATCAGGCAGTGGACCTCATCAATGGTCTGGAACGCTACGACGGATATACCCATCAGTACTACAAGACCTTCACCCCAGCCATGCAGAAGCGCATCAAGTACTATGCCCTCAACGGCGGAAAACTGCTTGTGAGCGGCTCCTACAACGGCAGCGACATGCAGGATGAAGAGGAGAAATCATTCATGGGCGCTATCCTGAAAGTAAACTATGAGCCTAGCGGCACCAAGTTTATCGTGCAGGACATCAATCCGGAAGATTCCACCATTACCGAGCGAGACAGCATCGTTACCACATCGCCAACGGTAAGCGGACTGGGCAAGGAATTCAGCTACTATCATTCGCTGAATGCCAAGCATTATGCAGCCACCCATCCGGAGATACTCAAGCCAATAGGCAGCACAGCCTTCTGCGCCATGCGTTATCTTACAGGAACCAGCGCAGCAGTTGCCTACAGGAGTACCAGCTACCGCACCTTCACCATGGGATTCCCACTGGAGTGCATCAGCGATGAGAAAACCCGCTACAGCATCATGCAGGGTATTCTGAAGTTCCTGACGGAATAGAAGAATAGCCGGAAACAAAACGTATAAATAATAACCCATCATTTGAGCAAACTTTGCTGACCATAAAGTTCAAAGTTCAATGTTCAAAGTTCAAAGTAAAAAAGGATATGTATAAGATTCAAGCAAACCAGTCTGGCACACGCTCTATCGAAGTGAGCGACCAGCATTTAGAGACTATTGACAAGTATCAGTTGCTCCGCAACCTCGTAGATAGCAATGGCATCATCGACGAGGAAGTGCTCGACAAGTTAAGATTCAACGTCCGTTCTCTTCTGGAGAGCAGCGACATCAAGGACAAGGAGTTGCTCGACCTCTGCCTCGACGTGATCTACAACCAGAACATGAAGGCACTCGGCCTCCATAACCTCGTATTGCTCTACGTAGATTGGAAGGACAAGAAGGATGCACAGGAAGCAGCTGAGGCTGAGCCAGATGCAGTGAATGACTAAAGTATATTGAATGGATTATAAGTTAACAGATTTTCTCCCAACAACCAAGAAGGAGTGCGAACTCAGAGGATGGGACGAACTGGACGTCATCCTCTTCTCGGGTGATGCCTACGTAGATCATCCATCCTTCGGACCGGCTATCCTCGGAAGAATCCTGGAAGCTAACGGCTATCGTGTAGCCATTGTGCCTCAGCCCGACTGGCATGGCGACTTCCGTGACTTCAAGAAGCTCGGTCGCCCTCGCCTCTTCTTCGGTGTTTCACCAGGAGCCATGGACTCGATGGTAAACCGCTACACGGCCAACCGCCGTATGCGTAGCGAGGATGCCTTCAGTCCTGACTCCCGCCACGATATGCGTCCCGACTATCCGTCTATCGTCTATACCCAGATACTGAAGAAGCTCTATCCCGACGTACCTGTGGCACTGGGCGGTATTGAGGCATCATTGCGCCGCATCAGTCACTACGACTACTGGAAGGACGAACTCCGCAAGTGCATCCTCTGCGATTCGGGTGCCGACCTCATCCTCTATGGCATGGGCGAACGCTCTATCGTGGAACTTGCCAATGCATTAGCCGAAGGCAAGACCATGGACCAGATTCACGAGATGCCGCAGGTGGCTTTCTACTGCAAGGAGAAAGACATCCCGGGAGGATTCAAGGACGATGACATCATCCTGCATAGCCACGAGGAGTGCCTGCACAACAAGAAGGGACAGGCGGAGAACGTGCGCCATCTGGAGGAGGAAGCCAACAAGATGCATGCCCAGCGCATGATTCAGGAGACCGACGGCAAGTATGTGGTGGTGAATCCACCGTTCCCGCTGATGACTACAGAGGAACTGGATGCCGCCTTCGACCTGCCTTACACCCGTCTGCCTCATCCTAAGTACAAGGGCAAGACCATTCCGGCTTACGAGATGATCAAGTTCTCCGTGAACCTGCATCGCGGCTGCTTCGGCGGTTGCTCATTCTGTACCATTTCGGCACACCAGGGCAAGTTCGTGGTTTGCCGAAGTAAGGAGAGCATTCTGAAAGAGGTGAAGAAAATCATCGAAATGCCTGATTTCAAGGGCTATCTGAGCGACCTGGGCGGTCCTTCGGCAAACATGTATGGCATGCACGGCAAGAACCAGAAGGCTTGCGAGGTATGCAAGCGTCCATCGTGCGTGAACCCTCAGATTTGTCCGAACCTGAACACCGACCACAGCAAGCTGCTGGAGATCTATCATGCTGTAGATGCCCTGCCGGGTATCAAGAAGAGTTTCATCGGTAGTGGTGTGCGCTACGACCTGCTCCTGCACAAGAGCAAGGACGAGAAGATCAACCGAGTAGCAATGGAATATACCCGCGAGCTGATTACCAAGCACGTGAGCGGCCGACTGAAGGTAGCACCGGAACATACCAGTCCGGAGGTATTGAAGTTCATGCGCAAGCCATCGTTCGATCTCTTCTACGAGTTCAAGCGCATCTTCGACAAGATTAACAAGGAAGAGGGCCTCAACCAGCAGATCATTCCATACTTCATCAGTTCACATCCGGGCTGTCATGAAGAGGATATGGCAGAGTTGGCGGTAATTACCAAGGGACTCGACTTCCATCTGGAACAGGTACAGGATTTCACTCCTACCCCAATGACGATTTCTACGGAAACCTGGTACACGGGATACGACCCATACACTTTGGAGCCTGTATTCAGTGCCAAGACCCAGAAGGAAAAGCTTGCCCAGCGCATGTTCTTCTTCTGGTACAAGCCGGAGGAGCGCCGCGCCATAGAGAGCGAACTTCGCCGTATCGGCAGAGCAGATCTCATCGACAAGCTATACGATAAGAAGAGCTTCGGCGGAAATCATGGCGGAGGTTTCAAGGGCAAGAAGACCAACTTCGATGACAAGGCGATTGGTTCTACCTATGATAATCCGGGCGTGGGCAGAGGAGCCAAAGGCAAGCGTGGTGCCGGCAGAAATGCAGCAGAGCCAAATGGCGGAAGAGGCCGTGGCAGAAATGCATCAGACCGCTTTGCGCCAAAGGGATATGGCAATGTAGGTTGCTATGACGAGGAGAAATACCTCAACAATGGAAAATCTCTCAAGTCAGGCAAACCTTCGAATGCCAACATCCGCGATGCGTTAGCAGCAGCAAGAGCCGAACTCCGCAATCAGAAAGACCCAAATGCCGGCTTCTTCAAGGATAAGAAGAAAAAGAGTTTCAATCCTAATTTCGACACCGACAACCACAATCGCAAGAACCGCTATAACAGCGGAGACAAGAACGAGCGTGGCAGCGGACGTGGAAACCAGGGAAGAAACGAAGGAAGAGGCAGGAGAAAATAATATGAAATGAATAAAAAATCGCCGTTTATCTCATATTC
>OCLL01000219.1_pt1 | contig 14151 bp, 6 predicted proteins | sample 1538931 | NCBI WGS metagenome assembly OCLL01 (sample SAMN03418270, study PRJEB22391) | human gut metagenome | biome: human-gut; feature: organic feature; material: feces | host: Homo sapiens | place: Tanzania | collected 2013-01 | reverse complement strand
TCGTATCATAAAATGAATAGCGAATATGGAAGAATTCACTCAGAATGTTGGAATGGAAGTAAGTCAGAGCAATATGTTTTTAAGGATGTGACAAAATCTTTAATTCATAAAAGGGAAAGATATATTAATGGCGAACGTGTGACTGCGTACAATGGACAGCATGACCAGATGTCGCTTACGACTTTTCTTAGGGATTGCCTACGTCCTTTGTTTAATAGCCAAGATCCGCTTCATAATATGATTAGTAATAATAGTGGTATTACAATGTCGCATTTTGTATATCCGCTAATTATGAACTTCATCTCTAAAGAAGAAACGGCAAATGAATATTATTTAATTCTTGTCAGTGATTTCAAGTCTGGTCAATACAGTAACAATGATCAGGATGATAAGAATACGCTATATAGTTTGATTTCTGGCAAATCGCATATAATGGCATATTTTGAGCGCCAAATCAAGTCAATGCGTGCGCCGTTTGTTCAGGCGGAATATTTACATTTTCAAGCTGGCGATTTAGGTGCAAGAGGTGTCAGGCTTATTCATAAAGATATTGTGATGAAGTCTCAGCTTTACCTGAATAGCAGTCTTGAATTAAGCCAAAAGAGAGGAAATCAATTTAATCTTAGCGATGCTAATATTACGTTTGATAAAGATAAGGCAACAACAATAGACAGTATTGGTGTTATGATAATGGAAGGGAAAAAATTACTTTCATATCGTACTATAGTTCGTGGAGATGACGAAATCGCTAAATTACTTACTGAAAAACGAGAATATGAAATTCCTGCTCAAACATCGATTGATTTGGGACAGTCTTCTTTAGGAGACATTACGGTCAAGTATATATTTTTCACGATGTCACATGACAGTGAAGGAAATCCGGTTTTACCCGTATCATTAACTTCACAACAAACCATAGCTAAAGAAAGCATAACATATATAGATCAAGAATTCAGAAGAACAATGACTATTGTACTAATCACTCTATCTATTATCATTATTATTGCAATAATGTATTGGTTGGGAAGAAAGAAGAAAGTTGTGGTTAACATTTCTCGATTTGCCCAGAAGTATGTCAACGTAACAAAGGACAGAGGAGCGGTGGAATTGCCGTGCTGGTTTTACGTAAAAGACAATAACCTAAATAGGATTAAGGTTAGCGGAAGTGTGGAATGTTGTCGAAAGATGACTATTGGTGGCATGACGAAACTGTATGTTAGATTGCAGGAAACCAAACCCGACGGATTCAGCTATTATGTTAACGGAAAAGAGTGTAATAATTTTCTTTATATTCCACTTAAAGGCAATAAATTCAGCTTCGAACTCGACATCAACATCAACCCAGATATCGTAGATGTGCGTCAACTTCATACGTGTAGTGTGATGATAGACTTTAAGGTGGAAACATCCGTTGGAGGATTGTTTAAGCACACCGACGCAGGTGTCTCGCCGGAGGTGTACGACTTCTACTTCATTGAGGACCTCGGACGCGCATGGGTGGGCTTCGACCCAGGAACATCGGGCTCGTGTGTAGCTGTTGGCAATCCGAGCGGTGCGCTTAACGACCCGAGCATATCGCTTGTAGGGGTGAGTCGAGGCGAGACAATGACAAAAATCATACCGTCGCGCATCATCTTCAATAAGTCGTTTGCCGGTAAGTCCATTGATATGCTCCTGCCGGGGGTCGACTATCAGTATGGCATCGCAGCCGACCGCAACTGGAGAGCTTCGCGCAATTTGCCGCGATTCCAGAGTATCAAGAAGCTACTAGGCTATAAGAAGGCTGAGGAGGACAAAATAGTGGTGACGGCAGGCGGCAAGACGCTGAAGTTCTCCGGTGTAGACCTTGCTCATATGCTTATGCGCGGTCTCGACCGCGACCTTATGGAGTATCTCAATAATATGTCGGGCACCGACCGACAGCGTGTTACGGACAACGGAGAATGCCCGCAGCGCGCCGTTGTTGCCATACCAAACAACTACACTTTGCCGAAGATTGAGGATATGATAGCGAGCGTGGAGCGTCTCGGCAAGTTCAAGGAGATTCGTTTCATATACGAGGCGGAGGGCGTGTTGTTCAACTATTTGCGAAAGACGTTCGGTCAAAAGCAGTCGGGCACGGAGACTGTCATGGTGTACGATATGGGCGGAGCGACAATCAACCTCACCGTGTTCCGCATCACTTATACCAGCAAGAATGGTTCCACCTATTATAATATATCCACTCTCGGACGTATCGGCTACGCCGTCGGAGGCGATAACATCGACGTGGCTCTCATGGAATACGTATTCTCAAAGGTTTCGGGAGATAAAAACAAATGTCATGATTATGAGAAGAAGCATAAAACACAGATACTTGCCAATATAATACATAATAAGTTAGCTATTATTCAAGCTGACCGATATATAAAGAGTCCTAAAAAGGATCTTAACCCATTGATAGAAAGCAATGTAGGCTATCTTGGTATGCTTCATGATAAGAATTCATATATAGAAGAAACAACTGCAATTCTTTCTGGGTTTGGTGTCATTGATGACTCACGGATTGAAAATGATGGTGACCAGTTTACTGCCAATATGCTTAAAAAGATATTGAATTCAGATGAACTGTATGATTTTGTATATAGTAAGGTTGAGGATGCCATTAATGAAATACTCGGTTATCCCGAAATAAAGTCAATAGGCATTGACAAACTATTGTTTGCAGGACGAAGTACAATGTTTCCCAAAATACGTGATATAGTACAGAATATTGTCCGAAAACATTCGCGTCGTATAAAGACTCTTGACATCTTTGACGATGAAGAGATTAAAACTTCCGTTGCTTATGGCGCATGTTGGTATGGCATATACAATGGTCTAGTCACGCTTGACAATTCACGCCTCACAAGTGCTTATGGCTTCAAACAGACCACCGGCACCGACTCTACCCTCAAGGTTCTACTCAATCAGAACAGCGTGTTCGGCGATGACAACATGGTGCATGGTAGCATCGACATAGAGAGTCTCTTTGATGGTGACGGACAGACCGTGTCGTTCTATCAGATTATGGGCAGCGGAACAGGCGACGGCTTGCTATCGGAGAAGAACCGTTATAAGGTTAACTACCTAACGGGCATTCCCGTTACACAGCTCACACAGAGTATCGGCATTGATGTGGGCAGAAACAATTTTGCCACCTGCAGTGTAACGTTTGATACGGGTATGACCGAACGCCGCTCTGATCTCGACATACAGACGCGTGACATCACGGAAGAGAACGACTGGGCGTATGTATTCGCCACAACCGACGAGGAGTCGAAGTCGGCAGCAAGCACACCAACCGATACTCGTCCAAGTCTGCTTACGGAAAAGAAGCAGGCTGATGAGCTAAATATTCCTCAACAGACGGGACAATGGTATGACAATTGGGACAAGAACAAAAAGCGTAGGTTCTAACTTTAAATAAAAATATAAAAGAAATATTGTATGAGAAAGTTATTGTTTCTTCTACTCGTTTCCATTGCTTGTATTGTCAAGGCTGGAAACAATAATCCTGTCATATACCTTTATCAGGGTATTGACACTGAGTTTACCGATTCTGCGACGATGAACAAGATACTGCTCCGCAAGAATGGGGTGTTTTATGTAGACGGATGTGTGCACGATACTTTAAAGACCGTTAAGCTTCGAATAGGCAAAGGTCAGTGGTTCGACTTCAAGCCTGCGTTGAAGCCTAATGAGAAGATGTCGCAGGTCTTCAAGATAATGCCCAAAGCAGGCAAACTCGCCATCAGTTCTTTCGGGAGCATGACGGAGTTGGAAAACTATAAGAAGGAGAATCCTAAAAAGAACATGCTTGTTGCTGTTGTGTCTTTTGCCGACGGCAAGAATCTGTTGCTCAACAACACGTCAAGTGATATTGATGTGTATATGAACGACTCGTTCAGCCAGACACTTGACAAGGGCGGATGCATGATTGTAAGTAAACCGACTAATGCCGACAGCGTCAATGTTGTTGTGGCTTGCGCGAAGAAACTGCCAACGGTTTTCACCGTAAAGTTTGGAGAGGCTACAGATGGCGGTGTGACTGGTTGGTGGGTTGCTTTAGCTGCTGTTTTAGCATTGCTGATTGGGACTGGTGTGACTATTGGTATTATTCGATTTAAAAAGAAATCCGCAGATAAGAGTAATAAAAAGAAAGCAGCTGTTGTTGACGCTAAAGACTTTAAGCTTAGTGTCAATAAGAATCCCCTCAGTCAGTTTAAGGGCTATGAACAAATAATTGGTAAGCAGAAGCAGATTATTTGTCTTATGCAGACAGTCAAATTTCCGACAAATAAGGCTTTTTTGAACATTTATATTGACGAAATAGTAAGGTATTATGGTGGAAATGAAAACATAAGAAAATACATCAATGATGAATTGAAACGTAATGCGGATGTGCAGTTGTCATTGGCTTTACCAGTGACGTTTTCTACGAAAAAGCCAAGAAATAATCGCAATGCTTGGAAAAAAGTGAAACCGGGCAAAAATATTTATTGGGTTAAGTTTATTGCTCCTTTTGTTGAGTCTGACTCACTAGTATCGGAGTCAACCTCGCAGCAGAGCGAAAGTGCATTAAACGATGCGAATGATCTTGTCGCACGTATGTTCGCTTTCTTGCCGCAGCAACAGCAAGAAGGCGAGGGCGTTGAGCTTCTGCCAGAAAAAGTGGAAATAAACGTGGACAAGCTCTATGGTGTGTATGAGGCGCTCAAGGCATTTGTCACAACGGTTAAGGACGAGTTGGCAAATGTAGATAAAATAAAAATGGATGTTAACAAGGCCGCCAACGATCAGATGGCGAAGTTGAAGCATGACCATGAGGAGGAGATAAAACAGCTCAATGACAGGAATGCCAAGAAGTGGGAGGAGGACACGGCGATAATGAAGCAGGAGCACGAAGAAGCTGTGAAGAAAGCCGCCAAGTTTGAGGGCGACTTCAAGCGTGAGAAGGAGGCAAAAGAGAAAGCTCTTGAAACGATAAAAGATCTCAATGCCACTATAGCACGCAAGGACGAGGAGTCGAAGGAATACAACACGCGCCTCGTGTTCTACCGCTCGTGCAGCGAATATGCAGCCCTTGCCGTGGAAATGTTCGACACGGTGAACGCCGTGGAGCAGCTTGCTTCAAGGCTGTACAATGCGTATGTGGAGAACGGCAGAGACCGCGACACATTCTGCTATTATATGACACGTGTCAACCGTAAGTTCATCTCGTCTTGTGCAAAGATAAAGAACCTGCATGAGGTGTACGAGGCTGAGCTGCGCATGCTTGCAGCGACAGGACTTGTCCCGAGGAACGGATGGATTGACCGTCTGCTTGAGAGCCAGAAGAAAGAAAGCATGTGGACTTGGCAACTCCAAGCTAAACTCTACCGTGACGTGTTCGAACAGTACAGCGGTAGTGCTGTCATCATGGCCGACGAGTATGCCTATATGATGGGTAATATGTTGGCAGACATTGACAAGGGCATCGAGAAGGAACTTGTCGCCAAGTCGGAACATTTGCAAAAACTTGTTGCTAAGCTCGGTTATAAGCTTGTGTATGCCCGCCCATTCACGCCGATAACAAAGTATGACAATGTTGAGAACACTGACTTCGTGGATCTCGGCATAGCCAAGGATACTATCGTAGAAATAAAGAAGATGGGTGTAGCTTACGGTACTAAGAATCCGAAGACAGAAGTAACAGTACAACAATAACAAGAAATAAACAACCAGAATAATTATGAGAAACAATCGTAGAAACCATGGTGGCGACTCGGCAAGAGGTGGCTCCGGCAATGGGGCTGCCGCTAAGTTATTGCCGCTGATAGTACTGGCGGTGTGCGTCATTGGAGTGGTGGCGTATTTTATACTTAAACCTGAAGGATCTGGCGGAGACGGGCCTAAAAAAGACTCTGTATCGGTCGCTGGAGCACCCACGGCAACCGTCTCCCCAAAGCTTGCTACCATCTACCTCGACAACTCTGTCAGCATGCTGGGTTATGTGCACGGTAGGCAGTATCTTGATGCCCTTGCCGACCTAATGAGCGTATATCCTGGAACGGAAGCCCGTTGTGTTGGCGACTCTGGCGAGGTAATAAAGACCGGTTCGGAACTTATAGGCAAACTTACCAATAACGCAATACACTATGTGGGGCAGTCGCTCCTCAACGAGGACATGAAGCGTATCGTCGGCGATGTCAACGCCTCGAAGAAGCCGAAGATAGCCTTCTTCGTCACCGACGGAATAATGTGCGGACCCGACGCGGAGATAAGAAAGACACCCGATTATAACATCAACCACCGACAGGAACTTACAAATAGTATTTCTTCTGTTTTCAAGGGAAAAGGCTTAGGTGTTTCGATATATCGTTTAGTAAGCGACTTTAAAGGTGTATATTATTGTTATGATAATTCCCACAAGCCAATAGATGCTTTGCGCTCTTTCTATATTATAGCTATAGGCAAGCCAGAAGTTGTGTCCGATTTCAAGGAGAATTTAATCAAACGACAGAAGCAAAGTATCTTTAAGCTGCGTCCCCAAAACGAAATACATTTCATAGAGTCCAAACCGATAAATCAATATCTTAGTATAAATGCAGGAAAGGATGGAAATGTTGTGCTCTCCATAGATAAGAACAATACGGTTGTTTACGATCGTAGCAAAATAAAGAGTGACAAAGACATAAATTTCCAAATAAGTTTTGATGCATTCAAGAATTATAAATACTCTGGAATAGATCTTGCAAAGAATGTTCAAGTAAAGATTGACGGTACAGAATATAAAACAGAAGCCATTGCCGATAGTTTGCGTAATGCTCTTATAGTGAAGGTTGAGCACAATCGTCTCAAAGGCACCAGTGATGGCAGTAAGGTTCACATCACTATCCCTTACTTTACACCAGCATGGATAACAAGTTCTATAGTTAGTAATGACAATGATTTGCGTTTTATACAGGGACTTGCCGACGAATCGACTTTCTTCTTCAATTATTTCATAAATGGTATAATGAACGGAGTTCTACCATCATCTGACTTCAATATCTACGATAGAGAATTGTTACTTAAACGTAAATAAAATCAATTTAAATATAAAACGAAATGGAACAAATCTATTTTTTAGTTTCACAATGTGAGACATGGCTCAACAATGACCCCAATGGTTATCTTGAACATTATTTCTGTTCAGATGGAGGTTTTACTCATGCCTTCCTCATCGCTCTTGCTATTGCAATCGTGGCAGCTATAGTGTTTTACGGTTGGATAGGCATGGCTGTAAATCGCCTTGCTAATCTTGGCATTTGGTTGGCAACTCTCTTTGCCGATGCCGTATTAACCTTTATAATTACTCAGATGTCGGTAATTGGCAATAGTGAAGCTATGACAGGAGTTTTTAAAAGTATTGAAGAACATAAAAGTGAACTCAGTACCCAAATACCAGTAAATGACACAGCAGGACAAGATAGTCTGTATAAAACAACTACACAGATTATAGAAACTCTTTCTAATGGCTGTGATGTTACATACGGTTTGAACATAAGCAATGTTGTTGTTTCCCTTGTTCTTTTCTTTGTTATCTCATTATGTGTTAAGAAATTAACAACACACGCTACACATATTCCTTTCTAAGAACCTAAATAGACACAATAAAATAACGATTATGAACGTATTTATTTTTGCAATAGGCGGAACTGGAGCAAGAGTGCTAAGAAGTCTCACGTTCTGTCTCGCATCGGGCATTGAGAAGATACCCGATGGAACCAACATCATCCCGCTCATCATCGACTACGACAAGGATAACGGCGACAAGAAGCGAACTATCGATCTCCTAGATACTTATACAGCCATACGCAATATGGCGTATGAAGGAGTGGAACTCAACGCAGGCGACCGCAACTTCTTCCATCCCGTAATACGACATCTGTCAGATGTAGCCACGCTCGCCGGAAAGGCGGATGTGGGAGTGAAACCGAGTTATGAGTTCACCTTCGGTCTTGACGATAAGACAAAGGCGGGAACATTTGCAGACTACATCGACTACACCAATATGATGGGCAACACATACCTTACAAAGGATCTGCTCGCCTCGCTCTACAATGACGAACCGCAGGATTTTCCTGAAGGCTCACATCCATTCACAGAGCTTAACCTTGAGCTTTCTATGGGCTTCAAGGGCAACCCTAACATTGGTAGCATTGTATTTGAAAACCTTAAGGAGGATGCCGAATTTAAGCGCTTTTGCAACACATTTGATGCAACACGCGATCGTGTGTTTATTATCAGTTCCATATTCGGCGGCACGGGCTCGTCGGGATTCCCGCGTATCGTCGATGCCATACACTACTCTGGCATTGCCGGATTCGACAATGCGATGGTGGGAGGATGTATCGTGATGCCCTACTTCAAGGTGAACACTCCGCAGGGAGGTGCAATCAACTCCAACATATTCAACTCGAAGCAGAAGGCGGCATTGTCATACTACGCACAGCCAGACCAGAACGGCAAGAGTATTTATGACAAGCTGACGACCGCATACTTCATCGGCGACGATGAGACGACGAACCTGCCTTATTCAGAAGGTCGGGACACGCAGAAGAATGATGCCCATATAGTAGAGTTCCTCTCTGCACTGAGTGTACTCGACTTTATCTGCAAGGACAGAGCCACGCTTGAGGCATCCAAATATCGCGAGTATGGTCTTCCTAAAAATACAAATGCCGGCGAGAAGTACAATTTTACCAATTTTGACGCTGATGACTATGAGGACTATCTGCAATTCCTTTTTACAATGGGACTCACTTTCAAGTACTATAAGGACTATGTAGCAAACGACACAATACCGGAGAAGGAGGCCTATTATAAGACTCTTAGACTCGGTTCGAAGGTGGGAAGCGGAATGTACAAGCACTTTGAAGAGTTCATAGACGACTTCAATAGCTGGCTCGACGAGATGGCATGCCAAAAGGACGGATTCAAGCCGTTCCTCCACAAACCGCGCAATGAAGACTCACAGGCGGTTGTCGCCAATGATCTTTATGAGTATGTTGTGGGCTACGAGGCACCTACGGGTGGTATGTTTAGCAAGGGTGCCGTCTACAAGGACTTCTCCGCTTACTGTAATGAGGTGTTTAAGAAGATATCCAACACATGGGATAACGATGAGCAGATACTGCTTGAGACCTACTATGAGGCATCTGGCAAGATGTATGAACTGTTTAGTGAAATCAAAAAGAAGAAGTAATTATGGCTAAGATATTCAACAATATAAATAAGTCTCTTTATCCAGCCGAGAGCAACCTAAATCTGAGCGGCTGGGATAAGACCATGGCGTACGATACCAACCGTGTGCCACATATCACCGACACTGTAGGGTCGGGCATTGCGCTCTCTAAGATGGGCACTTCCATACCTACACCGTTCGCTCGCATTTTTCTCTTCAAAACAGCTTTTGAGATGGTGAACGGCTCGGCAAAAGGGGCTGACGACAACTCTGCTTACGGCAAGTTAGTGTCGGAGTGTCTCGACTTCCTTGAGTTTATCTATGGCTATGGCGATGCCATTGAGGTGAAATCATGGAACGTGGCTTCAAATATCAGCGCGCTCAAGAGCAGCGCAAGCAAGGGACATCAGGTGCTCGGCAAGAGTCTTGAGAACTTCGCGCTCAATCTCGGCGTGAAAGACATATACCTTATTTATTATAATGGTGTGCTCATTGGCGGCACATCGCCGTTCACGCTCGTCTACACTTCACCCAACTGGCAGCGCATAAAGAACATCACCAACGCATGCGGACTTGCTGGCAACCAACTGTTTCCTGACTATTCTCAGCCAAATGCTGTGACAACGCCGCTGTACAAGCGCGACCTCGGATTCCGCACGATGCTCACACGATACTATGTGGCTTTCCGTATGGTGCCTGGTATGAGTGACACGTCGTTCTTCAAGTATATATACCGCAATCAGGATATGTATGACGAAGAGATGAAGAAATACTTTGCAGACATAACTGGGAAAACCCCGTATGACGTGGCTATGTTCCGCAACGAATATGCTTGTGTAAAGGCAAATATGACCGAGATTGATATCTTAGGTATGGGCGGTGCCCAAACGCTGTTCCTTGCGACAAAGAGCAATGGGGTGCCTCCAGGAGGTGAAAATATTATTGGTGGTGGCACTGAAAATGGCACTAATATCTCTGACGATTACAAGATTGCTGCAACCGTGGACAACGGAATTGTCAACCGTCCTCTTGTCCTCTTCGAGGGTGGCATAACCGGTGCCACTTATGTTGCTGGTAAGCCTTTACCGAATGGTGTCGACATTGTGCGTAACCCAGAGGAGTCGCTTGATAGCCGTATACTCCCCGGCGGACAGAACATAAAATATCCTTATCTCACCGATACCGATTTCCTTCAGGAAAAGATAATAAAGGTTGGCTATAAGGTTGACACCGACAACTTCATGACCTTCGGCATTCAAACGGCAGGTAACGGTGATTATCTGTTGCCGTTGCGAAAGGAAATATTTGAGTATTTCAAGCCGTCCGACTTCGTAGACAACAGTGTGCAGGGACTTGCCATCAAGCTTGAGGAACTGGACGAGGAAACTGTAAAGGTACACCTCACCATACCGGTGCAGTTTAGGGACCGTCCGTATATAGAACTTGTGCATACCTATTATAAGGACGACATCGTAGAATTGAAGAACTATCCTAATGTATTCTCTATTGGCGTGTTCCCGTCCTATCGCATCCTTGGCAATGTGGTACCAAACATCTACTCGGTTCTTGTGCTCGACGCCAAGAAGCAAGTTACGACACGTTACTATGCCTTAAAGGACGGCAAGGTTGAGGTTGTGGCTGATGTCGTAAGCAAGAGCCGCTTAACAAACGGCGGACGCTACGACGAGTTGAAGCAGACCTTTGATATCTGCGAGGTGGAGACAAACGGCGCAAAGGCACTGTTGTTGCCTAATTTCAAGGAAATCACTCCTGCTGACGGTGGCGGAGACACCGTTGTCGGCATTGACTTCGGTACAACAAATACTTACATCTGCTTCTCGACAGACGGTGGCGGAGATCCCAAGAGCCTTGAGATAACACGTGACGATATGCAGGTGCTCATGCTCAACAAAATAAATCTGGACAAGGGTAATTTCGGTGATGACTACCGCAACTCTATGTATATGATGAGTCCGTATATCACATCGTTAGATCGCGAATTTGTGCCATTACTTTTGGGTGATCAGAGCAACGTTGCCTATCCGTTCCGTACCGTGACTTGTGAGACTTTCGATCCGCAGAATGGCTTCGACAAGATTGCCAATCCACAGTTGTTCGCCGATATCAACATCGGCTTCAACTTCTTGAAGGAACTTGTCGACCTACCCAAGGAGAAGTACAATACCAATATCAAGTGGGACATCGAGGAGGGCAACACGAACGAACCGTTGACTGTAAAACAGAACCGTGTAAGGGCGTTCTGCTATCAGAACGCGTGGATGATAAAGAACAAACTAATGCTGCTCCAGGATCCACGCACGAGTTTCACGGTGTTCATCACGTTCCCATATACAATGAAGCGCACCGTGCGCAATGAGATTGCAGCCTATTGGGAGGAGGCTTTCGACAAGATAATGGGAAGAGGCAATGTGGTGATTGAGCGTGTGACGGAGTCGATTGCTCCTTACTATTCTATAATTTCGAATGACGGCAACTTCACCGATAACGCCCTCAACATCGATATTGGTGGTGGCACTACTGATATGCTGTTTGCTGACGTTGAAAACAAAAAGTTCTTCTACACATCATCAAAGTTTGCTGGTGACGACATATGGGGCGACGGCAAGCATCTCGTTAACAACAATCAAAAGGACAATGGCTTCGTCAAAGACTTCGAGACGAAACTTGCCAGCCACTCTCTGCTTGTTTCCGATGACCGTTCTAAGGGATATGAGCAGTATAAGAGCCTGGTGAAAAAGTCTGCCGACCTCATGAGCTATATCTTCCGCTATGAGGACGAGTTCAAGTATACAGGCTATATACGCCAGAGCAAGGACAAGCTCATGCCGGTTCTCTGCGTGCATCTCGGTGCCATTCTCTACCATGTGGCACAGGTTCTCACGGAGCGCCACATCACTATTCCGTCGACCATCAAATTCTCGGGTATGGGTGCAAAGTACATCCACATCATCAGCGACAACGAAAGCGACGTACAGGACATCGTGAAGATGCTTCTGTCTGCTTTCATGGAGTCGCTTTCGGGCGATAAGTGCAAGATGCCAAGGAATTTCAAGGTTAGCTTCCAAAATAACGCCAAGGAGGTTACGGCACAGGGCGCTATGCTCCTGAACCACAATTCGCTCCAGAATATACGCGATTACGACAAGGAACCGCTTTGTGTGTTCGGTATTGACAAGGAGATTGGTGACGAACTCGAGTACGAGGATGTTCCGAAATACAAGAACGACGTTCTCAAGTCGTATGACAAGTTCCTCGATGCGTTTGTGCGCGACAAGAAGATAACGCGTTTCTTCAAGGAGGAGTTTGGCATTATCTTCACGGACGAGCTTGTGAATAAACTTGAAAATGAGGCTTCACAGAGCTTCGATCTCATGTCAAGGAACACGAACGCCGACTATGTAAGTGAGACAATGTTTTTCTGGCCGTTGAAGAACGGCTTGTATGCAGCATCTAAATAGTAATAGTTATGAAGTATGTATTATCAACAATAGCATTCGCTTTGTTGCTCTCTACCCATCAATCCGCAGCCTTTAACGGCAGCGGATTGATGAGACAAGGACCGGACAAGGCACAGAGCGCACAGGTGGACAATAAGGCTCAGGCTGGAGACGCTGCGACAGATGCTGCTAAAAAGAAAGCCGAGGCAGAGAAGAAAGCCAAGATGGAGGCTGCCAGGAAGAGGGCTGAGGCTCAGAAGAAGGCCGAAGCAGCGAATAAAGCGCAACAGACTCCTGTGCAGCCAAGTGGTGGGGTTAACGATGTCCAACTGATGAAGCCAGAGGCCAATGCTGACCGCAACCGTGGTGTGGTGCAAGGCACTCAGTCGCAACAGCAGTCACAGCAGCAGAATGTGGATCCTTCGCAAGAGGGTGGCGACACTCTCTGTGACAACAATGACAGCTATGTGCCACAGGCACAAGGCAACGACACCGACTCAGACAGCAAGCAGGACAATGGGAAGGTTGGATTCTTCTCGGGCGGAAAGATGATGTGGGTACTTATTGCTTTGGCAGTAGTGGTGGTTATCTTCTTTGCCTCGCGCAAGAATTCAACAGGCAGACAACCAAAACCAGCGGTTGGAGATGGGTTAAGCGATGAGGAAAAGGAGATTGCGGTATTACACGAAAGCTTGACCAACCTCAAGGCTGAGGTAGAAGTCCTGAAACAGCAGAACATCAAACTGCAGAATGACTTGGAGGACTGTCGCAAGCAGGCGGCTGCCAACGTCAACTCTACGGCTGCCAACGCCAATGTCAACAACTCGTTTGCCGGCACGAAACCAAGCAACACTGTACTCTATGCCAACATTCTCAACGGAATGGTGTTCCCGAGCGACGACATGCAGTCGGCATGCGACGAGTATACGGTGTTTGTGCTCACCGTGTCTGGCAATGAGGGCACGTTCAAGGTGAACGACGCACCCAACGCACAACTCTATCTCATCTCTAACTTTGCCTACTCCGTGGCAAGTGCAGTGGAGGTAAAGTCGAAGTCGGCAAGCGCCAAGACCATCGCCACCGTGAAGTCGGGACGTGTGCGCAAGACTGGAAACGGTTGGACTATCGTGAAGAAAGCCGTGGTTGAACTGAGGTAGCAAAGAAAAATCAAAAGTAGGATATATGACCATTTTATTTTTGCTATTGGTTATCTTTGTCGTTGTTTGCGTGGTGCTTGCCGCCAACGGAAAACTTTACAAGTTGGTTGATGACCTGCGCAAGACTATCGACAACGCGACCGACCAGCGTGTCAGGCAACGGCGCGAGACATCACGACGCCCTGCTCCGACGGCTGACTCCGATGTGACGGCTCTCTCAAAGCGTGTCGAAAAGTTTGAAGAGGCCAACCGCGGACTCGCATCCTATGTTGAGACGCTTGCGCGGACTGTCGGTGACAGTACTGCC
>OCLL01000215.1_pt1 | contig 14275 bp, 12 predicted proteins | sample 1538931 | NCBI WGS metagenome assembly OCLL01 (sample SAMN03418270, study PRJEB22391) | human gut metagenome | biome: human-gut; feature: organic feature; material: feces | host: Homo sapiens | place: Tanzania | collected 2013-01 | reverse complement strand
ACTTCATTTTCTCGCGCTTTGAGGCGGTGAAAGAGGTGGTGGGGCGCAACGGCTCGCTAAAGGCAAGTTTCTTCCTCGACGTGCGCCGCGTGGACCGTATTCGCCGAGTGAACAAGCACAAGGAGATAGTGCTGCTGAAGGAGATTCTCAACGAGGGCGTGCAGCAAGGCGCATTCCGCATCAAACATGTGGACAAGACCGCCGAAATTCTGCTTATGGCTATGCAAGGGCTGGATTTACACTACATTCGCGACAGTTTCGCCGATTTGGGCATCAATAAGCTCAAACTCCGTGAATATCTCAAAGACTTCCTGCTCAACGGCATTCAGTGCCACAACAGCGAGAAAGACGAACTATAATTTTTTCGACTGACAAAACATTATAAAGAACTACAATAACTAAAAAAGAAGAAAACAATGAAATTACTTGAAGGAAAAGTTGCCCTGATTACTGGTGCCGCTCGTGGCATTGGCAAGGCTATCGCATTGAAATTCGCTAAAGAAGGCGCCGACATCGCATTCACCGACCTTGTAATCGACGAAAACGGCAAGGCTACAGAAGCAGAAATCGCTGCCCTCGGCGTAAAGTGCAAAGGTTATGCAAGCAACGCTGCCGACTTCGCTCAAACTGAAGAAGTGGTAAACGCTATCAAGGCTGACTTCGGCAAAATCGATATTCTCGTCAACAATGCAGGTATCACCAAAGACGGCTTGATGCTCCGCATGACTGAAGCTCAATGGGACGCAGTTATCAACGTGAACCTCAAATCTGCATTCAACTTCATTCACGCTTGTGTGCCCATCATGATGCGCCAACGCGGTGGCTCTATCATCAACATGTCGTCGGTGGTGGGTGTTCACGGCAACGCTGGTCAAGCCAACTACGCTGCTTCAAAGGCTGGTTTGATTGCCCTCGCTAAGTCAATCGCCCAAGAAATGGGTCCTCGCGGTATTCGCGCCAACGCTATTGCTCCTGGTTTCATCGAAACCGCTATGACCGCAGCGCTTCCTGAAGAAGTTCGCAAAGACTGGATGACCAAGATTCCTGCACGCCGTGGCGGTCAAGTGGAAGACATTGCAAACGTGGCAACCTTCCTCGCAAGCGACATGTCAAGCTACGTGACTGGTCAAGTGATCCAAGTTGACGGTGGCATGAACATGTAATTCCCCTCTTACACTCAGGGAAATATCAATCCATAAATAATTTAGGCTCTCTGCGCTTATGTGCCAGAGAGCCTATTTTTTTATGTTGAAAATGCTATAGCATTTTCAACACATTCTTAATTATTTCAAAGGGATGCCGGATTCTACGATGGGGAGGATTTCGGCAGGGCTGTTGATGATGACGTCGGCGCGGTATTCGGTCAACTCCTTCACTGGACGGAATCCCCACGACACGCCCACAGAATCGACACACGCACGGCGCGCTGTTTCCATATCCACGCCCGAATCGCCCACATACAGGGTGTCGGCTTTCTCCACATGTGCTTGCGCCAGAATGTTGAACACGATAGATGGGTCGGGCTTCACGTTCACGCCCTCTTTCTGACCTTCCACAGCCACGAAGTCGATGCCAGGGAACGCGTAGGCTATCAGTCGCTGCACAGCCTCGTAATATTTGTTGCTTGCCACTGCCAATTTCACACCCTTGTCGCTCAATTCCTCAAGCATCTCCACAATGCCTTGATATGGCTTTGAATAGTCGTGGAGGTGTTCGTCGTAATAAGCCTTAAAGTCTTTCAAAAGCGCGTCAACGGTCTGAGCATCTCTGCTGTTTTCGGGGAGCACCCTCTCCATCAGTTTACGCACGCCATTACCCACGAAAAATGGATAAGATGCAATGCTGTGGGTGGGGTAATCGTTTTGCTGAAGCGCATGGTTGGCGGCTTGCCCAAGGTCTTCAATAGTGTTGAGCAAAGTGCCGTCGAGGTCAAAAATTACTAATTTTTTCATAATTATCAAAATATCATTAGAACGGATAGCCCACCGAGAAGTGGAATTCGCTATCACGCTTGAAATTCGGGCTAAACATAGGCCAGTGCTCCTGACCTGATGCGGGGTCGTGTGCCTTCATACCCATGTCGAGGCGCACGAGGAAGTAGGTGAAGTTCATACGCAAACCCACGCCGTAGGCAAGTGCTAACTGCTCGTAGAACTTACCAAACTTAAACACACCGCCGGGCTGATCGGCATAGTCGCGAATGGTCCAGATGTTGCCGGCATCGACAAACGCCGCGCCCTCAATCACCCAAAACAGTTTGGATCGGAACTCGATGCTGGCATCGAAGCGAATGTCGCCACACTGATAGATGAAACTGTTTTGCGAGTTGCGAGTGGCAAAACTACCCGGTCCGAGGGTGCGCACACCCCAACCTCTCACGCTGTTGGCACCACCAGCGTAGAAACGCTTTTCAAAAGGCACCACCGAGGAGTTGCCATACGGAATGGCTACACCTGTGCCCACATGCATGGCAAGCGAGGTGCGGTCGGAGAAGTTGTGCGTGAATGCGTAGTCGGCTTGCATTTTCACATATTGAGAGTATCTGATGCCAAACACCTTGTAGCTGTCTTCCACACCCTTGCTCTGCCCTATCAACTTAGAAATGCCGTAAAGCACGTTGCCAGCGGTTTCTGCCGAGGCGCGAATGGTGTAGAAATTCTGCTGAAGGGCTTTGCTCAGTGGCGATATTTCACGCTTATTGGTGTGGTAGAAACTGTAGCCCAGTCGCATGATGAAGTGGTCTTCGTAGGAGTAGCGAAGCAGCGGATTGCTGATGCTGTCGAGGAAGTGCGACTTGCTCTTGGGCAACGACACATAGTTGAGGTCCACCAGGTTGAACGTGTGGTGCGTTTGGTTTTGGCGTTCGCTCCACACATATTTCCATCCTGCGCCAGCAATGATGCGCGTGTATTCGGGGCGCGCCTGATAGCTGAACGAGGTGGTCAGTTCGGTGGTGGCTTTAATGCGCTGCTTGAAACTGTGCTTCAAGAACGGAGCCTTGAATTTTGGGTAAACGATACCCAACTCGCCAGAATATTCCGAATAATTGTCGTTGATTAAGCCGCCCACATCGCCCGAAATGCTCTCGTAGTGAGTGTTGAACTTTGCGCTCAGCACTTCCGAGCCTTTGAAAATGTTGCGGTGCTGATAGTTGACACCCACGCCAAAACCGAGGTCGCCCTCGCTGTTAGTGCCCTCCACTGCAAACGACACACTCTGCGACTTGTCGCGCTGGAGCTGAATATAGGTATCCACATACATTCTGCCGTCGATTTCGCCCACAGGATTGGTGATGATATTCACAAACTTCAAGATGCTGAAGCGGCCGAGTGCCTTGTAGGTTTTGGTCACATTGCTCGCATCATACATTTCGCCTGGGGTGATATAGCAGCACTCATACAGCGGACTGCGGCGCAAATAAATATCGTTTTCGTCGTATATGAAGTTGATGCCGTTGTATTCCATCTGCTTGCCCGAATATTTGCCGTCTTGCATGGTCACGGGATTGTAGTTGGTGACGAATGTCACAGAGCGCACATAGAATGGGCGGTGGCTTTTGTATTCGGGAATATGCGCCAGCGTGCGAGGCGGACGTGTGTTGAGCGTCAAATCCACAGCGCGCGATCCGGCTGCCGTATCGGCAAAGAATGTGATATATTCTTTATTGAAGGCGAAATAGCCATTGTTGCGCAAGTTTTCGGTGATAAACTCACACTCTTTTTCAAGATTATTGTGGTCGAACACCGAGTTTTGGCGGATAGGATAAAGCGTGGTGTCGGCAAGAATGATTTTGCGAATCGTGTCGTTGGGCACATCGTAGGTGATGTTGCGCACATAATATGGCTCATTGAGGCGAATGTTATAGGTCACGCTCACCTTTTTCTTCTTGGCGTTGGTCCTCACATCGCTCGTCACATGGTTGTTCATGTAGCCTTTGTTGGTGAGTGCCATCGACAGTTGGCTCACACTGGCATCGGTGAGGGTGGAATCGTAGATTACAGGAGGCGTACCCACACGCTGCACCCATCTGTTGAACCACTTGGTGGAGTCCTTGCCCGAAAGGTTGTAGAACGCCAACTGCAATTTCAATCCGCCGAGCACCTTATGGTTCTCGGTCTGGCGCAGATAGTTCGCCAAGTCGTAGGTGCTCACCTCGCTGGTTTCGTTCTGCTCGTCGAGGATTCGCAAACTCACATCGTCGAGCAGATATTTGCCGTCGGGCACATGCTTGGTGGAACTGCACGAGGGCAAGAGTGCAACCATCGCCGCAGCGATTGCACACAAAGTGGTGATATGTTTGAAAAAGAGGGTACGCAAAACCGTCAATCTATAAAAAATCAATGCAAAATTAGTGCCTTTCACCCGATTCACAAAGTATTTAAGCACGAAAAGGGCACCCAAATGGCACAATTATGGCGAAAATGTGTGGCAATTTGGAATTTGATTTATAACTTTGCCAATTCAAACGGCATTTGCCACCCATATTTGAAGCCATTTTTGATATTTTCTCACTTTGCGTTTGGCTTCATGCGCCTTGCAAATGCCACAAATTACTATCAACTTAAATATGCTTGACATTTGTTGCATTGGGCACATCACCCTCGATAAAATCGTGACACCCACTCAGGAAGTATATATGCCTGGTGGCACCTCTTATTATTTCTCATACGGTATCAACTCGCTTTTCCAATCCGAAGCAGCGAGCGGTTGCGACACTCACCTCACCTACAAACTCGTCACCTCGCTTGCCGAGAGCGAAATGAGCGCCGTGAGTGCCATGCGTGGCGTGGGCATTGATGTTGACGTGATTCCGAGCCGCCACACCGTGTATTTCGAAAACATCTACGGAAAGAACCAAAACGAGCGCAAACAGTGCGTGAGGGCGAAAGCCGATCCGTTCACCGTAGAGAAGTTGAGCGATGTGGAAGCGCGCTACATTGTGCTTGGCACGCTGCTCCCCGACGACATTTCGCTCGACGTGATCAAATACCTCCACACCAAAGGCACCCTTGTGGTGGATGCACAAGGCTTTTTGCGTGATGTGAGGGGCGTTGATGTCTATCCTGTGGATTGGGAAGAGAAAATCGAGGCATGCAAATACATTGATGTGCTGAAGGTGAACGAATACGAGGCTGAAGTGCTGACAGGCGAAAGCGACTTGCACAAGGCCGCACAGAAAATTGCCGACTGGGGCGTGAAGGAGGTGCTGCTCTCGCTGGGCAGTTTCGGCAGCATCATTCTTGCCGATGGCGTGTTCTACGACATTCCTGCCTACCAACCTCTGCTGCTGGTTGATGCCACTGGCTGTGGCGACACCTATGTGATGGGCTACATCTATCGCCGCGCGCAAGGGGCGAATGTGGAAGAGGCTGGAAGATTTGCCGCCGCTGTGAGCACCATCAAACTTGAGCACTCCGGACCATTCTCGTCGAGTTACCTTCGTGCAATGGATCTTCTCCACCGCAATTCATAACACATCACCGCATTAATTTTCGCAATCTATGAAACTTACATCAAAACAATATCTCCTGCCCTACATTCTCATCACCTCGCTGTTTTTCCTCTGGGGATTTGCGAGAGCCATTCTCGATGTGCTCAACCAGCACTTCCGTGAGGCGATGAGCATCAGCATCACACAATCGGCAATGATTCAGGTGACCACCTATCTTGCCTACTTCCTCACCGCCATTCCTGCCGGACTGTTTATTTCGCGCTACGGCTATCGCTATGGCGTGGTGTGTGGTTTGCTGCTCTATGCCACTGGCGCATTGCTGTTTATCCCTGGGGCTGCCATTGGCACACTTCCCGCATTTTTAGCGTGCCTCTTTATCATCGGCATCGGTCTTACTTTCCTCGAAACCTCTGCCAACCCATACGCTACCGAACTCGGTCCGCAAGATACAGCCACCTCACGCCTCAACCTCTCGCAGTCGTTCAACGGCATGGGCTGTGCGCTGGCTCCTTTTGTGCTGGGCGAATACCTGTTTTCGGGCGGCGACATTTCTACGCCCTACATGCTGATGGGCATTGTGGTGATAGCCGTGGCTATCATTTTCGCTCGTGTGAAACTCCCTGAAATCACCCAAGAGGATAGCACCACCCACACCCCAACGAGTGGAAAACTTGGCAAGGCCGTGCTTTTCGGTTTTCTGGCACTGCTCGCCTACGAGGTAGCAGAAATCAGCATCAACAGTTATTTCGTGATATTCCTCACCAGCGAAGGCGTAGCCACCAATGTGGAAGCCTCTCGCCTGCTCTCGCTTGCGCTGTTCATATTTATGGGTGGCAGATTTTTGGGCGCATGGGTAATGAAGTTTGTGCACCCCACAAAGGTGCTGTTCTGCTGCGCTGTGGGTAGTGTGACATGTATGTGCGGCGTGCTTTTCGGTGGCGAAATCTCGCTCTATGCGGTTGTGCTCAACTTCGCTTGCGAAGCCATTATGTTCCCCACCATCTTCTCCCTCTCACTTACGGGGCTCGACGCTCAACAGAAAAAGCGCGCATCATCCTATATGATGATGACACCTGTGGGCGGCTGTGCATTCCTGCTGATGGGTATCATTGCCGACAACACCTCGCTGGTGCTCCCCTTCTTCGTCCCCTTGGCAGGTTTCCTCATCGTGCTCGCCTTCGCCACCTACAAAATGAGAAAAAAAGATTAGAAGTTAGAAGTTAGAAATTAGAAGTTAGAAGTTGGAAATTAGAGCGAAGTTCTCTGATTACTCCGAGTGCTCCGAGTGCTCCCAAACCCCTAACCGCTAACCACTAACCACTAACCAAAATAGCCATCACTCCCCTTGGTCGTGGTTGGCTTTCATGCGGGTGGTGAGGATTTTGCGCACCTCGAATGGCGACTGAATGTAGTCCACCTTATGGTTGGTGCCACCACTGCCCACCAGTTCTATTGAACCTGTGGAGAAAAGGCGTTGCCAAAGGCTTTGGTAAAGGTTCACGGTCTCAATCTTGAAAAGTGGAATTTCCGTCATCTTGATACTCAAAATACCGTCTTTCTGAATGAAGCGGTGGTTCGTGACTGCAAAAGAAGTCTTGCTGCGGATAAAATAGCCCCACAGCACAAAACATACACCCACCACGAAACCGATAGTGCCACACACAGTAAACGGCGTTTTGTCGCCCGTTAGCCCCATAATCAGCATTACCAAACCGAGGACAGCCAAAACCGCTCCACCAAAGGTGTATTGCCAGTTAAATGTCCAATGAAGTCGTCCTTTGAAGATGATTGTTTCTCCGTCTTCGAGAGTCTTTTCTATAAACTTTGACATCGCTAAAATATTTTTTTACAAACTTACACGATTAATTTCTCTTAACCAAATTCGCAATTTGGGATTTTGACTAATCAGCAGAATAAAAGTTTAAACCCAAATCGGTCATTAGGCCGTATGAGGATTTTTAGATTACTTCTTGCGGTCTTTCGGCTTTTATAAGATGCCTTTTGCTTGTTTTTAATTCGTAATAGCTCGCTATCACTCATTAAAAGACAAACAAAATTCATTCTTCTAAAACTCCGAAATACCACAAGCCCTAATGACCGATTTGGGTTAAAAACTGCGCATTTTGCTTATTTAGTTTGGTAAAAACAAAAAAATGCACTAATTTTATTGCAAAATAATTAAAAACATAACCACATGAACACATCATTTGTATTTTTAGCCAATGGCTTCGAAGAAGTGGAAGCCTTAACCACAATCGACATCATGCGCAGAGCAGGCATGGAAGTGGTGACAGTGAGTATTAACGACACACTTGAGGCAGAAGGAGCCCATGGCGTGACCGTGAAAGCCGACGCGCTGATTAGTGAAGTGAATCTGAACAATGCTGAGTGGCTGATTTGCCCTGGCGGAATGCCTGGCGCAAGCAACCTTGCCGCATGCAAACCTCTCACCAACGCTCTTATCGCGCAAAATTCTAAAGGCGGAAAAATTGCAGCCATCTGCGCTTCGCCATCAGTGATTTTCGGTCCCCTCGGACTGCTTGAAGGCAAACATGCAGTTTGCTACCCAGGCATGGAGCGTGGCATGACAGGAGCCATCGTGGGCTACACACCAGTGGCAATCGATGGCAACATCGTCACAGGCAACGGTCCCGCGGCTGCCAGCGCATTCGGTTTCGCCATCGTGCAAGAAAGCAAGGGCAAAGAAGTTGCCCGCCAAGTGGCAGAAGGAATGCTCTTCTACGACAAACTAAAAGAAGAATTCTACTTCTAATCCCCCAAAGAATCAAAGCAAATTCATAATTTCGCTATAAAACCCAAAATCCCCAATTAACAGCCGTTCCCCAAAACGGCTGTTATTTTAGGAAATGATATACAAGTTGTCCCTGTGATAATTTAGTAATGATTGAAAAATCCCGTAGGGATTTGATGTGCGTAGGCAGGTATGCAGCGAAGGTTATGCGAAATGAGCGAAGCGAAATGGAGCATAACCGAAGCGAAATGCCTGCAAATGTCGCATAACAAATATGCATCCCAGCGGGATGCGATTTCGCCATTATACGGCAATTTGATGTTGTCGCATTCCGCTGGAATGCAACATCCTGATATATCTATTGCAGGCATTTCGAAAAGATTCCATTTCGCTTCGCTCCATTACATCTTTTCTGCATACCTGCCTACACACATCAAATTCCTAACGGAATTTCTTCGCATCTTTTTCGGGACAACATGTAAATCATTTCCTTATTTTATTTGCCCCCAGTTTTGGCAAGTTATTTTCAAAATTGTTTGCCAAAACTTAGAAAAATACCGAGTTTTGGCAAGGTATTCCAAAAATCATCTGCCAAAACCGAGAAAAATACCGATTTTTGGCAAGGTATTTCCAAAATTATTTGCCAAAACCCAAGAAAAAAGGTATCTTTGTGTATATTTAATGATGTGAATGATATGGCACAATTAATTGGTAGAGAGAAAGAAATACAAGAATTGAATTGCTGTATGACTTCGGGGCAATCGGAATTTGTGACGATATGCGGTCGTAGGCGTGTTGGCAAAACTTTTCTTGTGGAACAATATTTTGAAGGCAAATATGCTTTCAGTTATGTTGGCGGTCATAAACTGACCAATTCGGAACAGTTGCAAAACTTTGCATGGGCACTTCAAAAATATAGCGGATCTGCCTATGCTCCCAAATTGTCGTCGTGGTTTGAGGCTTTCCACGCACTTGAACTACTGCTTGAAAACTCACCGGAATCGCGAAAGGTGGTTTTCTTTGACGAAATGCCCTGGATCGACACCCCGAAATCGAAATTTGTGAATGCACTGGAAAATTTTTGGAATGGGTGGGCTGTAAGACGCTCCGACATCGTGTTCATAGCCACAGGTTCCGCCACTTCGTGGATGTCGGATAATCTTGAAGCCAATCAGGGAGGACTCCACAACCGTATCACCCGAATGCTCTATATCAATTCGTTCACATTGAGAGAAACGGAACTGTATTTGCAGTCAAGAGGCTTTAGTTGGGACCGCTATGCGATTGTACAAACCTATATGATACTGGGTGGCGTGCCTTTTTATCTAAGTCTTTTGCAACCAGAATATGGACTGCCTGCAAATATCGACCGTCTGTTTTTTGCTGGTGGTGCACGTTTGAGAAACGAGTTTCAGGAACTTTACAGTGCGCTTTTCAAAAACGCCGACCGTTATTTAGAAGTGGTTAAAGCCCTTTTTGCCCACAAAGGCGGTATGACACGAAATGAAATCATCAAAGCCACAGCCATACAGGGGGGCGGACTTACTACAGTGCTCACAAATTTGGAAAAATGTGGATTTATCGCCTCGTTTGCCCAATTCAACCGTGCTGCAAGCAAAAGCGTGTACCGATTGGTGGACCATTACACATTGTTCTATTTGAAATTCATTGAGTCCGACAAGTCGAAAGACAAACAATATTGGACACACTCCATAGGGTTGCCCAAACTCAACTCGTGGCAAGGGCTGACATTCGAGACTGTATGCCTATCGCACACCGACCAAATTAAGCAAGCACTACACATCGATGGCATTGCCACCGAAATTAGCACTTGGAATGTGCCCGACGCTCAAATCGACTTGCTTATAAAGCGTGCCGACCGCTTAATCAATGTGTGTGAAATAAAATTCTCTACCGACAAATATAACATCACGCCTGATTATGCCGAGCGTGTGCGTCAGAGAATGGCTGCTTTCCGTGAGGCTTCGCACACTCGCTATGGTTTGATAGGCACATTTATCACCACCTACGGCGTGGGCACTGGCAGTGGGTCGTCGGTTTGCCAAGCAGAAGTGACCATCGATGCCCTCTTTGCATCTTAATGTGTGTGAAAATAAATGTGTGTTTAAGGGAAAATTTGTAAATTCGCAATTTAATGGGCGTGGTGTCCGTTATTATTAATGTATGATTTTAAATAATACGTTTGGATATGGAAACAATTAATGTGAAGATAGTGAATAAGAGTCCGAATCAGTTGCCTGCCTATGGCACGCCGCTGAGTGCTGGTATGGATCTCCGTGCTTGGCTCGATGAGCCTGTTACGCTCCAGCCGCTCGAACGCCGACTGATTCCTACTGGCGTGTCGATTGCGCTGCCTGAAGGATTTGAGTGCCAGTTGCGCCCTCGCAGCGGTTTGGCGCTGAAGCGTGGACTCACTTTGCTCAACACTCCCGGCACCATCGACGCCGATTATCGTGGCGACATTGGCGTGATTATGGTGAATCTGAGCAATGAGCCACAAACGATTGAGCATGGCGAGCGCATCTGCCAAATGGTGATTGCACGCCACGAGACGGTGGTTTGGCAAACTGTGGAGGCTCTTGACGAAACTGAACGTGGAGCAGGTGGCTTTGGCCACACTGGCACAAAATAATCCAAAACGATGAACCTACGATACACACAATCGCTTTGCACCGCCATTCTGCTGCTGCTCACGGTGTTGCCTTTTGCCGATAAACTGATGGCTTCCGACCGTAAAGCCATATCGGAAGACGACCGTGTGAAGGCGGAATACATATTTTTGGAGGCGGAAAAGCAACGCAATATGGGGCGTGATGATGCGTTTCACCACTTGCTCCAGTATGCCCATTCGCTCGACCCCGAAAATTCGGCGATAGCATATTATTTGGGCTACAGCCGATTGATGAAATCGAATTTGAGCGTGTCCGACAGTCTGTTTTCGTCATCGCTGCGCATGATGCGCAAGCATGTGGACGCGCACCCCGAAGACAAATACGAGGCGATGCTCTACGCCAACGGCAATATGATTGCCAATCAGGTGCAGGAGGGGCTTCGTGTGCTGAAAATTCAAGCCGAACGCAATCCTCATAACGTGGAGGTGCAACTGAGCATTGCCGATGCCTACGCCCGACTGGAGGACTACCGCAACGCCATTGCCGCCTACGACAGCGTGCAGCAGTGGCAAGGGCAGTCGGTGCAACTCTCGGCAAGGAAAGTGCGTGCCTACCAGGCACTCAACGACACAGTGGGGGCTATCGGCGAAATGCGTTCGCTCTTGGCTACCGCGCCACGCAATGTGGACTATAATTTGGCTATGGGCAATATGATGCTGATGTTTGGCGAACGCGACAGCGCGCTCACCTATTACGACAAGGCGCAGCAATACGAGCCAGAAAATGGTGCCACCTATCTCGCCAAGGCGCAATTCTACAACGCCATCGGCGACTCGGTGAACTACGACCAGCAGACCTATCAGGCACTGGTGTCGAAAGACCTCGATGTGGCGAGCAAGGTGGAAGTGCTTGCCGACTACGCACGCCATTTGCTGGTGGCAAAGGATTCGTCAGCACGCACCGAAAATCTGTTCAAGGTGCTGATTGAGCAACACCCCAACGAACCACAAATCCGTATGCTTTTCAGCGACTATCTCGCCGCTAAAGACGATATGAAGGGTGCCGCCGAGCAGATGGACTACGCCGTGAACCTCGACCCTACCGACGCGCAAGCGTGGAACAGGCTACTGGTGCTCAACATCATTTCAGAAAACTACGAAGCAGCCATCGCAGCCGGCGACCGTGCCATAGAGTTGAATCCCAATAACATTGAACTTTACGGCTACATTGCCCCAGCCTACTACAACATCAAGCAATACGACAAAGCCATAGAGGTATATAAAAAGGCTCTTGCGGCGGTGGACAGCACCGACACGGAGCACCGCTCTATGTTTTTGGGCGGCATGGGCGATGCCAAATTCTCGATGGGCGACACCATCGGGGCTTTTGCGCTCTACGACCAAGCCATCGAAATCGACCCCAACAATGTGAGCATCCTGAACAATTACGCCTACTTCCTCACGCTCTGCAATCGCGACCTCGACAAGGCGGAGCGAATGAGCGCGAAAACCGTTCAGGCGGAGCCACAGAATGCCACTTTCCTCGACACCTACGCATGGGTGTTCTACAAGCGCAAGGAATACACCATGGCACAACTCTATATTGAAATGGCGATTAAAAACGAGCGCCGCCCTTCGTCGGACATCTACGACCATTACGGCGACATTCTTTTGGCGGTGGGCAACAAGCAGGAGGCACTCAAGCAGTGGAAAAAAGCCCTCGAACTCGATGCCGGCAACAAGGAATTGCTCGAAAAGGTGGAAAAGTTGGCTTTGGAACTCCAGCCCGCCGACACGAAAGAAAACACAGACGACAAATAACAACAAAGCAATATGAAAATAGCAAAACATATTCTCCCGATAATAGCCCTCGCAGCCATTACGGCTTCGTGCGGCTCACAAAAAGTGGCGGTACCTGAAACTCAAAAAGTGACCACCACAACCACAACGACGACCACAACCACCAAAACAACAACTACCACAACGACTACAACCACAGCAGCCCCCACCACAGCACAAGTGAGTCATGTGGCAAAAATTGCCAACTCATTCGGCGCGTGGACCACGCTGAAAGCAGGCGGCAGCGTGTCGATTGGCGGTTCAAAACCACTTTCATCGTCGATGCAGATTCGCATGGAGCGTGGCAAGAGCATCTACATTTCCGTTCGCCCAATGGGCATTATGGAGGTGGCGCGATTGGTGATTGTGGGCGACACGCTTTTGGTGATCGACAAACTGCACAAACGCTACATTCTGGAATCAGCCAAACTGCTCACTTCGGGCATCCCCATTGATGTTAGCACATTGCAAGACATTTTCTTGGGCCGTGCGTTCATTCTTGGCAACGGCACGCTCAACAGCGGCATGGCAAGCCTGGTGACCCTCGCTAATATCGACGGCACCTACATGGTTCGCCCCAAAGAGCAATACAAGGGATTTGAATATGATTTCAAGTTCGACAAGAACTACCACATCAAGTCGCTCGAAGTGACGCCTGTGGTGAAGTCGGAGAAAGTTGCCACCTATTCGGTGGATTACTCTGGCGTGAAAACCTCTCTCGCCGGCTACATTGCCACTAAAGTGAACATGGCGACCAAAATTGGAAAATCGCCCATGTCGCTTGCGCTCGATTACAGTGGCTTCACTTGGAACGAACGTGTGACCATCGATGTCAAAATTCCTTCCAACTACACAAGGGTTTCGGGCAGTAGTCTTTTGGGTATATTTTCTGAAGAATGATTGAGATAAAAACATACACCCCTGAGCAACAAGCCGTGTGGGACGAGTTTGTGGCTTCGTGCTGCAACGCCACGTTCTTGCACCAGCGTGCGTATATGGACTACCACAGCGACCGCTTTACCGACCATTCGCTAATGGCATACAGCGATGAGCGACTGGTGGCGGTGCTGCCAGCCAATGTGGTGGGCAAAACGCTCTTTAGCCACCAAGGACTCACCTACGGCGGTTGGCTTCACCAGGTCAAGCACTTCGATGCCACGGTGATGATGGCTGCGATGCAAAGTGCGGCTGAATGGCTGAAAAACGAGGGCTTCGAGACGGTGGTTTACAAGCCTGTGCCACACATCTACCACCGCTACCCTGCGGAGGAAGACTTGTATGCGCTTTTCCGTGCAGGAGCGGTGCTCACCGAGTGCAATATCTCCACTTCGGTGATGCTCTCCAATCCTTTCGATTTCGACCGTGGCAACAAGCGCGCCGTGAACTCCGCCAGAAGGGCTGGAGTGGAAGTGGGCAAAAGCACCGACTGGGAAGGCTACTGGCATGTGCTGGAAGAGGTGCTTGCCTCGCGCCACGAGACCAAGCCCGTGCACTCGGTGGAGGAAATCAAGTTGCTCCACAGCCGTTTTCCCGAAAATATCAAACTCTACACCGCCACCTGCGATGGGCGGATTGTGGCTATCCACATTGCCACAAGTTT
>OCLL01000207.1_pt1 | contig 14619 bp, 7 predicted proteins | sample 1538931 | NCBI WGS metagenome assembly OCLL01 (sample SAMN03418270, study PRJEB22391) | human gut metagenome | biome: human-gut; feature: organic feature; material: feces | host: Homo sapiens | place: Tanzania | collected 2013-01 | reverse complement strand
CGACCCGATGAAAAGGGAAATCTGGGCCTGCTCCAAAAGAAATGTGATTATAGTTCCGTTGGCAGAAGCTGCCTCCGGGAAGAATACGCTTTTTAAGCCTATCTTGATACCAAATCAGGCAGCGAGCGATTTTTCTTCTGTGGCAACCAATGGCAGGGGAATGATGGCTGTAACCTCCAATTATGATGGCATTAACATGTTCTCTACCTTGTCGTTGCCTATTCTATACAGGCAGGTGCCGCATTTCTCACCCATCAATGGACTTTTAACGTTGGATGGAAATCATTTCTGGTTGGCATCCAACAGTATGGGACTTCTACAGAATGAAGTTCTTCAGGATGTGCGTCCTTATACTTGTGTAGCCAGAAGAAGAAATGGAGAGATCTGGGCGGGTAATATGTTTTATGGAATCAACATCATTTCGCCCAATGGCGCAAGCAGGCTGATTGATAATACCCAATGTAAGTTCCTCAATGAAAATGGTGTTACGGCATTATACGAAGCCAAGGATGGAACCATGATTATTGGCCAATGGAATAATCTGGTGGTATTTGTTGCCGGAAAGACTCCTGCTGCTTTGCCGAATTCCATAACGGAAAAAGATGGATACACCATCAGTTTGAGCAAGTATCTGAATCCGTTCTATAAGGGAAAGGTATTGCACATCACACAAGACCATCTGGGAAGAATCTGGGTTTCTACCCAAACCAATGGTATTCTGCGTATTGATGGCGATTTTCATCATCCTGAGCGTATTCGGGTGAAGTGCTTCAATCCATCTAACGGTAAGTATCCGCTGGTAGAATCCACAGCCTGTCTGGAGGATAAGCAGCATCGTCTGTGGGCCATCACCAAGTCGGGTGGCTTGCTGCTTTGGAATGAAGAGAAGGATTGCTTCGAGGCAGCCGGCGAGCGTTTTGGAGTTGTAGAGGATAAACTCTATGCCATAAACCAGGATGAGTCGGGGGCTTTGTGGCTCGCAGCCGATAATTATCTCATTCGCCTGAAGATAGATGAGGAGGGTAAATCTTCGGTATTGCGATTCTATGTTCCTGGCAACAGAAACAACGTCAAGTTCCAGGAAAATTCTACTTATACCTATCAGGGCAGAATGTACTTTGGCGGAATGAACGGCTACGTGGGCTTTGCTCCTGCCGAACTTCTCCAGGTGCAGAAGAGCATGCCGGATGCTCCTATCGCCGTGACAGATATTCTGCTGGATGGAGTTTCTTATCAGGATTTGGATAGTTTAGAGCGTAGGGAGATTTCTGCCGAACAGGCCACCTACACCCGCCATCTTACCATAGCCTCTTCTACAAGAAAGGTGGAAGTGGATTTCTCTCTGCTTTCGTATGACGGCAATCATCGCCGGCTCTATGCTTACTGGCTTGAGGGGTATAATAAAGAATGGCTTGTCTGTGCACGTGGCGAACATAAGGCCAGTTTCGAAAACCTTCCTTCGGGCACTTATCGCCTTCATCTCCGGGTCTTGGGAAATCAGGGAGAATGGCAGGAAATGCCTTATACCATTCAGCTCAAGATGCTCCCGCCTTGGTGGGTCACCTGGTGGGCGAGCCTCTTGTGGCTGATGCTGTTGGGGGGAGCTGTTTACGCCGCCATCCTGTGGTATCGCCAGCGCATCAAGACGCAGAACCGGTTGCAGATAGCTCGGGTATTTACCAACATTACCCACGAACTCTTGACTCCGCTTTCTGTCATTTCTGCTTCCATTGATGTGGCGAAGGCTAAGATTCCGGAAGAGAACTATGCTGCAATACAGAGAAACGTGCAGCGACTGAACCGGCTGATTCGCCAGGTGCTGGAAGTAGATAAGTCGAAGAATGGTCGATTGAAACTCCTTGTAAGCAAGGGTCGCCTGATGGAGTTCGTGGGCCGTGAGTGTGAGAACTTAAGAGCCTTGGCTGCTCAGAAGAATATTTCAATCGTTTATCAGATGGAGGAAGATGAGGCCGAAAGACTCGCTTACTTCGATGCTGATAAGATGGATAAGATACTTTATAACCTCTTGTCGAATGCCATCAAGTATTCTGAAGAAGGAGGAAAGATAGAGGTAACCTGTTCTTTCAATATCAAGGAGGACGGTACGAAGGAAACTGCTCATACAGAAATGGTGGTGATTACCGTAAAAGACCAGGGTATCGGAATCTCAGACGACAAGATGAAGCATCTCTTCAGCAGGTTCATGGATGGTGACTATCGCCGCATGAAGACGATGGGAACGGGCATCGGTCTGTCGCTCACCTACGACCTGGTGAAGCTGCATCATGGCAAGATAACCTGTGAGAGCGAGGAAGGCAAGGGTACCCTCTTTACCGTGAAGATTCCTGTCCGGAAATCAAGCTATCAGGTAGAAGAGATAGGTCAGGATAAGATTTCTGGAAATTCTCATAAGGATGCAGAACAGATGGCATTAGCGGCTGAACTCGCTTCCATTTCCCGTATTCCGGCAACGGAAGATGATACGGATGGTATCAGCGGATATTCGGCTACGCCGAAAGAAAAGGAATATAAGATTCTCGTGGTGGAAGATAATGTGGAACTCTTGAACCTGATGCGCCAGGTGCTGGAGCCAAACTTCGAGGTTTATACCGCAAAGAATGGTGAACAGGCTTTGAATATCGTAGAGAGAAAACCGCTTGATATTGTGATTTCGGATGTGATGATGCCGGTGATGGATGGCGTGGAACTGACCAGACGCATCAAGCTGAATCCTGATTACGGCCAGTTGCCGGTAGTATTACTTACGGCAAAGACTCGTGATGAAGATCGTGATGCAGCCTATCTGATAGGAGCTGATGAGTATCTTACCAAGCCGTTTGCAATGGATGCTCTGCAATTACGCATTCTCAATATCTTGAAGAATCGTGAGCGAATACGCAACAGGTTTATGGCGCAGACAGAATTTGAACCCGAAAAGCAGGCGTATAGTAGTCCTGATACCTTGTTTATGGAGAAGGCAATAGCCTGCGTGTATCAGCATCTCGATGATTCTGATTTTGATCGTGACTCCTTTGCACGTGAAATGTGCATGAGCAGCAGTTCTCTCTATAAGAAACTGAGAACTTTAACCGGACAGAATGTTTCTGCTTTCATTAACAGTATCAAGATGAAGGAGGCGTGCAAGATGGCAAAGGCAAACCCTTATCTGCCTGTGAACGAGGTGTATGCTATGTTGGGCTATAATACGCCGGCATACTTCACCCGTCTTTTCAAGGCTGAGTTTGGAATGACATTCAAGGAATATCAGGATAAGATTCTGAAGGAAAATGCAGATAATTCCAACTAGAGATTTTAAAAAAAACTACTGAATAGGGTTTCTCTTTTCTGGTAGGTTTTAGGATAAGAAAAAGGCTTGCTCCTGTTCTCATGGGGCAAGCCTTTTGTATTTTGGGGTAGTTTTATTTCTTCGAAATCTTGATGAGGCTGAAAGAGTGGGCTGGCATTACGTACTTCATCTTGCTCTTCACCTTGGTAGGCTTGGTCTGTGGGAGTACGTTGGTTGGGTTCTCCTTCGTGTTCTTTGCCTTCACGTTATCGCTGTGCAGGATGGTGAGTGTTGCCTTTCTGCCCAACGATTTCATGCCAGAGAGGTTGATGTCGAGCGTCTGCTCCTTGTCTTCCATATTTACCATCTTCAGATAGACATCGCCTGTGGCTGAATTGCGAACGCATGATGATCGGTCGAACTCCTTGCCGTCGAGGGTAATGACATTATGATAATAAGTGTCGCCATGGTTCTGGCCGAAGAGCAGTTGGGTGTAGTAATTCACCGTAGGATAAACTGATTTGCCGTCGAAGTAAATCAAGTCTGGATTCCATTGGGTGTGTCCCAATCTGCCCACCAGTGGAGCGTAGGATGCAAACTCTACCACATCTCCGTTGCGTTCTAGCTGGGTCATGTAGGCAGCCTCGGCAAGCGCATTCTGCAATTCGCTGCCCCAGGAAGCATACTCGCCCACATAAACCTTGCCATAGCCTGTGCGAGGATAGCTGTCGTAGCGATGCAGGTTCTTGATAAACCAGCCCCATCCGCAATAGTAGTGCTCGTCAACAACAGGCACCTGCAGATTGCGCGCCACTTTCCAACCTTCTTCGTAATCCTTGCCGGAATGACCAGGACCTGATGTTCCCACAACTTTTATATGAGGGTATTTGGCGTGGATGGCATCAAAAATCATCTTGAAACGAACCTTAAAGTCTTCGGTAATGTGGTCCTCGTTGCCGATACCGATGTATTCCAGGTTGAATGGCTTAGGATGACCAGCCTCGGCACGCTTCTTGCCCCAGGTAGAGGTTACCGGACCGTTACAGTATTCTATCAGGTCCAGAATGTCCTGAATGTAACTGCTCATCAGCTCCATTGGTACGGCTTCCTGACCCTTGCCACGGCTGCGTGCAGAATTCTGGCAGCTTACTCCGGCTGCAATTACAGGCAGAGGCTTGGCGCCGATGTCTTCGCAGAACTGCAGATATTCAAAGTAACCCAGACCCATGCTCTGATGGTAGTTCCAAATATTACTGCCACCCTTGCGCTGTTCTACCGGACCGATGGTATTCTTCCAGTTGTAGATATTGTCGATGCCGTCGCCATGAGAAAGACAACCGCCTGGGAATCTGACGAAGGCTGGCTTCAGGGCTGCGATGGTTTCAGCCAGATCTTTGCGGAGTCCATTCTTGTGTCCCTTGTAAGTATCGGTAGGGAAGAGTGAAACCATATCGATGACGATGCTTCCCGTGTCTCCAAATTGCAGAGCGAGTGATGCTGTGTCGGCATCTTCCTTCGGGGTGAGGTTGAACTCGTATTTCTTCCATGAAGTGGAATTGGCTGTGAAGGTAGTGTCGGCGATGCTCTCTCCCTTCTTGTTTTTCAAGCTTACGTAAACAGGCATTCCCTTGCCGTTCTTAGGGTTGAGAGCCCAGTTGTCTTGCCAGTTGCCGGAAGGTTGGTTTACGATGTTCTTCAGGTAAGCGGAGAAGCGATAGGTTGCCCCTTTCTTTACAACGATGCCGTCGTAACCATGATTGCGGATACCAGGTCCTTTGCCTCTTACTGTCTTCACGTTCACCTGCAGATAGTGAGGGTTGTTGGCGTGAATAGGATCCTTGCTTTCCAGAGAGAGGGTGGCGATGGTGTTGCCCCATTTCAGGTATTCCCAGCCCGTAAAGGAATGCCAGCCGCCCTTAGGCTGCTTGTGAGAATCCAGGTCGGATGGAGAATATTCGAACGAGCGGTTCTGTACCAATTCTGCATACAGTCCGCCATCGGCAGCATAGTTGAGGTCTTCGAAGAAGATTCCGAAAAGGTTCTTGCTGATAGCCTTGCTGTTGACAGCTGCCTTGTTGGCCTTGGCTGGTGAACTGCTGGCTTTCGCATTGCCCCCTGCCATAGATGGCAGAGTAGCAAGTGAAAGCAGTAGGGCTGAAAATAATGTATTCTTATTCATGATTCTGAAATTTTAATGTTCGGTTATGTAAATTTCTATTTTGTTTTCTTGGTGTTTGTTATTGCAGGTTGTTCTTGGCTGTGGTGTAAAGTCCCAGCATATTGCCTACGAATCCTCCTGCGATGTTGGTGCTCAGGAAATCGCCTTTGATAGGGGCACCGATGGTCTCGAAATGGCTGCCGTCTGCTGAGTAGGCAAACTGGAAGTTATCGTTGTTGCCTTTCACCTGCAGCATAATCTCATTCTTGCCTTTCTGCATTTCCTGTGTGGCAATCATTTCGGTCTTATCCTTCCATCTCTTGGCGAGTACCAGGGTGTTTTTGCCGTTCTTCTTTGTCAAACCTAGCACAATCTGTGCATTTCTGTTTTGCAGACAGGCGATTCCTGCTAAATCCTTTTCGCTCTGAGGAGCATACTTCAGTTTGGTTGTAAACGAGAAGTTGTGGTGCAACTGGCGAGTCCAGAGAGCCGATAGGGCTTTCTTTTCTTCAATGTTGTTTTCGAATGGCTTGATGCGCACGCCGCCTACATTCTTCTTTTTTCCAGCCTTTCCAGCGTTTTCCAAATAGGCGAAATGGGCAGGATTGCAACGTTCGCCTACCCAGCGGTAGTCGAGCTTGTCTCCAGTGAAGTTGTCTGTAAAACCGAAATTGCCGCAGGCTGCAAATCCTTGAGTTCCCTGCATGTTGGTTACGCCCTGAGGCATCTTCAGCTTAGGCTCCATCGGAATCAGTCCGTTTTCGAAGAGGGGCCATTTGCCGCTCCAATCCACAGGTAGGATAAAGGTCTCGCGTCCCAAGGTGGCATGACCATCGGCATTAGGGCGAACGGCCAGGAATACGCCATACCATTTTCCGTCCTTGCCTTCCACTACATCCGAGTGGCCTGCCCATTCTACCTTGTTCTTGCGGTCTGGATTCAGATAGCGCTGGCTCAGGATAGGGTTGCTTGGAGCCTCTACGTATGGACCATCCACGTGGTCGCTTATAAATACCACTTCGCTATGGGTATCACCAGTTCCACCTTCTGCGCACATCAGATAGTATTTTCCGTCTTTCTTATAGATGTGTGGCGCCTCTATCCAGAAAGGATGTTTGTCGAGCTTGGTTCCGCCATCTACGATAATCTTATCCGAACCCTTCACTAGCTGGTCGGTATTCACATCATATTCCCAAATCTTGATGGCACGGTGTCCGCTCCATTTTCTCTGCTTGGGTGCATCGTTGTGAACGATGTAAGCCTTGCCGTTGTCATCGAAGAAGATGGATGGGTCAATGCCGTTGAAGTGGAGATTGATAGGGTCGCTCCAGCCTTTCTCCGGGTCGGTGGTTTTTACCATCATATTGCCCATGTAGGTGGTCTGCGTGGTAATCATGTAGAATGTCTTGTTGTGGGGGTTGTATCTGATGGTTGGCGCATAGATACCATTGCTGGTTCCGCCTCCACCCACTTTGAGCTGCGAGTCTCTGTCCAGAACATGACCAATCTGTTTCCAGTTCACCAGGTCGGTGGAGTGGAAGATAGGTACACCTGGAAACATGACGAACGAAGAACAGACCAGATAGTAGTCATCGCCACGACGGCAGATGGATGGGTCTGGATAACAACCTTGAAGGATGGGGTTGTAGAATTCATCAGCTTTCAGAGGATTCTGAGCGAATACCGAGTCGAAGCCTTCATACTGTACAGACGAGAAGAGTGGCCAGTGTCTGGCTTTATTTTTTGCCTCGTTGTTTACATAGCCTTTGGCGAAACCTGTTAGGGCTGTCGCAAGCAAAAAGGCTGTTAGTACTTTTCTTTTGTTCATTACTATAATCCTTTATGTTTATTTTTGTTTATTGCTATTATTCTTTTGTTATTGCTATGTCGTTTTATGGTTCGATTGTGAACTGGTTGCAAAAGTAATAGAAAGGTTCTGAAAGCACAGATAATTATAGGGAAAATACCTATAATTATGGGTATTTATCGTTTTGTGATGTGTAATTACCGATAAATATATGTTTTCCTTTAAATCATCGGGGATGAAAATCTCTATTTTTCGTTTCGTTGAAACAATCGGGGCGTTCGTTGAATAAAGTTGCGGGTGTAACAACTTTGTATTACCTTTGCAGCAGAAAAAAATGAATGGCTTTAGCCGGAATTTAAAACGATTGGCTTATGAAACGATTATTTGGATTTTATCCGATGATGGCGATGATGATAATCGCCGCGATGCTGATCACCAGCTGTTTTTCGGATTCTGATTTCTTTGATCAGGAAAACGGAACGGAGAACGGGAACTCGGGGAATGGGAATTCGGATAGCGGGAGCTCGGGCTCTGCTACCACTTATAACAGTTCGCTAAGCGACCTGACCAGCTTCGATATTTCCATCGACAAGACTGCGCTCAGCGAATCGGAAACCATACCCACGAAAGGCGATGAGGCTGAGGACTTCATCGAAAACAACAGCTTCAAAAACGAAGTTGATATTGCCTTCAATGGTTCTTCGGCTTCCACCTCGGGAAGTGTGGATGGCGTAACGGTTACCGTCAATGGTGCCGATGTCATCATCAATTCCTCGGCAAAGAAGGTCTGCTACAACGTGAGCGGAACCACCACCAACGGTTTCCTCAAAATTTATAGCGACAATAAGTTTGAACTCAACCTGAATGGCGTAAACATCACCAATCCTGATGGAGCCGCCATCAACATCCAGAGCAAAAAGCGAGGCTACATCGTCCTGGCAGACGGAACGGAGAATACCCTTACCGACGGCACAAAATATAGCGATGCCACGGATGATGAAGACATGAAGGCCTGCTTCTTCAGCGAAGGCAAGATGCTCTTCTCGGGCAAGGGTTCGCTTAATGTCTATGCCAACTGCAAGGCGGGCATCCGGAGCGATGACTACGTTTTGTTCCGTCCGGGCAACAACATCTACGTGAAGGCCACCGCCGGCAACGCCATCAAGGGAAATGATGCCCTTTATATAAAAGGTGGAGTGATCAACGTGGAAACATCCGCAGCTGCCAGCAAAGGATTGAGCAGCGACGGACTGGTGCAGATTGACGGCGGACGAACCACAGCCATCACCACCGGCACGGGTGAATACGATTCTGACGAACAGGATGGGAGCGGATGTGCAGGCGTCAAGGCAGACAGCATCTTCGTGATGAACGGCGGTGCCCTTTACTGTAAGAGTACGGGTGCAGGCGGCAAGGGCATCAGCTGCGACCAGACCCTTACCGTGAATGATGGAACCATCAAGGTGATTACCACCGGCAAGCAATACACCTATGGCAAACTTGATACTTCGCCAAAGGGAATCAAGAGCGATGGAGAAATGTATCTGAAAGGCGGAACCATCATGGTTCGCTGCACCGGAGGCGAAGGTTCCGAAGGCATCGAGAGCAAATCTACGATGAATATCTCGGGCGGAAACATCATGTCTTATTGCTACGACGATGCCATCAACTCATCGAAGGCGATGACCATCAGAGGCGGCAACATCTTTGCCATGGGAACCAATAACGATGGCATCGACAGCAATTCTACGCTTACCGTATCGGGTGGAGTAGTGATAGCCTGCGGAACAACCGTTCCTGAGGAAGGCATCGATTGCGATGAGAATACCTTTACGGTTACGGGTGGAACGCTGATAGGAATCGGTGGAACCACATCCACCCCAACCACGAGTGTAACCACCCAGCCTGTAGCCATCCTCGGAGGTAGCAGCATTCAGAACGGACAGTACATCACGGTGGCTGATAATAGTGGCAGCAACATCCTTGCCTTCAAGGTGCCTCGCGACTACACCCAGCAGGGCTACACCCTCCTGGTAAGTTCACCCAAGATGACAAAAGGAAACTCTTATATCTTCTCTTTAGGAGCTACCGTGAGCGGTGGCGATGATTTCTGTGGCTACGTTACGGATGCCACGGTGAGCGGTGGCTCCTCTTTAGCTACGCTGACCCTCTCGTCGATGATTACCACCAGCAACTTCAGCGGTGGCATGGGAGGTGGAGGCACGCAGCCTGGAGGAAATGGAGGAGGTCCCGGAGGCGGAGGTCAACCTGGCGGAGGCTGGCATTAATAAGGAATAGATGTTTTCTAAAAGATAGATAAGATAGATGTTTTTAAATAAATGACAGATAAGGTAGAATGATGTTTTTAAGGATAGAATAGGTTTTTCATATTTGTAAGTTCACTGTGTATAGTTAGTTTTAAAGAGTATTTGGTAAATCAATGAATCTATTGAATGATGACAATGAATGCGTTAATCTCAAAGTTCCAGCCCATCTCGCTAGCGAGATGGGCGGAATCAGACTGATGAATCGGACCGATACCAAGTTTGTTACTTTTATAAGTAATTTCCAACAATATTCTAACCATCTTAACGTTATCCTTTATATTGAACAATTTTATTCACCGGGAGATTACCGCTGATTATCAGCATGGCTCCCAACAATTAGAATATAAGCGTCTTATGATGAGAGGACAGAAGAAAACGGAGATTATTCTATACGTGGTGCTGTGGACAATCCTGTTTGCGGCACCACCTGTTAGTATGCTCGTGGGCGATTTCTTCTTCTCCTCAGCATCAGATGCAGCGATGGTTTCGGATGCCGCTTCTGTATCATCGGAAGCAGCGGAAAGCATGACCATCGACTGGCAGGCTGTGTTCAATGCCTGGGGCTTGCTGGCAATGTTCTGCGTCACCTTCTTCCTTCACAATTTCTTCATCGCCCCTCTGCTGGTTTATGCCAACCGAAAGTGGGCGTATGCCGTTTCCACTTTGGTGCTGATCATCTGCTTCATGGGTTGTCAGTTTCATTTCCGTCCGCATTTTCCTGATCCAGGACCGGAGCCTAAAGATAGACCGGAACAGAGAAAAGAAAGAATAGGGGAAAGAAAGCCTGTCCTGGCACACGAACTTCCTGATGACCACCATGAGCAGCCCGGAAACCATCTTGCCGGTTGCGATGGAAATTCTGTTGCTGGAAATCCAGTCTCTCAGAATACTCCCTTCAATCCTTCACTCCAGCCAGAAGATGGCAGGGGCGAACGGTTTCATGAGAAGAAGCCCGAACCACCCCGTGCTTTCGGCGGACAGGATTCTGTGGCCTTCATCATCATGGCTCTGCTCCTGGGATTGAACATCGGAGCCAAAAGCTTCTTCAAGTCGCTTGATGACAAGACGCGAATCAAGGAGTTGGAACGCGAGAATCTGAACAGCCAACTGGAGTATCTGAAGTATCAGATCAACCCTCATTTCTTCATGAACACCCTCAACAACATTCATGCGCTGGTTGACATCGACCCCGAACAGGCGAAATACACCATCGAGGTGCTTTCCAAACTGATGCGCTACGTGCTCTACGAGGGCAACAAGTCGATGGCACCTTTGCAGAAGGAACTGGCGTTTATCAGTCATTATGTAGATTTGATGCGCATCCGATACACCGACAAGGTACGCATCTCGGTTTCGCTCCCTTCCTGCGTTCCTGCTGTGCAGGTGCCATCGCTCCTCTTCATCACCTTTATAGAAAATGCCTTCAAGCATGGAATCAGCTATCAGAGGAGTTCCTTCATCGAGGTGAGCATTCGGGTGGATGAGGCAAACCACGAGATAGCCTTCAGCTGCAACAACAGCGTGAAGCCGGAAACCGATGGGAAGAAGCAGGGAGGCGTAGGACTGCAGAATGCCCAAAAACGCCTCCAGCTGATTTACGGCGATGATTACCATCTGAAGATAGATTCCAACCCCGAGGAGTTCCGCCTGCTGCTGAGGCTCCCGATAAAATAAAAATATTATGATTAGAATATTAGCTATAGATGACGAGCCTCTGGCTCTCCGCCAGTTGGCGGCTTACTTGAAGAAAGTTCCCTTCTTCGAACTGGTGGATAGCTGCCAGAGTGCCCTCGATGCAATGAGCATCCTGAACCGGCAGGAGATTGATGCCCTCTTTATCGACATCAACATGCCCGACCTCAACGGCTTGGATTTCGTCAAGTCGTTGAGTCAGCCGCCGATGATTGTCTTCACCACAGCCTATCAGGAGTACGCCCTCGAAGGCTACAAGGTAGATGCCATCGATTATCTTCTGAAACCCTTCGGTATGGGCGACATCCTGCGTGCAGCCGACAAGGTGAAGCGCCAGTATGACCTGCTCCATACGGCGAGCCTTTCGCCGATAGACGAAGACGACGCCATGTTTCTGAAAACCGAATACAAGGTGGTTCGCATCCTCATCCGCGACATCATCTACGTAGAGGGAATGGCAGAATATCTCCGCATCCATCTTGCCCGTCAGGAGAAACCCCTGGTGGTGCTCCTCAGCATGAAGAAGATGGAAGAGCGCCTGGCTTCTCAGGATTTCATGCGCATCCACAAGTCGTTTATCATCAGCCTTCACCACATCGCAGAAATCAACAAGAGCCGCGTTGTGCTTGATAATGAAAAGGAAATCCCGATAGGCGACAGCTATCGTGATCAACTCACCGATTACGTGAATCAGAAGTTTCTGGGCAAGTAGTAACTTTCATCTATACGCAAGTAGTAACAATATTGTAGCATTCTTTATCTGTGAATTCAAATCCTTGTAACCTCTTTGACACATAATACCCCTACCTTTGCACCCGAAAATGAACAGGTATTTCCCTAAATGGGGAAAGATACCATCAATATTTAATAAAGGTATTATAGTCAGATAAAGAAAAAATGGAAAAGAAAGTATCGGGTAAGCATAGCAGCATGAATGGCTTTGCTATGATGAAAGGTAGAGTAGCAACTGTAGTTTTGGCTTCAGCTTTATTGTTGGGCGGCAGCTTCTCTGCGCAGGCTCAAAACACAGCATTAACCACCTGCTCTCAGAGTGCAGCAACCGCAATTCCTCAGAATCCAAACTGGAAGGCGAATGCTGCTGAATGGCAGAAACTGAAGGGCGAAATCACCCTCTACATGACCAATGACATGGGTCGCAACGGCTACTACGACCAGAAGCCTATCGCCGAACTGATGGGCGAGATGGCGGGTACGGTAGATCCTGAATGCGTACTTGCCGTGGGCGACATCCACCATTTCAATGGCGTGGTTTCTACCCAGGACCCTCTGTGGCTTACCAATTATGAATATGTTTATTCTCATCCAGACCTGATGCTCGATTGGTTCCCGGTTTGTGGCAACCATGAGTATCGTGGTAATACCCAGGCTTTTATGGACTACGGCAAGGTGAGCCGCCGCTGGATGATGCCAGCCAAATATTACACCAAGGTGTTCGACCACAAGGGAACCACCATGCGCGTCATCTTCCTCGACACCACACCTCTTATCGATTCTTATCGCAAGGCCTCAGAAAAATATCCTGATGCCTGCAAGCAGGATGCAGAGGCCCAGCTCTCCTGGCTCGATGAAACTCTGAAGAATGCCAAGGAAGACTGGGTTATCGTAGTAGGCCATCATCCTATCTACGCCTACACCACGAAGAAGGAGAGTGAGCGTCTCGACATGCAGAAGCGCCTCCTTCCTATCCTCCACAAATATAATAATGTGGCGATTTATGCCTGCGGTCACATCCACAACTTCCAGCACATCCAGAAGAAGGGCGATAACATCGACTACGTAGTTAATTCTTCTTCATCTCTGGCTCGCCCTGTGAAGCCTATCGATGGCACCGTGTTCTGCAGTTCAGCCGATGGTTTCTCTGTATTTACCGTAGATAAGAAGCAGTTGAGAATGTCTATGATTGATAAGGATGGAAAAATCATCCACACGATTACAAGAAACAAGTAAAGTATTCAATAGCGATATAGATGAAAAGATTTTTATTGAGTGCGGCGCTTCTTGCCGCTGCGACTACCGCCCTCCAGGCCCACACGCTGGATGGCGTAGTCAAGGATAACAAAACGGGCGAACCCCTCATCGGAACCGTAATCCGAATAAAGGAGCTGCCCAACGTGAGTACCACCACCGGACTCGATGGTACTTTCACCCTGCATGAACTGCCAGATAAAGGCAAGTTTACCATCATCGTTTCCTACATGTCTTACAAGACCAAGGAGATGGTAGTGGATGTGGCAAAGAAAGACAAGGTGGATATTCCGATGGATGAAGACCTGAAGCAGTTGGGCGAAGTGGTGGTTACTGGTCACCGTGAATACCGCAGCGACCGCAGCGCCATAGAAACCGTGAAGAATGCAGGCAACGTGCTCAACGTGATGAGCCAGCAGAGCATCCAGCTTTCGCCTGATGTCAACGTGGCGAGCGTTCTGCAGCGTGTATCAGGTGTAACCATGGAGCGTGATGCATCGGGCGAAGCTTCCTACGCCATCCTCCGAGGCATGGACAAGCGATACAACTACACCCTGGTAAACGGCGTGAAGATTCCAAGTCCGGATGATAAGAACCGTTACATCCCGTTGAACATTTTCCCTTCCGATCTGATGGATCGCCTGGTAGTATCCAAGTCTTTGACGGCTGATATGGAAGGCGATGCAGCCGGCGGCGTGGTGGATATGGTGATGAAGGATGCCCCATCCCGCTTCCAGATTCAGGCGAATGCAGCCATCGGAGCGAGTGATTATTTCTGGAAGGATGGCAGAGATTATCTTACCAGCAACCGCTCTGATTATACCCAAAAAGCTCCTTACGAGGCCTTCGGAAAAGACTACAAGGCGCAGATGAGCGATTTCAAGAACGGTCCTGTGCAGTTGAAGAGTCATTCCATGCCATCTCCTAACTTCATCGGAGGCTTGAGCATCGGTAACCGATTCTGGGGCGACCGCCTCGGCGTAATGCTTGCCGGAAGCGTTCAGAATATTTTCCGTGGCACCGAGCGCACTTATAATTCCTTAAAGATGGCTTCGGGTGAGCAGGCGATGTATATCTATAATCTGCAACATCGCTACTACAGCATCCACGATCTTACCACGGGTGCTCATGCCAAGTTCGATTTAACCCTGCCTGGTCACAAGCTGGAGTGGTACAACATGTATGTGCGCACCAATTCCAAGGGCATCAGATACAATAACAGCATCAATACCTTATACATCGGAGCCGACAGCTACACCCAGGACGATGAGGTTCGCTCTCTCTCAACCACCCAGAGCATCTTCGCCACCAACCTGAAGGGTACGCATCATCTTACCAAGGATTTTACCCTCGATTGGTCGGG
>OCLL01000200.1_pt1 | contig 14874 bp, 10 predicted proteins | sample 1538931 | NCBI WGS metagenome assembly OCLL01 (sample SAMN03418270, study PRJEB22391) | human gut metagenome | biome: human-gut; feature: organic feature; material: feces | host: Homo sapiens | place: Tanzania | collected 2013-01 | reverse complement strand
GGGCAGTATTCTCTGCTGCTTCTGCAGTCCGTGTACCATCTCCTGCTGCTGGGTCTGCTTGCCTTCAAGAGCAGTTTTCTCCTGCTTTCCCTTATATAATAAGGTATTCTTATGCCCCTTTACATTCTGCAACTGCTTGTGTTTATCGTTCACCTGCTGCTGCTTAGCCTTTACAGCCTCACCCTGCACCTTCTGGTAAGAAGAGTACTGGCGGATGAACGAGAGACGGCGGTACATCTGGGTCAGGTTCTTGGCACTGAAGATAAACATCAGCTTGTCCTGCACCGTATGATGCCGGCTCATATATCGCATAGAACGGATATACTTGTTCTTTCTATCCTGCAACTGCTGCTGAAGAGTCTTCAACTGTGCCTGCAGGATACCGATGTTTCCATCGATATGATGAATATCCTTCTCGATACCTTCAATCTTCTTCTGGCTCTGGTCAATTTCGCCATTCAGCGCCATCAGGTCTTCCAGGCGTTTCTTCACGTCAGCCTTGTTCTTGCGCAAAGCCTGCTCCTGTTCCCTGATTCTCCGCTGGATATCAGCACGCTGCCCCTGCAATCCTCTGATAGAAGCATTGCTATAGGTAGCAGCACGGCGTTCTGCCTTGGTAGGTGCCTTGGCACGGCGAGCCGCCGGTTTTCTTTGAGCCTGATGGTTACGATTGGCAACAGCGGTTTTCTTCACCGGCTTTTTATGCACCGTTTTCTGCGCATAGGGAGCAAGCGAGAACATGATTGCCAATAGGAAAAATATAATTCGCTTCATTATTCAATACATGATTTCATTGTTTTCTTTCGCGACAAACACTACATACTCATCAGTTTGCCGAGTACATCCTCTGGAGCCACCTTCTTGTATTTGTCAGACACTTCGGTCTGTGCCTCCCATTTACTGTCGGTCTTCACGCTCTTCATATCGATGTTGATCTTCACTACCTGAGGCTTGTTGTTCACCATGGCAGAGAGTGTAAGATTCTGGGTAGCGGGGAACATCTTCACGCCCACGCTCTTGAAATTGCTGTATTTCAGATTGAGCTTGGCTGCGCTGGTGCTTCTGTCCTGATACACTACATTCGCCTCGGTGATTCTGCCCGAATTGCGGTTGGCAGTCCAGGTATAGTTCAGTTTGCCATATTGCAGAGCCACAGGTACATTCTCACCCACAGCATCCAGGTTGGCAGAGAACTTCTTCAGGTCTGCATCTGTCACCTTCTTGGTTCCAGGCACGAGCAACTGGTTCCAGAAGAGTGCCTGGAGAGAATAGAAGTTCACACCCTGCTTCTTCAGGAAATCCACCTGGGTATAATCCGCCTTGATGTATTCCTTGTGAAGGCGGTCGATGATCAGCACATAGTTAGGGGTGAATTCCAGTCTTCCCACCTCTGTACCCAGGATAGGGATGAAGAGCTGGATGCGGATTACCTCATCCTTGCGCATACTCAACTTGCCCGGCACGGTGATGTCCTTATCTGCAGCCTGCAGATTGAAGTTCATATTACCCACAATATTATTGGTATAAACCTGATTATCTGATACTTTCTGAACAAAAGCCAGATTCCTGAGCGCAGCCGACTGCTCCGCCTTTGTCTCGGTCTTCTTATCGTTGGCATTCACCTTTCCAGCTCCTTCCATCTTCTTGGTAGTGCCGCAGGAAGCCATCAGCAGGAGTGCCGCAGCAGCTACTGCCATATTCATCTTCTTCATATTCATTACTACTTTTTACCTTTCCTGTTCTTTTTACCCGCAGACTTGCCTGCCACTTTCGATTTCTTGAGCTCGGCAGCTGCAGGGTTCTTCTTTCGTTGGAATTCTTCCTCGGAAATATATTGCTTATTTTCTATCTTCCATTTCAGAATCTCGGTCTGATGGTCGTCATCCAAGGCCTGCTTCCAATAAGCGACAGCCTCATTCACCATACCGTTCATGGCGTAAATATCGCCGGCATGCTCCAATACCGTACTGTTATTCTCGGTAGAATCACGGTTCTTGAGAGCCGCATCGATGTAGGTCTTGGCATCTGCATAACGCTCTTCCATAAACAGAATCCAGGCGTAGGTATCAAGATAGGTACCATTGTTCGGTTCCAGTTTGATGGTCTTGTAGCTCATCGCCTCAGCCTTGTGCAGATCCTTGCCTTCCTCGCTCAGATAGTAGGCGTAGTTGTTGAGCGCCATTACGTTGTCGGCTTTCCACTGCAGGCAGGAATCATAGGCTGCAAAGGCTGCATCCTTCTGATTCTTCTGATGCAGAATATCGCCCATCACGGCATAGAGATCAGAGACAAGGTCGTTGGCTGAAAGCTTATTCACCTGAGCCACACCCAGTCGGAACTCATTGAGCGCCGCATCTTCGTCCTTATTCTGATAGTAAGCCATACCACCGAAATAATAGAAGATCATCTCTTCCGGATTGTATTCATGGGCTGCCTTCGCCTGTTCAATCACCTCATGATACTTCTTCTGATTCCAGAGCAGCTGAATGGTCTGGATGCGCGCATTGGCATTGTCTGGAGCAATATCAAGCACCTTTTTGAAGGCAGAAATCACAGAGTCGGTCGGCATCTTCTTCAAACTCATATAGGCGGCGCGCACCTCGGCAATCTCTGAAGATGGCTGCGGCACGTTGAGCACCTTATCGAAGAGGGCGATGACCTTGGTAGAGTCGCCGCCTTCTGTCTCGTTGTTCTGGATGAAGGAACGGAACATCATGATCTTGGTCTGGGTATCCGTCTTCTGACTCATCAGAATCTTATCGAGCATGCCATTCGCCAGATCCGCCTGCTTGGTGGCATTGTAATAATCATAGAGCGACATCTGGGCATAGGAATTATCCGGCTCTTCCTTCAGCACATCGGTGAAGTACTTGAAGGCTTCCTTCTGACGGTCGTGCTGCATCAGCCAGTTGCCCAGCATGGTTTTATACTGCATATCCAGAGGATGCTGTTCTACGAGCGACTTCAGTTCGTTATAGGCAGCCTTCTTGTCATCCATCATCTCATGGATACGCATCTTGGTGAGTGTAAACTGCTCGCTTTCACCTTCTTCGGTCTCCAACCGACTGATGGTATTGAGCATCATCTTGAAGTTCTTCTGCTGCTGATAGAGCTGCGCCAACACGCGGAGCACATCTGTATTGCTGTGATTCTTGGCATAGACAGCCTCATAGGCATTGATGGCATCCTCGTATTTTCCCTTGCTGATATAGTATTGGGCGAGTCGCTCTGCAAAAATCAGGTTCTCAGGATCCTGCTCTATCGCCTTCTGCAATCGCAGAAGACCCAGCGAATCCTGCTTCATCTCGGTCAAATAGAGAGACAGATAATAATTTGCCGTAGCCGAGTTAGGATCGATGTTCCGGGCGTGTTCGTAGAGATCGAAGGCGGCAGAATAATTGCCAGCTGCATGTTGGCGAGCCGCCTCGGTCAAGAAGTATTCATATCGCTTACGATTGTTGGGAGAAAGCGAATCCACCCTTACAGCCTGCTGTTGCTGACTAACAGGCTGCACCTTCTTCTTTCGGGCGAGCGAAGGCAAGGCTATGGCGCCGATGAGCACCACAGTCACCCAGACTCCCATATTTCTTAAATCTATCTTCACTATCAAATCTTATCTAAAATTCCTTATCTTATTTTACGCCGGTATGACCATAACCGCCTGCACCACGCTCAGTTTCATCCAGCTCCTCCACCTCGATGAAGTCGCACTGTTCGTGCTTGGCAAGCACCATTTGTGCGATGCGCTCGCCATCATTGATGACGAAGTCTTGCTGTGAGAAGTTGATGAGCAGCACCATAATCTCGCCACGGTAATCGGCATCGATGGTACCCGGAGTATTGAGCACGGTGATGCCATACTTCAAGGCGAGACCGCTGCGAGGACGGATCTGTGCCTCATAACCTACCGGCAATGCCATAAACAGGCCTGTAGGAACGAGTCGGCGCTCCATAGGATGAAGCACGATAGGCTCTTCGATGTTTGCACGCAAATCCATGCCCGCACTCTGAGGTGTGGCAAACGCAGGGAGAGGCTGATGCCCCTTATTGATAATCTGTACTTTCAGCATAATTTTCTATCTATATCTTTGCATTTCTGCTTGTTATCTACTTCTGTTTTCTATTAGTCTGCAAAAATACTGTTTTTTAACCGAATAATCGCATATTGAGAGTGAAAATGACATAAATTTATCCTTTTTTATAGAATATTCCTCTTCTGAAAGACTGGCAACCCCTATATATTATAAGGTGTTGCCAACAAATAAAACCGCAAAAACAGCACTTTTCAGGAACGCATTCCCTAAAAGTATTGTTTTTTACGGATTCAAATCCAAAAAAGTATTGTTTTTTTTGGAATTAAAAAGAAAAAAGCGTATTTTTGCAAACGATATTAATACGAATAAGGTATGATTGAGCGCATTTTAGAGACAACAATACAAGAAAGACTGTGGCAAGGAAAAGCCATCATACTCTTTGGAGCACGACAAGTAGGCAAAACCACCATGCTGAAAAAAATGCTCCAAGGCCGTGATGACGTTTTGTGGCTGAATGGAGATGAGCAAGATGTACGCAACTTGTTTGAAAATGCTTCTTCCACCCTGCTCAACACGATTATAGGGAAAAAGAAAATAGTAGTCATTGATGAGGCGCAACGAATTACCAACATTGGTTTGGGCATCAAATTGATTACAGACAACATATCGGATGTGCAAGTTATAGCAACAGGCAGTTCATCCTTCGATTTGTCAAACAAGATAAACGAGCCACTCACGGGCAGGAAATTGGAATATTGGATGTACCCGCTCTCCTTTGGCGAGCTTGTGGAGCACAATGGATTGTTGGATGAGAAAAGGCTCTTGCCACACCGCTTGATTTATGGAAGTTACCCAGATGTCATCAACAATGCCGGTGACGAAAGAATGGTATTAAGCGAATTGGCAAATAGCTATCTTTACAAAGACATCTTGATGTTTGACAAGATCAAGAAGAGCGACAAATTGGTAAAACTACTTCAGGCTTTGGCCTTTCAGATGGGTTCAGAGGTGTCATACAATGAACTGGCACAGACCTGTGGTCTCGATCCCAAAACAGTAGAGAACTACGTTTCGCTTTTAGAGCAATCGTATATCGTTTTCAGACTAGGTTCTTTTAGCAGGAATCTGCGCAATGAACTTAAGTTTGCCCGCAAGATATATTTCTGGGATTGTGGTATTCGCAATGCCGTGATAGGAAACTATCAGATGATAGAGAATCGCATGGACACGGGTGCTTTGTTCGAGAACTACATAGTGGCAGAAAGACTGAAGAAGCTTCATTATGAGAAGTCTTACGCAAAGAGCTATTTCTGGCGTTCAAAGACCAAGCAAGAGATTGATTACATCGAGGATATTGACGGACAACTTTCGGCTGTGGAATTCAAGTGGAACCCTAAGCGAAAGGCAGCATTGCCTTTGTCCTTTTCACGTTCATACCCCGACGTTGATTTCAAGGTTGTAACAAGAGAGAATTATGAAAGTTTCTTGTTGTAGCAACAAATGGCAGCAATAAACTACTGCCTCTATCACATTAATTTTAAGTATCTTTGCAGCAAAAACCAAAAGACATCATAGATTATGGAATGGACCCAACTCATATCTAACAAGCGATTCGGACAGGAGCATAAGCACGCCGAGCGCCACGACGACCGCTCAGAATTCAAGCGCGATTACGACCGTCTGATCTTCTCTTCGGCTTTCCGCCGGTTGCAGAACAAGACGCAGGTCTTCCCCTTGCCGGGCAGCATCTTCGTACACAACCGCCTCACTCACAGCTTGGAAGTGGCAAGTGTGGGTATGTCGCTGGGCAATGATATCTCCCGCCACATCATCCAGAAGCGCCCGGAGCTGAAGGATACACTCTTCGAGGAAATCGGAACCATCGTGAGTGCAGCCTGCCTGGCGCATGATCTGGGCAACCCTCCCTTCGGTCATTCCGGAGAAAAAGCTATCCAGACTTTCTTCAGCGAGGGTGCCGGACAGGGATTGAAAGATGAAGTTTCTGCCGAGTTCTGGGACGACATCACCCACTTCGAGGGTAATGCCAACGGCTTCAGAATCCTGACGCATCAGTTCAAAGGTCGTCGCCAGGGTGGTTTCGTGATGACCTATCCCATGCTTGCTGCCATCGTGAAATATCCTTTTGCCAGCAGCCTGGCAGGGAAGCACGGAAAGTTTGGATTCTTTACTTCCGAGGCCGAATCTTACCAGAAGGTTGCAGAGGAGTTGGGAATCCTGAGAAAATCGAAACCGGGAGAGCCTCTGGAATATGCCCGCCACCCGCTGGTGTATATGGTAGAAGCAGCTGATGACATCTGTTATGAGATTATGGACATCGAAGACTCCCACAAGCTCAAGATCTTATCCTTCGAGGAGACTGCAGACTTACTGCTGGGATTCTTTGATGAGGAAACACAGCAGAAGATTCGCCAGCGAATTCTGGATGAGGGGCTGACCGATGAAAACGAGCAGGTGGTGTACATGCGTGCCTGCGTAATCGGAAAGCTGGAGAACGAATGCGTCAACGTTTTTCTGAATCACGAAGAGGAGATTCTTGCCGGCACTTTCGAGGGATGTCTCATCGAACATATCGCCGAACATCAGCGCCAAGCCTATCAGAAATGTACGCAGGTTTCCCGCAAGAAAATCTATGCCAGCAAACCGGTTCTCGACATCGAACTTTCGGGTTACAAGATCATGGCTACCCTGATGGAGGTCTTCATCGATGCCGCCGTGAATCCATCCCGCTTCTACTCCAAGCAACTCCTGAGAAGGGTAAGCAGCCAGTACGACATAGAGAACGAGAATCTGGAAGAACGCCTCATGGCAGTATTGGATTACATCAGCGGCATGACGGATATCTATGCACTCGACATCTATCAGAAAATCAACGGAATAAGTCTGCCGATAGTATAGAAACAAAGCGGGCATACGAATTCAACAAGCAAGAGCGAAGAGGGTGTGTCACAAGTCTAAATAATGGCTGCCGAGGACGGGCTGAAAGCCCAAAAGCTCCTAGCCCAGGGCAGCGCCCTGGGTAATGTTGGCAAAAACAAAGTCGCCCTGAAAGGTAGGGTGTTCAAAATCTATATAATTTTTCGACACGTTTTTTGTGTTAAAATACAAGTCAAGTCACACGAAATCAACGTGTTATAAATTTAAAAATGTGACGTTTTATAGTTCTGCGCAATATTCGTGTAGAATAATTATTGAATATCAGTTAGTTGAACCGATTATTCGACTAAAAACGTGCCATATTTTAAACGGATTTTGAACACCCTACCTGAAAGGGCAAAAGCTTTCAATTTCAAAGCTTTTGCCCTTTCAGGGCGTATGGGATGTGGCTTATGACACACCCTCTAGGATTTTAATTCCGGCATTAATGCTTCTTGGGCTTCATGTTAAAATGATATGCCACATGCAATATTGCATAGCGTGGCAAGGCATTGACAAATGTCTCGGTTCTACCCTGGGCATTTACCATACGAGTGATGTTGTTCAAGTTGCCCAGGATGTCAAAGCCATCAAGCATCCACGTCAGCTTTCCCTTGAGCATGGTATAGGAAAGGCGGGCATTCCAGAGCAAATCGTTGGTATTCATTGAACTTCCTTCGTAACCACGGCGGGAATACATGGTCAGGTCGGTACCCACCTGAATATGCCAAGGCAGATTGAAAGAGGCTGTAGCTCCATAGTTGAAATCCACTGCATTGATGTGGTCGAAGTCCATTGCCTTGCCGTCAACATTTCTCCAGGCTGCGGATATCTTTACGCCCATGGTAGAAGAGCTACCTACCTTATAGTCAAGCTTCAAGGTTTCATCCAGCAGCGTCGTCTGTACAGAGCTGCGGGATGCCTGATAATCCGTGCCATCAGTGTTACCTATCAGATCTACGCTGTTCACGTATTCCACACGTGTCCAGGTTCCAAATGACAGTCGCTTCATCTTGTCAAGCGGCTGCTCGAAACTATAGGAAGCAGAAGCATTCCAGTTGCCATTTACATTGTCTGCACGATATTTCCTGACACCCGTATGGGCATCATAGCTATATCCCATAGCCAGGGCATTTGCACGATAGGTGTAGCCCAGGCGAAGGCTCTGGCTTCGCTGTCTGGCAATATTCATAGAGCTGAAGAGAAGATTCACGTCATAAGCCATCTCATTTTTCAGGCTGCTGTTTCCCAGCTTCACATTCATAGGGTCTGTCGCATCCTGAATATTCACCATGTTCAGGAGATCAGGGAGCTTCGGGGTTGCCTTGAAGAGCAGCTGGAATCCCTTCGTGTGATTCTTTACCCAGTAGCTCAGTCGGGTAAAGGGAAAGGTAAGAAGCACCGTGTTTCTTACGATGGTTGTATCTACCTCTCCTCTCTCATAGGCAAGTTTCTGGCGGGTCGGTACGATTCCCAGTTTGGCCTGCGCACTCCAGTTGCCATGCTCTGTATCCTTGTCCCATGTGATAGACGGAATCAGGCTATGTGCATCCTCCGTATATTGGCTTACATAGCTGTTGCTTCTATCCTTCGTGCGTTCATACTCCGCCACCGATGGCAGCCATCCTATGGAAGAAGAACTTTCCTCTTCCGCCCCATCCAGCTGGTCCAGCAGATAAAGCGAAGAATGGCGTTTCTTGTCACGATGACCAAAACCGTAATACATGGACAATTCTACCGCCTGACTCAAGCGGAAGTTGTAGGCTGCCCCCAGCTGATAGAAAAAGTTCCGGTCTGGATGGTTTCTGAAATACTGATTGCCGGAATTCTGCACCTGCTGATCATCACCATAGTGTACGGCATACTTGTTGAACAAGTCCTCCTTGCGCTTATCGTAGGAGACCTGTCCTATCAGGTTGATGTAATCACTAGAGCCCTTGAGCTTGATAGTGCTTACCGCATTGAAACTTCCTGCCATCTGATAGCCTTTGCCCAATCCCTCCTTCTTATATCTGTTAATCAGGGACTGGCGGATAAGATTCTCCGAACCGACGGCATAAATATTATCGAGCATTTCCCGGCTGACATCATATTGCATAGAGGAGAATGTGCCAGAAATATAATTGCCGTACCTGTCGAACTTATCATATTGGAATACCGGCTTCAGGAGCAGGTTTACCTTGTTGTTAAATACAAGGTATAGCTGGTTGACGGCTGTCAGGTGGAAATTCTTCACGGTTTCTTTCTGGCGCTCATAATCGAATGTATTTCCCTTCTGCAGGAAGTTCACACGGTCGGTATTGGTAATGACTTCCTGATTGGAATGGCTCACCTGCACATTGCCATTGAGGTCAAACTTCTGGTTCCTGTCACTCACCGCATAGTCTAATCCGCCCAGCTTCTCCCTATTGTCGCCCTTCGGCATGTCAACGGGGTTCCAGTCTGAGTCGCGGCCAGGCTTTCTGTTGTCATTAAGATTGTTCACATTTCCATAGAAGGTAATGCGGGAATGGTCCGTATAGCGCATGGCAAAGAGACGCCCCAGGTAACGGTCTTTCGTACCTGCTCCGCCCTCGAGGTTAGCCAGCAAGCCGATGGAATATTCTTTCTTGAGATTGACATCCATCACATACGTCTTGTCGTCCTCACGCTTCTGGCCAAGGAATTCGCTGTTCTTGCCATACTTGTCGTATATCTTTATCTGCTTGACGGTATAGGAGGGAAGATTCTCCAGCATGACCTCCTGGTTGCCTCTGAAGAAATCCTTGCCGTTGAGCAGCAGATTCTCAACAAACTGGCCGTTGTGATAGATGCGTCCATCTTTTTTAATTTCCACACCAGGCATCTGCCGAACCAGGACATCAAGCATACTGCCCTCTGCCAATACAAAGGCATCGGCATTATAGACAACTGTATCTCCCTTATGATAAAACTTCACCTTACTTCCTACGACATTTACCTCCTGCAGCATCTTCGAATCAGGGCGCAACACCACTGGAGGAAGCTCCCTCAGATACTCCCTCTTCCTCAGGTCACCTATGGAAATGTTAACATACGATGTCTTATATCCCAGATAGCTGGCACGAATGATATAGTTAGCCTTTACTCTTGGCACATCAAACTGAAAGATGGAGGAATAACCTTCCTGATCATCCCGGGTCCAATGGTTGTTCGCCACCAAGGTTTCAACAACCGTGCTGTCTGAGGATAAGAGTTGTACGGTGACTCCCGGCACGTCATTGCGGGTCTTGGAATCTACCACGCGACTTTTGATAGTCACCTTTTCCTGACCGTAACATGCCACAGACAATAACATGGCAAGAAATAAAGTAAACAGTTTTGTCATAATTTCTATTGTTTAATTGCACAATGATTCAACAAATAATTCTTCAGTCCAAATAGCCATACAACCTATCAGCTTTACCAACATCGTTCCAGCATTTATACAGTTCACCTTCAGGACCAATGTCTCATAACTTCATTTTTTGGGGGCAAAGATATAAAAAATAAAGTTATGAGGCGAATCTCTTGATTACACATTTTACATTTATCACGAAATCTAACTAATATAAAATGTTAGAAATGAAAGCCTTATGTATCATATTACATTTTTTACACTGATGGCTATTATATCCTCCAGATATTGGCATCAAGGGTTTTGGCTCCGCCTTTACCAAATAGCTTGCTGTTGATTTTCGAACGGATATTGGTTATTTGCTGCGACCCGACACCCAATAAAAGAGACAGCTCAGAAGGGATGAAATGTAGTTTTACCAATATGGCGACAAGATATTCTCTGTCTGTTAATCCTTTGCCCGGAGCAGAAATAAAGCGAATAAAATCAGGCTGTTGCTTTTCGACCAATGATTTCAACTTTTCCCATTCACTATCTGAGATTTTGCAACTCACTCCATTTGCTTGCGCATGGAAATGATTCACCAGTTCATTATCAAGCAAGCTAATCTCCGTCATCCAGTTCTCATTTTCACCAACCTGATGAAAAGAATTCAGAGCCAGATTCATCTGCAGGATTTCCTGTTCTTTCTTCTGCCTATATTGTTCAAAATTATTTTCTATCATTTTCAAATCGGCAACAGAACGCTTATACTCATCGAGCACCTTATTATAGTCTGCGTTTATTCCAAGCAATACTGCCTTTCTCCGCTTCATCTGCTTGCGTATGTATAAAAAGACAACAACTGCAACAAAGATTAAGACAACGATGCCCAAAGCCATAGATAGCCACAGCAGCTGATTCTCCGTCTGTGCTTTTAGAGCTCGCTGCTGGTAATGCTGATAATCATACATGGATTGTATATTATACATAGACTCCACAGTGCTATGCCTATAGGAAGAATCATTGGCATTGACAAACAGCTGGGCATACTTGGATATGGAATCAGGAATCCCCTTGAGCTGATAAGCAGTATGTAATCCTCCATAAGCCGCCTCTTTATGTGTAAAAGTAATATGGTCTGCCGTAAGAATCTTATGGAAATAACCAATTCCCTCATCCACCTTGCCTATGCCGCAATAATATCTACCTATATTATAATATAAGAGTTCACTACCTCTACGAACCTGACTTGGGGTAATAAACTGATCTGCTTTTTGCCGCATCATCTGGATATAATAACCAGCACGCTTATAGTCTTTCCTGTTAATATAGACATCTATGATAGCATTCAAACCATGATACATTTCTGAACCCAGCGCGTTTTTCATGCAGAAATGATGAGCATTGAGGGAAATACTCAAGACTGAATCCGAATTTCCCAAATTATAATAACCGCTGGCTTGCGTACGATAAGCAGCAACTGCAGCCAATGTATCCTTAGCCAACCAGGCATATTTAGCAGCAAGTCTTGTTTCCTTTATCGTCATCAGAGGGGAAGATCCTACACTATACAAATCTCCCATAGCGCCATGAATCCTAGACAACAAGGCATAATCACACGAAGCACTCGTGGTATCAGCCAATTCCACTGCCTTATTGTAGTTATCGAGAGAAGCAGGGGCATCCTGCAGATCCCGATACACGCAACCTAAAAGATAATATGCCAGCATTCGCTCATTCACAGAGCCGTGCTTGTCGTAATAGGCAACCACCCGCTTCATCACGCTATCTGTGGTAAAATCCACAAAGCTCTTGTTCATCGCCTTGGCATAGATTAGATCATAATGCATCTGTTGTGCCTTGCTCATATCAGGCTTCTGCGCCTTTAGACTATCAAGCATGGCTAAGGCTGTCTGTGCCGAATCCTGACAGGCATCCATCAAACTATCAGCACTGGAAATTCTGGAATCCACAACACGATTCCCGCCACATGAAACCAGCAGAAACAAAACTGTTATGATAACTATTTGCAGAAAATTATAAGTTGTCTTTCTTATCATCATTGCATATTTCTTTTATTGGATGCAAAAATAACATTTTTTATTGGAACCAAGAATATCATTTAAGGAAGTTTTTGAAAAAAGCCTAGGTAAGACAACTATGAAGCGAGTAATATCTTCTTCTAATGGAACAAGCAAGTGCAAAAAACATTTAGTAATTTTGCACTTGCTTGTTGAATTCGCGCAATCCAGAAAGTCAGCAGCCTTATTATTAGGAAAGCTCCTGGCTAGCAGCATAATGCCTTCGTTATCCAGGACATCTGTCTTATACATCTTACCATCCTTTGCCTGCATTTTCAGTTGGTTAGTGGTACTAACCAACTCAGTATTTTCCTTCTTCAGCTTAGTCTTCAGATACTTCCAGTAATTACGGTTTTTGGAATAATCATCCTGCTCGTTCAAAACGCCGATAATATCCAGAACGGAGAACCACCACTTGTTGTGTTCCCCGTCCCAAACCGCTCTTACCTCCCGGTCTTTATAAAATCTGATTGATAATTTTCTGTCCATATTGCAATTCATTTTAAGAACACCCCGTATAATGGCATGTTGGTGATATTAGCCTGCTGGCGATAAGGCAACATGGAATAACGGATAGCTGAAATATCCGGATGATCCATCAGATAATGATGAAGCGAGGTAGCCTTGACGCTTGTACCTCCTTTTACCTCAATAGGCAATAAGGCACTATCACGCTGAATCAGGAAATCCATTTCCATACGAGAGGTATCAGAACTGTAATAATAGATATGCTTTAACCCGGATGCAAGCAACTGCTGCAACACATACTGTTCCGTAAAAGCACCTTTATATTCCGTAAATATCGTATCACCCAAAAGAACCTCCTTGGCAGGCGTATCAGCCATGGCCCCCATCAACCCGCAATCGCATAAATAGAGTTTAAACGCCGATAAATCTTCATAAAACTTCAGAGGCAACTCCGGCTTTGACACCTTTGTTATCTTATACACCAATCCAGCATCCACCAGCCACTGGATGGCAAGCTCAAATTCCTTGGCCCTGCCGCCCTTCTTCAATACGCCATAGACAAACTTTTTGTTCTCCTTCGACAACTGCCCCAGAATAGACTGCCAAACCATATCGATTCGGGGTACTTCCTGTGACGGAGCATGCTTGGAGAAATCACTGGCATAGTTGGAAAGAATCTCGTTCTGCAGACTGCGCACCTGATTGAGCAACTTATTTTCAACAAAAGCCTTTACCACTTCGGGCATACCACCTACATAATAATATTGTCGCAGTAAGTCCTTCAGTTTTTCATGAAAAGCATTCATCAGTTCATAATCATGGCTGTGCATCAGCTTCAGCAACTGCTTCTCGCCCATTGCCATGAGAAATTCCTCGAAATCCATCGGAAAGAGACGCAAGGTCTGCACCTTGCCTACAGGAAACGAGACTCCTGCATGCAAAGCTACTCCCAGCAGAGAACCAGCTACTACAATATGATATTCAGGAGCATCTTCACAGAAATATTTCAAAGCCTCTAAAGCCTGAGGAAATGCCTGCACCTCATCCAGGAAAATAAGTGTTTTGCCAGGGATAATATCTACCCCTGTCAAGGCACTTAAGCCCTGAATGATTCTGGCAACGTCAAAATCGCCTGAATAGATGGCTTGCAGGTTTACATTTCTATCGCAACTTACGTAAGCCAGACTATCAAATTCCTGCCTACCGAATTCCTTAAGGATATAAGTCTTTCCACATTGTCGTACACCATTAAGAATCAATGGCTTGTGATGCTCTCGACTCTTCCATTCCAGAAGCTGTTCATATACCTTTCTCTTCATACCTTTACACTTTTAGACACATGAATGTACCAGATTACTACACTTTTCAACACATAAAGCCATGCTACCAGCACACTTTCTGACACATAAATTCTGTGCAAAGATACACTTTTCGACACATAGCACCAAAAATTCGCTGCCTTTTTCCGGATTCATTAAGACAATTTAACCCAGCAATCTCTTACTTGCCTAAAAAAGCATAATGGCATATTGACATTCTTTGCCTTATTCCATTTACTGCCTGGTTATGGCAAGATATTGCCCTTTACCAGGGCAACTTTGTGCCATTGCCAGGCACAAAACGATACGTCGGGAGATAAAATTCAGCTGAACTATCTGTAAAAAGACTACTCTCGCTTTTACTCTTCACTCTTCACCAAATCGGCTGAAACCCCTATAAACACTGGGGGTGTGGGCGGTGAAGAGTGATGGTTGACTCTTCACAACTCTTCACCACTCTTCACTTATCGCGAGGTTCAGCTATCATTTATTCCAAGATCTGGTCTTCATTGATGACAGGGCCTGGTCTTCATTGATGACGGAACCATTGCCTCTCTGATATTCTTTCCTCTAAAATAATATGGGTGAAGAGTGGTGAAGAGTGGTGAAGAGTGAGTCTCCACTCTTCACCACTATAACTACCTATCTAATAGACTGTTAAACCATATCTGTGAAGAGTGAAGAGTAAAATGCTATTCTTT
>OCLL01000196.1_pt1 | contig 15048 bp, 10 predicted proteins | sample 1538931 | NCBI WGS metagenome assembly OCLL01 (sample SAMN03418270, study PRJEB22391) | human gut metagenome | biome: human-gut; feature: organic feature; material: feces | host: Homo sapiens | place: Tanzania | collected 2013-01 | reverse complement strand
CCTATCGTCACCGCATGATCAGCCGCAGCGCCTGCAGCACACTGTGGGGATGACGTAGCTTGCCGTATCGACAAGAATCGTATCGCCCGGAAGCTTCTCTATCCTGCCTATGAAATAGGCCTCTGAGACGAATTTCCGGGGTTGGCTCCAGCCTTGATTTCCTGCCTGGCTCCTGCCTTGATTTCCTGCCTGGCTTCTGCCTTGATTCTTATACGGAGCTAACACGGAATCCCGGAACACCACCACTTCGCCACGATTGAAAAAATCGCAGTCAATCCTATTCACTATCACCCGGTTGCCTGCTTTCAGTTGCGGAGGAAGACCTCCCGCTGGCACCGTGAAGACAGTGAAGGCAAAGGTTCGCACCACCCACACCAGGAGCAGCGACAAGCCTAAAGCTATTAGGAATTTAACTGCGATTTTCAATCTATCTACTTTATTTACTTTACTGAAGGTTCGCAAGTGAGCTCCACACGCCCTTTCAGGGCGTGCTGCTCCTGGAGCTTTTGGACCTTCAGCCCATACTTGAACCACATACGAAACTTCAGTACTTGATATTATCTACAAGTTTACTTGATATTATCTACGAAGTTTACTTGATATTATCTACGAAGTTGAACAGGCGGTTCCAGCGGATGCCTGAGAAGCCCGGATGATCAGGACTGTGACTCCACCAGATGAAGATAGGCTTGCCCACGATGTGATCCTCTGGCACGAAGCCCCAGTAGCGGCTGTCGGCTGAGTTGTGGCGGTTGTCGCCCATCATCCAGTAATAGTCGAGCTTGAAGGTGTAGCTCTTCGCCAGCTTGCCATTGATGAAGATGTTGCCCTGGCTATCTACCTTCAGGTCGTTGCCCTCGTAAACCTTGATGCAACGCTCGTAAACCGGCAGATTCTTCAGCGTCAGGGCAATGCTCTTGCCCTTCTTCGGAATCCATACCGGACCGTAGTTATCGCATGTCCAGCCGGTATAGGCGTTGAGCGGATACAGGTCGCCGTATCTTGCATCGGTATTGATGGAGATGCTCTCCACGAGGTTCTTGTTCGCCTTCAGCGCCAAGTAAGCCTTCTTGGTGAGAGGAATCACGCCGCTCTGATTGTACATCAGGAGGTCTTCGTTGGTGATTCCCAGCTCATCAGCCAGGTCGATAGGAAACTCGCCCTTGAGCTTCATCTTGTAGGTATATTGCACATTATCAGGCTCCTTGTTCGCCTTGCCGTTCAGGTAAACGATGCGGTTCTTGATCTGCAGGGTCTGTCCCGGCAAACCTACGCAGCGCTTCACGTAGTTCTCGCGGCGGTCGGTAGGACGGCTGATGATGTCGCCATATTCGCCCGGCATGCTGGCGATGTAGTTGCGTCCGGCAGCATACACCTTTTCGAAGTAGCTGCGCTGCTGCAGAGGGTTCAATACGCGAACATCCTGCTGCTGGCCGTTCTGCTCCAGTATCTGGTCGCCGATGGAGTAAACCATCTGATAGTAATCGTTAGCCTGATAGCGCTCCTCGTTGCAGAGGGTGTCGCCGGCAGGATAGTTGAACACTACGATGTCGTTGAGCTTCACGTTGCCCAAGCCCTTCACGCGGCGGTAATCCCAGTGAGGCCACTCCACGTAGCTCTTCACGTTGACCAGCGGCATGGTGTGCTGGGTGAGCGGCATGGTGAGCGGAGTTTCAGGGATGCGAGGACCGTAGCTTACCTTGCTCACGAAGAGATAGTCGCCCGTGAGGAGACTCTTTTCGAGAGAGGAAGATGGAATCACGTAGTTCTGGAAGAAGAAGAGGTTGATGAAATATACTGCCACGAGGGCGAATACGAGCGCATCAACCCAGCTCATGATGAAGCGCACTGGGCCTTCTTCATCCTTCCACCACTGCCAGTGAATCTTCTTGGTGATATAGACGTCGAAGATGAATGGAACCACGATGAGTCCCAGCCAGCTCTCTACCCAAACCAGGAAGAGAAGATACAGGGCGAGAACCACTGCGAACTTCGCCCACTGCACCTTCATATTGAGGTTTTGTTTCTGTTTGTCGATCATATTTTTTCTTCATTTCAATTTTCGCAGATGGGGGAATTAACAGAAGTTAAAGAAGTTATCACTCCCTACGGTCGTTCGGGAAGTTAAGAGACAATAGTCTTCTAGCATAAACGTAGGACATTTGTCCCTTAACTTCCCTCTAACTTCCCTTAACTTCCCTTAACTTTCCCACATACGAAAGCTCAGTAAAATTAGAACTTAAACAAATCTGATGTGGTGAGCAAACCGGAATGGTTGGCTGTGAACTCAGCTGCGAGAACGGCTCCGAGAGCGAAGCCCTTGCGTGAGTGGGCACTGTGCTCGATGGTAATCATATCAGCATCAGAATCATACATCACGGCGTGGATTCCAGGAACCTCGCCATCGCGTACGCAGTTGATGACTAAATCCTCATCGGTGATGTTTGCATCGCCCTCATCGTGATGACCATCCTCTGTCCAGTAGGTAACGCCACGCTTCCAGTCCTTCTTTCTGTCGATATTGTCGATGATTTCCTCGGCAAGGGTGATGGCTGTGCCTGATGGAGCATCAAGCTTGTGAACGTGGTGGGTTTCCTGCATGCATACAGAATACTGTGGGAAACCGTTCATGATCTTAGCCAGATAGCGGTTTACGGCAGAGAAGATGGCTACTCCGATACTGAAGTTAGACGCCCAGAAGAGAGTCTGCTTACCGTCGGCGCAGAGTTTCTCCACGTCTTCCTTATGGTCTTTCATCCAACCGGTAGAACCTGAAACCACCTTCACATTGTGAGAGAATGCCTTCAGATAGTTGCCGTAAGCGGCAGTTGGGTTGGTAAACTCGATGGCAACATCGGCAGAGCAGAACTCCGGACTGTCGATATCCTCAGGGTTATTCACGTCAATCTTACATACGATTTCGTGGCCACGCTGCAGGGCGATCTCCTCGATCATGTGTCCCATCTTTCCGTAGCCGATCAAAGCAATTTTCATCTTTATCTAAATTTTATTTGTTTTACTCTAACTGATATTTATTCTTATCTGGTCGTGAGAAAGGCTTTGCCGTCGCATTTTGTGAGGCCAAACTTTCCCCTTTCAAACCAAAATTTCGGCAAAGAAATCGCAAACGAGCGCAATGAAAGCTTGCTTTCAAATTGCCGAGTGCAGCATTTCTTATGCAAAAATACATATTTTTCTCCGAAAAACCTTGAAAATTCTTTGTTATTATAATAATAAATAGAAAAATTTGGTTATTTTTGCAGTGATTTAGGGCTTTTAGCCTCATTTAGTAACTAAAAAAGAGAAAATGATGAGCAAATACATATTCGAGACAAAGATGGAAGTGAGGGATTATGAGTGCGATATTGAGGGCATTGTGAACAACGCCAACTATCTGCACTATATGGAGCATACCCGCCATCTCTTCCTGAAGGAATGCGGCCTCAGCTTTGCCGAAATGCACAACAAGGGCGTGGATGCTGTGGTGGCGAGAATGAACCTGCAGTACAAGGTTCCGCTGCAATGCGATGATGAATTCTTCTCGCGTCTGTGGCTGGAGAAGCAGGGCGTGAGATATGTTTTCCATCAGGACATCTTCCGTGCCAGCGACGAGAAGCTCTGCCTCAAGGCAACCGTAGAACTCGTCTGCCTCATCAACGGCAAGCTGGGCAACAGCGAGGATTACGACAAGGCATTCGAGAAATACCTTGGGGATAGTTAATAGAAGTTTCGCATGTGGTTCAAGTACGGGCTGAAGGCCCAAAAGCTCCTAGCCCTGGGCTTGGAGCTTCTGCCCTTTCAGGGCGTATGGAGCTTACTTGCGAAAGTTGAGAGTTAACAGGTTAACAGTTAACAGCTGATTTTTCAATACCCCTTCCGCACACGAGCGAAAAAACTTGCACCATCAAGGACAAGCATCAAGCCTGCATCCATCAAAGGACAAGCATCAGAACTTGCGATCCGAAAGAGGCAATCCTATAAACCATAAAAGCCGAAACAATATGGAGCAACTACTTCACTACGTGTGGAAGCACAAACTCTTCCCACTCTCCCCTCTTTCCACCACCGACCACAGGCAGGTGGAAGTCATCGACCCCGGATTGCACAACCGCAATGCAGGGTCCGATTTCTTCAACGCTAAAATCAAGATTGCCGGAACCCTTTGGGTGGGCAACGTGGAGATTCACGACAAGGCGAGCGACTGGTATCTTCACGCCCACGACAAGGATGAGAGATACGACAACGTAATCCTGCACGTCTGCGGCACCATCGATACGGAAGCCCGAAACTCCAAGGGTGCCCTGCTGACACAGATGCAGCTCGACATCCCCGAGAATGTCTTCAAGCACTATCAGGAGCTGCTCACCATCGACCAGTATCCTCCTTGTTATCAGATTATTCCATCGCTCACCAAGCTCACCGTCCACTCGTGGATGAGCGCCCTGCAAACCGAGCGCCTCTCGCAGAAGACGGAGGCGATAGAGGAGCGTGTGCGCCGCTGCAACGGCGACTGGGAGAACGCCTACTTCGTGACTCTCGCCAGAAACTATGGTTTCGGAATCAATGGAGACGCCTTCGAGCAGTGGGCGCTGAACCTGCCGCTGAGAGCCGTAGATCATCACAGAGATGACCTCTTCCAGATAGAGGCCATCTTCATGGGTCAGGCGGGATTGCTGGAGCTGAACACCATCCCCGAAAGATATCAGAAAGACGCCCTGAATGATGGGTATTTTGCAAGATTGAGAAACGAATATCTCTATCTCTCGCATAAGTTCTCGCTGCAGCCGATGGATTACAAGCTGTGGCGATTCCTGAGACTCCGTCCGCAGAACTTCCCCCATATCCGCATCTCGCAGCTTGCGAATCTTTACTATAACCGCCGTGCGGGGCTCAGCCAGCTGCTGGAGGCTTCTACGGTGAAGGAGGCGAAGAAGGTGCTCTCTACCAGCGTTACGGAGTATTGGGAAACCCATTATACCTTCGGCAGCACGAGCATCAGAAACGAGAAGCACCTCTCTCCTTTCTCGCTCAATCTTCTCATCATCAACACCGTGGTTCCTATTCTCTTTGCCTACGGCAGGCACCGTGGAGAGGAGAAATACTGCGACCGCGCCTTCGATTTCCTGGAGGAGCTGAAGGCCGAGAATAACCACATAGTAAGGATGTGGCAGCAGTGCGGATTAGAGGTGGAGAACGCCGGGGATAGCCAGGCGCTCATCCAGCTGAAGAAGGAATACTGCGACAGGAAGGAATGCCTGAGGTGCAGGATTGGGTATGAATACTTGAAGAGATAAAGGGGGACGAGCGATGGAATCGCTCGGAACGGGGGCAAGAGGGAGCTAGGCTTGCTGCTTGATTGATGCTTGATTGATGCTTGATTGATGCTTGATTGATGCTTGATTGATGCTTGCTTGCAGCTTGCAGCTTGCTTCTTGCTTGCTTCTTTTATTACTAATTATTTTTTAAAGATTATGGGTGACCAACAGGAAATATTAAATACTATTCTATTAACGAGGCTGAACTACTTCAGCCTTGCAGGAATGCTGGAGCTATATAGAAAGGTGGGCTCCGCTACGCTCATCCTTGAGCATAAGAACAACCTCAGAGACATCCTACCCGATGCCTCGGATAAACTCGTGAACGCTATCCAAAACTGCGACGAGGCTCGAAAACGGGCGGAAGAGGAACTGGAATACGATATTAGATATGGTATCGAACCGATAACGATGAACGATGAACGCTACCCGCAGCGACTCAAGGATTGCGATGATGCGCCGCTCATGCTCTTCTACAAAGGCAACGCCAACCTCAACCAGCAGCGCATCATCAACATCGTGGGAACACGCCACTGCACTCCTTACGGCGAAGACCTTATCCGCCGCTTTATTACGGATTTAAAGCAGCTCTCTCCTCGTGTATTGATAATGAGCGGTTTGGCTTATGGCGTGGACATCGTGGCGCATCGACAGGCGCTCGCCAGCGGCTATGAAACCGTGGGCGTTCTGGCGCATGGCTTGGATGATCTCTATCCCCGTCAGCACCGGGAAACAGCGGCGAAGATGATAGAACAGGGCGGTTTGCTCACCGAATTCCTTACCCGTACGAATGCGGATAAGATTAACTTCGTGCGCCGCAACCGAATTGTGGCGGGAATGTCGGATGCCTGTATTCTGATAGAGAGTGCAGCCCATGGCGGAGGTCTCATCACCTGCGATATTTCGCAATCCTACGGCAGGGACGTCTTCGCCTTCCCGGGCAGGATTGGCGACCACTACAGCGAGGGCTGCAACAACCTGATACGCAACAATGGCGCCACCCTCATCACCAGTGCCGAGGATTTCGTGAAGGATATGCGCTGGCAGGATGACGCCACCTTGATGCGAGCCAAGCAGCAGGGCATCGAGCGCAGCCTCTTCCCGGAACTATCGCCCGAAGAGGAGCTCATCGTCCAAATCCTCTCCAAGACCAACGATCTGCAGATTAATCTCATCAGCGTGAAATCGAACATCGACATCGGTCGCCTCACCTCTCTCCTATTTACGCTGGAGATGAAGGGAATCATCCGCACCCTGGCAGGAGGAATGTATCATCTGCTGAAGTGAAGAAATTAAGGGATGAGAAAGACTAATAGTGCCTTTCTCATCCTTCTATCTAACATTTACCTCTTTCCTTCTTGAATGATGGCCAATTCAGCTCCTTTAAACCTTCCACGGAACGAGACTACAATGATTCGAGGATGCTTTGAAGGATTTGCCTTAACCGTACAATACAATCTCTTTGACATCTTACTCATCTCATAATACTCATTATTCTGATGCGTAAAAAAATAGTATAATGAATCAGAACATTCCAACACCTCATCTTTTAAATATACTGTACCATACATACAGTGAATTCCTTTTATATCTTCTATCTTTATAAATCTTACAGCAAAATCATAGTTAAACTTCAGTTTAAAAGTACTATCTTGGGCTGGCAAATGTATAACTCCCCAATAATCCCGATCAGGCCGAATCTTCACCTGTTTAGAAGAACCCTTAAGTTGTGGAAGTTTTATCTTAGGTTGCATTTCTGCGGTTAGCCAATAAGAATGATCTCTCCGATATTCCCACCGCATTTTTGCCAATACAACAACACTAAGAGCCAACACTACGACTATGAGAAGCAGGTATAGCAAGTTTTTAATCTTCATATTTCAATTCCCCCCCCTGATATACTTTGTATCTTTTCTAAAATTAGTCATATATAATAGACCTTTATACCAACTCGGATCTTTCACTTTATTCCCCCCAGTATCTTCAGCATTAAAGTATCCAGCAATGCCACCTAATTGATTTTTTTCGTTAAAATAAAAGTAACCATTATTTAGACCATTATTATACCCCCATACACAATGATATAGTATTACTTTCCATGTTGCCCCATCTGGAGCTACCGGATTTTTCACATAGCCATCTATTACCCAGATATGCGCACCGCCATCTACACAAGAAGCAGAAATCAGAACAGGGCCATGACCACTATTATCCGTTATTCCTCTCTGTGCATCATCCAGAATCTCACAAATATCACCACTATCAAAGAGATTAAATTTCTTAGGCACCAAATATCCCATCTTTAGAAAAGTAGGAGCAATACTATCAATATTAGACCTACTACCAACTTCCACATTACTACTGTACTTGGTATTCAATAACTTTTGTGTCCCCAATTCAGAAAACAAGAATGCGACCTTATCATTTGCACCTCCATTCTTCATTGAACGCCAAGGGAGATTCATATCATAGAAACCGGAAGAGAAATCTGTAATTTTCTTGGGCCACATATAATAAGACATAATTATAGCACAAGCAACAGGAGCACAGCCAACAAAGGAACGTTCCCCAGAAACTAAAGGACAATACTTATTATATGGATTCTTTTGTCCCCATTTTCGAGTATTAGAACTTATCAATGGAGACACTTGTGCACCATATACATAGTTTTTATTATCGGAACCGACAGAGATAATTGGAGAATTAGAAGAAGCACGAGCCATCTCATATTGTACTCCGGAAAAGAACAATGCCAATCCTTTATTGTCTATCGTATCTCTTATATTTAAAGAACCACTATCAGAAACTGCATAAATTGGCTGCAAGCGTTTGTCGCTAGATACAACCGCAAAGCCTTTATCATCCTCGTAGTTTACAATGTAAAGAGACTTGCTTATCCCATTATCAGAAGCAGAACGGCTCTTTAGAACATCGTTAACAATACTCACATTTTTAACTTTTCTACCATCTATGCCTCTAGTTGCATCGCAAGAAACACCAGATATTGAAGCAACCGCTTTGTTTGCAAGAATAATGGCTGAATCTTGTGTTATAAAATACGAGTTAGCCATTGAAGCCTCTTCACTCACAATTCTTGTAGAATCAGAACAGGCCATCAACACAGATACACCTAATAGTAAAGTAAATAAATATTTCATATCAATAATATAATTAAGTTATTACTACTATCTTGCAAAAATACACAAACTTCCTTATATAAGCAATACCTAAAAATAATGATTTCAAAAACTTACCATGTCTTTTACATCATCTTTTAAGATGACCTTTGGTAATGTCACAAAAAAAACGTAACTTTGCAGCCGCAAAAAGAACAAGGGAAATATGTTTTCCCATAAAATCAAAAAGAGAACAAAGATGAAAATAGGTAATATAGAATTTGGGCCTCAGCCCCTCTTCCTCGCTCCGATGGAAGACGTAACGGATATTGGTTTTCGCATGCTCTGCAAGCGATTCGGAGCCGCCATGGTTTATACTGAGTTTGTATCGGCGGAAGCCTTGGTGCGAAGCATCAAGAGCACTGTCAGCAAACTGACGATAAGCGATGAGGAGCGCCCAGTGGGCATTCAGATTTACGGCAGAACCACCGAGGATATGGTGGAAGCCGCAAAAATCGTAGAACAGGCGAAGCCGGATGTGATTGATATTAACTTCGGCTGTCCGGTGAAGAAGGTTGCCGGAAAGGGTGCGGGAGCCGGAATGCTCCGCAATATTCCACTGATGCTGGATATTACAAGAGAGGTGGTGAAGGCGGTAAACGTGCCCGTAACCGTGAAGACCCGACTGGGTTGGGATTGCGAGAACCTCATCATCACCGAGCTTGCTGAGCAGTTGCAGGATTGCGGAATCCAGGCGCTCACCATCCACGGCAGAACCCGAAGCCAGATGTATACGGGCGAAGCTGACTGGAGCCTCATAGGTGAGGTGAAGAACAACCCCCGCATCCATATTCCGATTATCGGCAACGGCGATATTACGACCCCAGAGGAAGCCAAGCTTGCTTTTGAAAGATATGGTGTAGATGCAGTGATGATTGGCAGAGCCACCTTCGGAAGGCCTTGGATTTTCAAGGAAATCCGTGATTATCTGGACAATACAGGTGCTGCCCCATTAACCGTGGATGAGAAGATTGACCTTCTGGAGGAGCAGCTTCGCATCAACGTGGAGCGCATCGACGAGTACAGAGGCATTCTCCACACCCGTCGCCACCTTGCCGCCTCCCCTATCTTCAAAGGCATTCCCGATTTCCGCCAAACGAGAATCGCCATGCTGAGAGCCACGACCGTGGAGGAACTGAAAGAGATATTGAAAGAATGCCGCGAGAGAATCAAGGCGATAGAAATCTAGACTTGCTTGCGGCGGATGGTAAACCCGCCGAAACCATAAGATAAGTAAAGGGAAACTCCAACAATGATGGTTGGAATCTCCCTTTTATTTATTCGCAGTTAACAGTTAACAGGTTAACAGTTAACAGCTGTTTTTTCTATACTTCCACCGCTTTCGCTTATAGAACGAAAATGGTTTCATCCCCGCAAATATTACGAATTTTCAAGCGCAAAGGCTTATCGTCTGATACAATGCTAGCATCCCAATAATCCTGGGTTTTCTTTCCGTTGATGGTTACGGTTCCCATCTTCTCTATCTTCACCTCCATATCACTGTGCCAAGGAGCATTTTTCTCAGCATTGACGCAATCTACAGAAGCCCATTCGATGGTTTCCAGCCCTTCATCGCTAAGTTTTATTTTCGAGAAGTTGGCACTCTTACCGCTTGCTCGTTTCTTGTTTGTCTGCAGAACACCTTTTTCGTTGAAATCATGAACTTTCTTTGCTACCCGGTCGCTATGGAATGATTTCAGTTGAAGTTTCCATCCCATCGACAAGCCCAGCGAATCCTTGGCTTCTTGCAAATCCCATTCAGCCTCATCTTCCATTATCACCTCGTCGAGCACCTGCTTCAAGTCTCTCAACTCAAATTCTATCAGCGTCTGCTGGTTTTCGGCTTCTATGAATTGGCGCAACTCGTTTATCTCTTCCACATCCACGTAATAGATGATGACACGCTTCACCTCATCAGGCAAATCAGGCAGCGCCTTATGGATGATGTTCATCATCTCACTCTTATCCAGCACTCGCTTGCTTCCATCGAGTAGATTAGGCAGATATACGGGCATCATACCATACTTGCTGTCCATGATAGAGCCTGCCCAATATTGGCTGTCCAGCTTGGCGTTGGCTGTTAAACCCGGTATCAGGTTGTCGCGTAGCTTATCCATCGTCTGTACAGGATTTCTGAAGAGACGCACGCCATCTTTCACTTCCTTTATCTCAAACTCTGCTCCGGCATTAACCAGTCGGTCGCGAGCCGTCTGAAGGCTATTGATATTCACGTCGCCATGAATAAAGCGGCGGTTGAGCTTATGAGCCACGGCTGCGGTTACCCCGCTTCCGCCAAAGAAATCAGCCACGAGCATTCCTTCGTTGGATGAAGCCTTGATAATACGCTCCAAAAGGGCTTCCGGCTTCTGAGTGGCGTAATCTAAGGGTTCTTCTTTATCGGCCGGTTGAAGCATAGACATACGCCAAACATCATCAATTGATTTTTCGTCTGTCTCAATATAGATGATTCTACCATTATCATCCTTAGCATTTACTAATCTTTGAGTTTCTTTATTCCAAACACGTTTTATTTGCTTTGCTGTTTGATCACGCTTTTCTTTTATTGGCGTAAACTCATACTTATCTGATTTACTATAAAAATAAATTGAATCATGATTTGAAGCAAAACGATTTACGTTACCTTGCATTTTATTATAATAATGCCACACAATCTCATTTCTGAAGTTCTCCTCTCCGAAAATCTCGTCCATAAGAATCTTCACATAGTGTCCGATGTGATAATCCAGATGCACATAGATGCTTGCATTCTCGCTCATCACGCTCTTGATTGCCATCAGATTCTCGTACATCCAGTTGAGGTATCTTTCCTTGTCCCAGATGTCTCCGTACATTTTCTCCTCAAACTCTTTCATTTCCTCATTGTCGAGATTCTGCTCCGCTTCTTTCATTACCTTTTGCACAAGCGGATTGCGGCGGATATAGATTTTCTTGGCATAATCGGCTCCGCTGGCAAAGGGCGGGTCGATATAAACCAGATCCACCTCTACGCCCTGCTCCTTGAGATAGGCACAGGTAGAAAGGCACTCACCATGCATCATCAGGTTATGCTTCTCGTTGGCGCCTCTCTTTTCGAGAGATTCCACCTCATAGAGCGGCATTCCTCGCTTAATATGCTCCACGATGCGATCGTTGTCACGATAGCGGAGAATGCGGCGGGTGCGCACAAAATTATCCAGGAGGGCTTGCCCCTCCAGAGTATTGGGATAATATGAAATATATTTTATAGCCATTGTCTTTATTCTATTTTATATGAAAAATTCCTTAATCATCTGTAGGGTCTTTGCCATTCTCTCTTCAGCAGAAATGGTGTCCTCCAGATAAAGGAACTGGAATCGCTTGCGATGGAAAGCCTCATTGTTCTTTGGCACAAACACATCTCGCATAAACTCCAGGCGCTCCTTGAACTTGGCAGCATATACCTCGCCCTTCGTCTCTATGATGCAAATGCGGTCGATCTTGCCCTCTGCATCACGGCTGAGTACCAGGAAGTCGGGATAATAAAGTCCATCATACTGCCAGTGCTTGCCCACCCTGCGATAGCAGCGAATCTTGAACTCTGTAAGCGTATCATCGCCATTGAAGTAATACTCCAGCTGCTTATCCTTCATCAGCGGAATCAATCCGTTGGCAAAGTATTCCTTCTCCAGGTTACTGTCGAAGCGGTAAGGCAGATAATGGTAAGTCTGATTGCGCTCAGGATATTCATCCTTAGGCAGCTTGTCTTTCACCATCATCTGGATGTCAGTATCAGAGAATCCGGCAGCCTTCATCTTTTCCACAACAGCCTTCACTTCTGGCGGGAGTTCCATCTTGCCCGGGTCATTGTCCCATGCCAGGATTTCCTTCACCACTTTCTCGCTTGGATAGAAACGGCTGTCGTCTTCCACATCAAGAGGCATAGGTTGCTCCACCGAGAGGATGGTTGCCGTATCAGGAACCACCTCTTCTGAGATGCGGAAATCACGCTTAGGCACAAAAGCCTTCCGGATGTTGGCACGTATCTGATAATGATCATACTCCATATTCTCTGTACGATATTCCCCATCTTGCTCATCAGCAATCGTAATCTCATCGAACAGTTTATGCAGCTGAGCCTCATACTGTTTCAATTCTTTCATACTCAGCGCCCCCATACTTTCCTTGGCTATTTTCTGCAACCACCAGTGAAAAGTGAAGCTCTCTCCATTCTCTTTTCTCAGCTCCTCATAGTCGAGCATATTTCCTTCGAAGTCTTGAATATAAACCAGAGATTGGTTAGCCTTCTGCTTCAACCTTTCGTCAGCAAGCAGCGTGGCAGTATCTGGCTGCTCTTCAATCACCTGAGTTTCATATTCCACTTTCAGCTGGAAGAAATCAATGGGTGGCACCTGCTGCTTATCCATACGTGAGAATCGCTCTATGCGCTTCTTGCAGAGTTCCGGCTTCTTGCTGAATTCCTGGAGTGTGATGTTCTGCTGCTGCTTCAACTCCTTGTTGAGTTTGTCGGCATTCCACCTGTTCATCCAAACCAAGGCTTTTTCCTGTTCGCCCCGAACCACCTGTCGCAGGCAGCGGCAGGAAGTTTGCAGCACCATGTTCTTAGGGCACGCCCCTTCATGAGGCAGCACCACGCCCGTAAGGCTCTTGCAATCCCATCCCTCCTTTCCTATCTGCACCAGCAGCACGATACGGATTTTAGAGGTAGGCGAATCGAGCATGGCGAAAGCCGCCTCTGAACCTTCGGGCTCTGCATATTTTCTGGCACCTGCCTTAGAGGAATTACTACCCTTATGGCGCTTCAGAATCACCTCTGCAGGGTTCAATCGATATTCCGTTACAATCTCGGATACGAGAGGATAGATTTCTTCTTCGAGAGTTGGAATCTGACCGCAATATACGGCAAGCTTCGCACAGGTTCCATCAGCATAGGTTGTATCCTTATATTTATCGAGAAACTCATGCACTCCGCTTCTCACAATGGTCAGCATATCATGGTCCGTAAACTTTACTTCGGGACGCTTCAGGAAGTTGTCGATACCCTCCATCAACGGATAGAAATACACCACATTAGTGATATTGGTATTCTTGATATTGAAACTTCCGCCCAATGTCACCTTCTCTGCTTTTTCCAAATAAGGAGTGCCCGTAAAACCAAGCACATTGCAGAAATTACAACCTTGAGTAGCCCATCCTGTAACCACCTGACGGAGTTTGATTTCACCATCAGAAGCATGATGCACCTCATCGATAAAAATAGAAAGAGAAGGTATTTTACCTATCATATTGCGCAGCTCATTAGCCACATCCACCAGCCGGCGTTCATCATCCGAAAGAAGACTCTGGTCTTTCCCGTTCTCCTCCCATCTGTCTAAGATAACCTTCTCTGCATTTGTAATAGCCACCAATCCCATCATCGTACCTCCATCCCAATGCTGGTTAATCTTAAACGCATTGGGATTTCTGATTACATTGCTTTTCCTGGCACTCTTTTGCTCATCAAGGATTTCAAATTTTACGAGCCTCTTCAGCTGCATGGCTGTAGCTGCCGGGAAAAGCCAGGTAACGTCAAAGTTCTGAATACTACGAAGACTAGGAACGATGCTTGACTTCAAGCCGGATGGTGCCAATATCAGGAAATTATGTGCCCATATCGGATTATGCGGCTCATTCTGAGCAAAGTACAAATCTATATAAATGAATGCGGCCATCAGATAGGTTTTTCCCGCACCCATAGGAAGACTGAAAAGATAATCCGAATAAGTTACCTGGTAAAAGATATCCTTCAACACTTTCTCGTAATCAATCTCCCTGGCATGATGACGGATAAACTGCTCCAGCTCTGGAGCTATCTGCTTGCCGTTGCGGTCTTTCTGTCTGCTATACTGATACAAGGCCAACGCAGCAGGATTCTTTGTCATCACATCCCGTGCCTCTGCATTGATTTCCTCTGCATCAACGTCAGTTTCATTAAATTCGCCTTCTGCAAAAAGTTGCCAAAGCGGCTTGCCCTGACAGGCTATTTTCAAAAACAGATAAGTCTTGATAGCATCAATCTGGGCATCACGCAACATACCTCGCTGATAAATATAATCAACGAGGTATAAAACCGTACAATCAGAAGATTGAAACCATAAATCTCTTTTCTTTTGTATAAGTTGATAGAACATCTTTCTTCTTTTGTATTAACCATCAACCACATTCAGAAGTTAACAGGTTAACAGTTAACAGTTGTTTTTTCTATACTTCTACCGTAAAATCGAAGAAACCTAGCTTCTTTAAACTATAGAAGGGCTTTACTTCTTCAATATAGAAGCACCTTCGAGCAGGGCGAGTGCCTTGTTCTCGTTCTCCTCCATGATTTCACGCTCTCCCGGGCCTTTATCATTGATGCCGCAGAGGTGCAGGATGCCGTGGATGATGACGCGATGAAGCTCATCATCGTAGGTCTTGCCAAACTGCTCGGCATTGGTGCGGACGGTATCGAGCGAAATCACGATGTCGCCGTTAATCACATCATCCTCATCGTAATCGAAGGTGATGACATCGGTATAGTAATC
>OCLL01000193.1_pt1 | contig 15307 bp, 10 predicted proteins | sample 1538931 | NCBI WGS metagenome assembly OCLL01 (sample SAMN03418270, study PRJEB22391) | human gut metagenome | biome: human-gut; feature: organic feature; material: feces | host: Homo sapiens | place: Tanzania | collected 2013-01 | reverse complement strand
GCTCCACCTTTCTCACCAAGCCTCTCTTCAATGGTCTTTACGCCCCCTTCGGTTCCCCCAGTTCTGGGGGACAGAAACCTCAGGGAAGAAGAGGAAAACCGCCCTCCGGTGCTCAGAACCGCTACGCTATAAGGTTGGCGGACCAAAGCGGTCTTCGCCATCTTGTGCGGGCTGGGACCGCCTGGGGAAAGGTGGAGACAGTATGGGGTGGGCTTGCTATAATGGGATTATAGATTACTGATCTTGAGGCTAATTCGCTGATGAGTTACTGATTTCTTGTGATTTTCTTGGTAGTTTCGAAGAAAAAGCGTACTTTTGCGGAAAAGTTTAACGTTTAAAATTATGGTTATGGCAACATAAACTATACAAGTGGAAGATAATTGTAAACAGACCGATGTGAACGAGCGTTCATATCGGTCTGTTTCTTTTTATGCCCTTCTTGTCAAAACAGTTTGTAGGTGGTGCGGAGTACCTTGAACTCGGTACGGCGGTTCAGCTGGTTGCATATCTCCTGATGCTCCCTGGTCTGCTTGAGGATGAAATCCTGGGTGAGCACATCGTCTTCCTTCAGCCATGGATATTTCTCCGTGAGCTTCCTGCGGATTGTCTTCGGGCGTTCCTTGCCATATCCCACAGGGGTAAGGCGATCTTTTTCGATGCCATGAGCTATGAGGTAATCCACTACCGACTGGGCACGGCGCTGAGACAAGCGCTTGTTGTACTCGCTGTTGCCTTTGTAATCGCAATGGGCACTCAGTTCGATGGTTACGTGGGAATTCTCTTTCAACAAGGCTACGAGCTTATCCAATGCCTGGGTGCTGGCTGGCGTCAGGGTAGCTTTGTCAAAATCATAGAAGATGTTGTCGATGAGTACTGGGGCTGAGATGGAAGCCAGCGGGAACTGGAGCACGTACTCCTTGCTCTCCTTCGCCGAATCTATCCGCAACTCCTCCTTGTGGTTGAGGAATCCCTTGCAGGAAGCCATCACCAGATAATCTACCTTAGGATGGATAGGCATCGTAAACGAACCGTCGCCCTTGACCGGCAGCTTCCTGTAGGTTCCGTCGTTGCCTACTACCATCACCTGAGCGGCAGGAAGTTCGTAGCCGTCTTTTTCGTAAACCCATCCCTTCATCGTGGTGACAATCTCCGGATTATTGAAAGAATAGATATGATCGTAGCCGCGGCCATCCTTTCTGTTGGAAGAGAAGAAGCCACGGTTGTGCGGTCCCTCGAAGGTCATTCCGAAATCATCTGCTTCTGAATTGAGGGGATAGCCAGGGTGCTCTATCTTATACTGACGGGTCTTTTCATCTATTCGGGCGATGTAGATGTCGAGACCGCCCATTCCGATATGACCATTACTGCTGAAATAGAGGTCGCCATTGGGACGGAAGGTAGGGAACATCTCGTCGCCCGGCGTATTGATGGGGGCACCGAGGTTTTCCACACCTCCCAGACCTGAAGGAGTGAGGCGCACACGCCAGATATCGTAACCGCCCATTCCGCCCGGCATATCGGAAACGAAATAGAGCCATTCGCCGTCAGGACTGATGGCTGGGTGGGCATAGGTGCTCAAGGTATCCTGGGTGATTTCCAGCTTCTGAACCTTTCCCCAGGCTGCATCCGAACGGGAAGAGGTGACGATCTGGGCAAATCGGGGAGAGGCAGGATCGGTGACGCATTGGGTGAGATACATCTCCTTGCCATCGGGAGTGAAGCAGCAGGCTCCCTCATCATAGTCGGTATTCAGACCGGTGGCGATGGCTTCCGGTCTGCTCCATTTTCCCTTATCGTCTTTTTCTGAATAGAAGATATCGCCTGCCTTGGTTCCGGTGATTCCGCTGAGTTCATCGCCCTGTGACTCGTTGCGGGTGGAGGTGAAGTAGAGCTGTTCGTATTCATCGCCCTGGAGCATCGGTGAATAATCGGCTCTCCGGGAGGTGAAGACATCCATCTTCTTTACCTGATATCTGCTTCCGGCTTTTTTCCAGAGAGGAGCCATCTGGGCAGATTTCAATCCGTTCTGGGCAAGAATATTGTCGGGCAGGGAATCCACGAGGATTCTGAATTCCTTTTCTGCCTGTTTGTATTCACCGTTTTTCAGGAGCAGACGGGCGTAAGCCAGACGGTCATCGAGGGAAGCCTGGTTATAGCGGATGGCATTGCGGTAAGCATTCACAGCCTTGGGGGTAGCATTGATCTTGTTGTAGCAGCGAGCCATCTTCAAGGCTAGCTTTCCCCGGTTTTCACGCTCCTTGGGAGGTGTCTTGGTGTAGGCTTGCTTGAATTGGTCGGCAGCATCATAGTATTCGCCTAAAGAAAGGAACTTCTCTCCCTTCTTCAGGTTCTTGTCAATGCCGCAGCTTATCAGAAGGAGGCAGCAGAGGGATGTTATGATATGATGGAATCTGATATGCTTCATAATACCTCTATATTCGTGAATTTACATCTGTGAGAATGGCTGGCGATATTGGCAGCCGGATTTCCAGTTGCTGCAACCATAGGCGGTCTTGCCCTTGATGATGACGCCCTTGCCGCAGAGCGGACAAGGTTTGCCTACCATTGGGTCGGCTGGAGCCTGAGGAGCTGCATTCTGAGGAGCTGCATTCTGAGGAGCTGCATTCTGTTCTGTTGCTGCATCCTTCTTCTTGGCTGGTGTCTTTTTGGCTGTTGCTTTCTTGGTCGCTGGCTTTTTCTTGAGATCTTCCTCCGTCATGATGGTGACTCTTCGGCTGCTGTTATCCGATAGAACATCGATGACAATCTGGTTGATCTGCTCTTTCAAGCCGTTGATGAATTCGGCAGGATCGTAGGTCTTGTGCTCGATGTCTCGGAGCTTCTTCTCCCAGATACCGGTCAGCTCACAGCTCTTCAGAAGTTCCTCATGGATGGTGTCGATGAGTTCGATACCCGTTGGAGTTGCCATCAGATTCTTGCGCTGGCGGCGGATGTAGTGGCGCTTGAAGAGGGTTTCGATGATGCCGGCACGGGAGGATGGACGGCCGATTCCGTTCTCTTTTAAAGCTGCACGAAGTTCCTCGTCTTCTACGAATTTACCCGCAGTCTCCATTGCACGAAGCAGGGTTGCCTCGGTGTAATACTTAGGCGGCGTGGTCCATTTCTCCGTCAGGGTTGGCTGATGCTCTCCTGATTCGCCTTTTACGAAAGAGGGTAGGGTTCGCTCTTCTACCACTTCCTTCTTGGCGCCGTTTCCGTTTCCGTCGCCTGCATTTCCGCCGTCGTTTCCGTTGGCATTATCTGCATCGTCGTCATCTGCATTCTTTACATCCTTGGCATAGACTACTCGCCAGCCCGGTTCGAGAATCTCCTTACCGCTTACCTTGAACTCTATCTTCTCCGGCTTTGGTCCATCCTCGTTGATGACTTCTCCCAATACAGTGGTGGTAGAGAACTTACAATCGGGATAGAACACACTGATGAAGCGCTTGGCGATGAGGTCATAGACATTCGCCTCCATATCGGTGAGTCCCGTTGGCGGAACTCCGGTTGGGATGATGGCGTGGTGGTCGGTCACCTTGCTGTTATCGAAAACCTTCTTGCTCTTCGGCAACTTCTTGCCGGTGGCTGCGAGCTGCTGGATGAGCGGGAGGTATTTCTGCTGACTGGCTATCTTTGCCTGGCTCACTCCGTTCAGAATCTGCGGACATTTCGGATAGATATCGTCTGTGAGGAACTGGGTATCTACACGAGGATAAGTGGTGTACTTCTTCTCGTAGAGACTCTGGATGAGTTTCAGCGTGATGTCGGCAGAGTAGGCAAACTTCTTGTTGCAATCCACCTGCAGCGAGGTGAGGTCGTAGAGATGAGGGGGCGCCTCGTTTCCCTTCTTCTTGCTTACATCCGTAACGGTAAAGGGTTTGCCGGCGATGGTGCTGAAAGCCTTCTCGCCTTCCTCCTTGCTGGTAAACTTGCCGCTGGTAGCCGTAAACTGGGTGTCGCGATAGATGGTGGCGAGTACCCAGTAAGGTTCGGAAACGAAGTTATCGATTTCCTTCTGGCGGTTTACGATCAGGGCAAGGGTAGGGGTCTGCACTCGACCGATGCTGAGCACCTGTCGATTCTGACCGTATTTCAATGTGTAAAGTCGGGTGGCGTTCATACCGAGAATCCAGTCGCCGATGGCACGGGAAAGTCCGGCAAGATAGAGCGACTGGTATTCGGTCTGGTCTTTCAGCTCCTGAAAGCCCTGCTTGATGGCTTCATCGGTCATGGATGAAATCCACAGTCTCTTGACCGGGCATTTCGCCTGCGCCTTCTGCATCACCCATCTCTGGATGAGCTCTCCTTCCTGTCCGGCGTCACCGCAGTTGATGATGCTGTCGGCAGCCTGCATCAGTTTTTCGATGGTAGCAAACTGCTTCTTGATGCCTTCATCGTTGATGAGCTTGATGCCGAAGCGCTGTGGAATCATCGGCAACGCCGAAAGACTCCAATGCTTCCACATTGGAGTATAATCATCCGGTTCTTTCAGCTCACAAAGGTGGCCGAAAGTCCATGTTACTTGGTATCCATTACCTTCCATATAACCGTCGCGCGCCGTGGTTGCCCCGATGATTCGGGCGATGTCCTTAGCCACGCTCGGTTTCTCTGCTATACAAACTATCATTCTTTATTCTTATTTCTGTTTGCAAAGGTACAATAAAATAATGAGATAGCCATCATTTCGCCTCCTTTTTCTATTCAGTATGGATAAAATATTCCGCAACAAAGTCGCCCTGTAAGAGCAAAAGCTTCTTGAATTTAAAGCTTTTGCCCTTACAGGGCGACTTTGCTGATTGTTATCTAACCCAGGGTGTTGCCCTGGGCTAGGAGCTTCTGCCCTTTCAGGGCGTGCTGCCAGAAATTTGCTTCTGCCCTTTCCCTTCGGCCGGTGACCGTTGGTTCAGGGCATATTCGTATAAATTTGCGGAATCACAAATAAATCTGCGGAATCACAAAGCTTAAGCTTTGCCATACAGCAATAAAAAATCTGCGTAATCTGCGAAATCTGCGTGAGAAAAATTATTCCCGCGTGAGATTAAAATTATTCCTGCGTGAAATAAAAAATATTCCCGCGTGAGATTAAAATTATTCCCGCGTGCGATTACTCGTACTCCTGCCAGCTCTTGATCTGAAGCTGATCCTGGCTCAATGTGCAGAATGCCTCGATGAAGGCGGAAGCAAGACGGGCATTGGTGAACAGAGGAATGTTGTGGTCGATGGCGCCACGACGGATTCTGTAACCATTGGTGAGCTCACGCTTGGTGTGATTCTTAGGGATGTTGACGATGAGGTCGAACTTGTGATCGGCAATCATCTCCATCACGTTAGGGAGATCCTTGTGGTCCTCATCAGGCCATCCTACGGCTGTAGCCTTCACGTTGTTCTCGTTCAGGAACTTCGCTGTGCCGGCTGTAGCGTAGATGGTGTAACCGTTCTTCACCAGCGCCTGAGCACCGTCGAGCAGAGAAGCCTTCTCCTTCGCACCACCGCTTGAAAGCATGATGCCCTTCTCCTTAGAAGGAATCTTGTAGCCGGTGGCAATCAATGAGTTGAGCAATGCCTCCTCGAAAGTATCACCCATACAACCTACCTCACCGGTAGAACTCATATCCACACCCAAAACTGGGTCGGCGTTCTGCAGACGGGCGAATGAGAACTGTGAAGCCTTCACACCCATACGGTCGATATCGAAAGCAGACTTGTCTGGCTTCTGATATGGAGCATCGAGCATGATGCGGGTAGCTGTCTCGATGAAGTTGCGCTTCAATACCTTGCTCACGAATGGGAATGAACGGGATGCACGGAGGTTACACTCGATCACCTTTACATCACGACCCTTAGCCAAGTACTGGATATTGAAAGGACCAGAGATGTTGAGCTCCTTGGCGATGGCACGTGAAATCTTCTTGATCTGACGGGCTGTAGCGAAGGAAATCTGCTGAGCAGGGAAGGTCATGGTAGCGTCGCCAGAGTGAACACCCGCATACTCTACGTGCTCTGAAATACCATACTCTACAATCTCACCATTCTGAGCCACACCGTCGAACTCGATCTCGTTGGTCTCTGTCATAAACTGAGAGATAACCACTGGGTACTCCTTGGAAACCTCAGAAGCTGCCTCCAGGAAGCGACGCAACTCATCATCGTCGTGGCAAACGTTCATGGCTGCACCGGAAAGAACGTAAGATGGACGAACGAGAACAGGATAGCCTACCTCGTCGATGAACTTCTGAACATCCTCCATAGAGGTGAGGGCGCTCCACTTAGGCTGGTCGATGCCCAGCTTATCGAGCATGGCAGAGAACTTACCACGGTTCTCGGCACGGTCGATGTTGACAGGAGATGTACCCAGGATTGGCACAGACTGGCGATGGAGCTTCATAGCCAGGTTGTTTGGAATCTGACCACCTACAGAAACAATCACACCACGTGGTGACTCCAGGTCGATGACATCGAGTACACGCTCGAATGAAAGCTCATCGAAGTAGAGACGGTCGCACATATCGTAGTCGGTAGATACAGTCTCTGGGTTGTAGTTGATCATGATTGACTTGTAACCCAACTTGCGGGCTGTGTTGATGGCGTTTACTGAACACCAGTCGAACTCTACAGAAGAACCGATGCGGTAAGCACCCGAACCGAGAACGATGACAGACTTCTCGTTCTTGTAGTAGTTGATGTCGTAACCCTCTACGGCGTAAGTCATATAGAGATAGTTGGTGAGGTCAGGATGCTCGCTAGCTACCGTAGGGATGCGCTTCACGGCTGGCAGAATGTTCTGCTTCTTACGCAGATCACGAACTGCGAGCACCTCCTTCTCCATATTGGTATCCTTGGTCTTCAATACGAAGCGGCCAATCTGGAAGTCAGAGAAGCCCAATACCTTAGCCTCGCGCAATACCTCAGCAGGAATCTCCTCCAAAGTATTATATTCAGAAAGCTTATGCTTGTAATCTACGATATTCTTCATGCGCTCGATGAACCAAGGGTCAATCTTGGTCAACTCCTCGATGCGCTCGATGGTGTAGCCTTCCTCCAAAGCCTGGGCGATGGCGAAGATACGGAGGTCGGTAGGATTAGAAAGTTCCTCATCCAGGTTGTCGAACTTGGTGTGGTCGTTGCCAACGAAACCGTGCATTCCCTGACCAATCATACGGAGACCCTTCTGGAGCATTTCCTCGAATGAGCGGCCGATAGACATGATTTCGCCTACAGACTTCATGGAAGAACCAATCTTGCGGCTTACACCGGCAAACTTGGTAAGGTCCCAACGAGGAATCTTACAGATCATATAGTCGAGTGATGGAGCCACATAAGCTGAGTTAGGAGTACCCATCTCGCCAATCTGGTCGAGTGTATAACCGAGGGCAATCTTAGCTGCAACGAAGGCGAGCGGATAACCGGTAGCCTTAGAAGCGAGGGCAGAAGAACGGCTCAAGCGAGCGTTGATCTCGATGATACGGTAGTCGTTGGTCTCAGCGTTGAAAGCATACTGGATGTTGCACTCACCCACGATGTTGAGGTGACGCACGCACTTCACGGCGATGTCCTGCAACATCTTCACCTGCTCGTCGGTGAGAGAACAGGTAGGAGCCACTACGATAGACTCACCGGTGTGGATACCCAGTGGGTCGAAGTTTTCCATAGAGGCAACGGTGAAGCAACGGTCGTTCGCATCACGGATGCACTCGAACTCAATCTCCTTCCATCCCTTCAGGCTCTCCTCAACGAGCACCTGAGGTGCGAAAGTGAAGGCAGATTCAGCAATCTCCTTAAACTCCTCTTCAGTCTTGCAGACACCAGAACCGAGACCACCCAGCGCATAGGCAGAACGGATCATGATAGGGTAGCCGATGTTGCGTGCCGCAGCAACAGCCTCCTCCATGTTCTCGCAAGCGTGGCTTACTGGAACCTTGAGGTCAACCTTGTTAAGCTCCTTTACGAAGAGGTCGCGGTCTTCCGTGTTCATGATAGCCTCTACAGAGGTACCCAACACATCCACGCCGTACTCCTTGAGCACACCACTGAGGTAGAGTTCTGTACCAACGTTCAAACCCGTCTGTCCACCCCAGGCCAGCATAATGCCGTCAGGGCGCTCCTTCTTGATGATTTCAGTTACAAAAAAAGGTGTCACCGGCAAGAAATAAACCTTGTCAGCAATACCTTCACTCGTCTGAATTGTAGCAACATTTGGATTGATAAGGACGGAACTAATACCCTCCTCACGCAAAGCCTTGAGAGCCTGCGAACCGGAATAGTCAAACTCACCTGCCTGGCCGATCTTCAACGCACCGGAACCCAGAACTAGGACTTTCTTAAGCTGTTTCTTCATCTTTATATAACTATAAGTTTATTCTTAATAATAAAAAGTCTCTTCTGAAAATGTCTTGTTTAGTATCTATTTAGTTTCTTAGTCTGATTACTAAGGTAGATACACTATTTCGGGCAGCAAAGATACGTTAAATATCTGAATCATCCAAATTTTCTGCCATACTTTACAGTTAAATAACATCAATTATTAAAATTTCTTTTCGGGAATGTCTCATTTTTGCTGTTTTTTTGTTACTTTTGCAGCGGCTACAGAATATGTAGTAGAATGTTTCGAGAATAATAAAACAATAGCTAACAAGAGTATTATAAAACAATGAGAGTCGGATTATTCGTCCCTTGCTATGTGGATGCCTTATACCCTGAAGCGGGTGTGGCTACATACAAGTTACTAAAGCACTACGGACTGGATGTTGACTATCCCGAGAAGCAGACTTGCTGCGGTCAGCCGATGGCTAACGCAGGTTTTCAGGACAAGTCGGAGAAGGTCATAGAGACATTTGATGAGCTGTTCAAGGATTACGATTACATCGTAGCTCCTTCAGCTTCATGTGCCGCTTACGTAAAGGTGTATTACCCTAAGATTCTGGAGGGTAAGCACGAGTGTATTTCATCAAAGAAGATCATGGATGTTGTGGAGTTCCTTCACGATGTGCTGAAGGTGGATCATGTGCCGGGCAAATTCCCGCACGTGGTGAGTGTGCACAACAGTTGCCATGGTGTGCGAGAACTGGGCTTGTCATCGCCATCTGAACGTCACATCAAACCATTCAACAAGATTATCGACCTGTTGGATATGGTGGAAGGCATTACCATCCACGAGCCGGAGCGCAAGGATGAGTGCTGCGGATTTGGCGGTATGTTCTCTATCGAGGAGCCTGCCGTTTCTACCCGAATGGGAGAGGATAAGATCAAGCGCCACATGGCTACGGGTGCCGAATATGTCACCGGACCGGATTCTTCCTGTCTGATGCATATGGCTGGTATTGCCAAGAAGGAGAAGATGCCGATCAAGTTTATCCATGTTGTTCAAATTTTAGCTGCAGGACTATGAGTACAGAACATTCCAAGAGAGCTGCGAAGTTTACGCAGAACGTAGAGAAGACCACCTGGCACGATGCTACCTTCTGGTCTGTTCGTCAGAAGAGAGATAAGATGGCGCAGGGACTTCCTGAGTGGGAGGATCTCCGCGAGCATGCGTCTGAAATCAAGATGCACACCATCACCCATCTTGCCGATTACCTCGATATGTTTTCCAAGAACCTGGAGAGCCGTGGGGTGAAGGTGCACTGGGCAAAGGATGCGCAGGAATTCAATGAGATTGTGCTCGGAATCCTGAAGGATCATAACGTGAAGAAGATGGTGAAGTCGAAGTCGATGCTCACAGAGGAGTGCGAGATGAATCCGTATCTGGAGAAGCACGGAATCGATGTGGTAGAGACCGACCTGGGTGAGCGCATCATCCAGCTCTTGGGTCAGAAGCCTAGCCACATCGTAATGCCTGCCATCCACCTGAAGCGTGAGGAAGTGGGACAGATGTTCGAGGAAAAGGGAATCTCCAAGGAAATCGGAAACTACGACCCTACTTACCTGACCCGCTGCGCCCGTCATCATCTCCGCGACCAGTTTATGGAAGCAGGAGCAGGTATGACCGGCTGCAACTTCGGTGTGGCTGCCACGGGCGATTGCGTGGTCTGCACCAACGAGGGTAATGCCGATATGACCACTTCCATGCCTAAGCTCCACATCGTAGCGATGGGTATCGAGAAACTGGTTCCTGATTATAAGTCATTGGCTGTATTCCAGCGCCTGCTCTGCCGCTGCGGAACGGGTCAGCCTACCACTACCTATACTTCTCATTTCTGCCAGGCTCGTCCGGGTGCTGAGATGCATGTGGTATTGGTGGATAACGGCAGAAGCGATATTCTCGCCGACAAGGACCACTGGCAGACCTTGAAGTGCATGCGCTGCGGAGCCTGCATGAACACTTGTCCGGTTTATCGCCGTTCAGGCGGATACAGCTACACCTATTTCATTCCGGGTCCTGTAGGTGTGAACCTGGGTATGCTGAAGAATCCTCAGAAGTACAGCGACAATGTTTCAGCCTGCACCTTGTGCTTGTCATGCGACAATGTGTGTCCTTCCAAGGTAGGTCCTGGTTCGCAGATTTACGTATGGCGTCAGAATCTGGAGAAATTGGGCAAGGCAGATCCTGTGAAGAAGGCAATGTCGAATGGTATGAAGTATCTCTTCGAACGTCCTGCGCTTTACACCACCGCCTTGAAGTTTGCGCCACTCGCCAATCTGATTCCTGAGTGCTGCACGCACTTCAGCAACTGGAACGCCTGGGGTATCGGTCACGCCATGCCTGAGTTTGCCAAGAAGAGTTTCCATCAGCTTTGGAAAGAAGGAAAGGTGAAGTGATTTAAGTGAAGAGTGAAGAACGAAGAGTGAAGAATTCAACGGCTTTACTAATCATAAAGTTCAAAGTTCAAAGTTCAAATTTCAATGTTAAAAGAAGATTTCCTGAACAAGTTGCGTAAGAATACGCACGTTCAATTCGATATGCCTGCCGTAGATGTCAAGGGAATCCTGTATGAGGATACCTTGAAGCAGTTTATTGAGATGACTGAGTCGGTGGGTGGACACGTGATTGTGGCTGAGGAAGGCGAGAGCCTGGATGAGCTGGTGAAGAAGGCTTATCCGGAGGCAAAGGTCTTTGCTTCCAACCTGCTTGAGATTACCATTGCGCAGAAAAATCCAGATACCGTGGCTGAGGCCAACGACCTGAATGGTACCGATGTGGGTATTGTCCGTGGAGAAGTGGGGGTTGCTGAGAACGGCTGCGTCTGGATTCCTCAGACTATGAAGGAGAAGGCGGTGCTTTTCATCTCCGAATATCTCGTGATTTTCCTTCAGAAGGATAAGGTTGTCAACAATATGCACGAGGCTTATGCCCGTATCGAGATGGATCCGAAGTATAATTTCGGTACTTTCATCAGTGGTCCTTCCAAGACTGCCGATATTGAGCAGGCACTGGTAATGGGTGCGCAAGCTGCTCGTGGTGTGACAGTTGTGCTGTATTAAAAAATGGGCTGTTAACTGTTAACCTGTTAACTCCAATAACATAAATCCCGAAGTTCACAATCGTGTGAACTTCGGGATTTCTCTTTTTATACTGTCCATTCGTAGGTGTCGTAAACCACGCCTCTTCCTCCGTAACCTTCCTTGTGGGCGATGAGGCCCTCGTTGATCCAGGCTCCCTGCTGTTCCGTAGAACTGCCGAAATCCAGGTAGGGATAATCGGGGTAATCATGATACATAATCTGTTCGTAGATCGCCTCCATGGCTCCGAATTCCTTGCCCTCATCGTTGGTAGAACTATATTGTCCATGCACCACTTGCTGGGTAATATAAAAGGTGAGACCTCCTATGATGTGTCCGTTTCGATAAGCATTGTATTGGATGATATTCTCGGGGAATCGACTCTTCAGGAGTTCCATTTCCTGAAGCGTGTGAACCGGTTTGGCACCAAATCGCTTTTCCAGGTTCTCATTCAATACCTCCCAGAATTCCGACAGGCTTGCATCTCTCACTACGGTCACCCCATTCTGATGAGCCTTTCTCAATCGGCGCAGGTGGTCTTTTCGCCAGCGCAATTTCTGCTGCATGAAGATGGTTGTGCCGATATTGCGGAGCGAAAGCTGAGCCTTGCATTTCCAAAAAATGGCATAGAGATCTTCTTCTGAAGGATGGAGATGATAAATCCAGGGAATAGGACGATACTGTACCTTCTCGAAACCCTGAAGACGCAGATAGACATTCAGTTCCTCAAAGAGTTGGCAGACATCTGAAATCGTGACGTGGATGTTCATGATCAGTCCGCCATAGGTGAGTCCGAAATGCGAGCAGAGGGTCTTGTCCACCTGATGGGCGGGCAGGATGGAATGGAGCTTTCCCTTCTTGAAGAACAGGAGAGAATAGTCCTTGAACCTATCGGAATGGTAATCCATATAGTTGCGGTAAAAGAGAAACGTAGCGTTTCGGGCTTTTGCCACATACGCATCCCATTGCTGGCGATATTCGGGGGTGTATTTGATGATTTCAAACATGATGTCTTGCGTATTTGAGGAGTTTCTCAAATAGGATGTCTTGCGTATTTGAGAAACTCGTCGTAATCATAGATATAATCAGCTTCATCGTATAATTCCGAAGCCAGGACCAGACAGACCGAACCGGCTGAGAAATCCTCCAGGGTTCGCCAGATGCCCGTGTTGACAAGTAATCCCTGGTCGGGGCGGTTGAGAAGATAGGATTGCTTCCGGTTTCCATCATCCAGCGTTACCGTGAAGGAACCGCTGGCTGCGATGATCACTTCCTGGCATTCCTTATGGGCGTGACCTCCACGAGCTGCCCCCTCTGGAATATCGTAGGTCCAGTAAGTGCGCCTGATGTGGAAGGGCACATCCTTGAAATCCTCCACCTTGGTATGGAAGCCTTCAGATTGATGCGTGTTCTGGAAACGGATGATTTTTCCTATTTCTTTCATGAATCTTACTTCTTCATATATGGGTCGGTTCCCAAAACCGTCTTGGCAAGGCGCTTTGCCTTGTCGCGGAGCGCATTCAGGTCATCGCCCTTCTCACCGTAGCAGAGAACGACACCCATACGGCGACCTACGTGAGCCTCTGGCTTGCCGAAGATGCGGATGCGGGTATGATCCTCCTTCAGCGCATCGAGCATGTTGTAGTTCAATGGCTCTGTGCTTTCCTCAGGAGAGAGGATGACGGCAGAACAGCCTACGTGCTCCAGATGGATTCCGGCGATAGGCAAGCCCATTACGGCACGGAAGTGAAGCTCAAACTCGCTCAGGTTGGTGGTGTGACCGAGAGTTACCATACCAGTATCGTGTGGACGAGGACTCAGCTCAGAGAAGATGACCTCACCCTGCTTGCTCAGGAAGAACTCTACACCCCAGAGACCAGCACCGGTCAATGCCTTGGTCACTTCGCCGGCAATGTGCTCAGCCTTCTTCAAAGCCTCCTCAGGAAGCTGGAATGGCTGCCAGCTCTCACGGTAGTCACCGCCCTTCTGTACGTGTCCGATAGGTGGGCAGAAGAGGGTAGGACCATCCTTCTGGGTTACGGTGAGGAGGGTGAACTCTGAATCGAAGTCGATGAATTCCTCGATGATCACTTCCTTCACGTCGCCACGACCTTCTTCCATCGCCTCCTTGTAAGCCTCCATCAGCTCATCGTCGTTGTGAACATAGCTCTGGCCATGACCGCTGGAACTCATCAATGGCTTTACTACGCATGGGAAACCAATCTCATCGGCAGCGTTCTTGAACTCCTCGAAAGTCTTGGCGTAGAAATACTTGGCTGTGCGCAGACCCAGTTCCTTGGCAGCCAGGTCGCGGATGGCACGGCGGTTCATGGTGTAGTTCACGGCACGAGCTGAAGGCACAATCTGGATGCCCTCCTTCTCGAAGTCGAAGAGGCGCTCGGTGCGGATCGCTTCAATCTCAGGCACGATGATGTCTGGGTGATGTTTCTCTACCACAGCGGTCAATGCGTCGCCATCGAGCATTGAGAACACTTCTCGCTCGTCGGCAACCTGCATGGCTGGTGCATTGTCGTACTTGTCGCAAGCGATGACGTACTGTCCTGCGCGCTTTGCGGCGATGGTAAACTCCTTGCCCAGTTCGCCTGAGCCCAAAAGCATAATCTTCTTCATGATTATATTATAAGTTAAATTTCTTTCTGATAAATTCTGCAATAAACTTCTCTGTCTCCTCGATTCCCAGATGGCTGCTGTTGATGCAGAGGTCGTAGCTCTCGCTGTGTCCCCACTTCTTGCCGGTATAGTAATCGTAGTAGGAGGCGCGCTGTTCCTCGTGGCTTTCGATGAACTTGCGGGCGGTGGATCTGTCGATGTCCTTTCGCTTGCACACTGCCTTGATGCGGTCATCGAGATTGGCGGTGATGAAGATGTTGATCACGTTCTTGTAGTCACGCAGCACATAGTCGGCGGTTCTACCCACAAACACGCAGTTGCCCTGATCGGCAGCCTTCTTGATGGCGTCGCTCTGAAACTTGTACAAGCCTTCCTGTGAGAAATCGTTGTGATAGAAGTTGTTGTCGCTCAGGAAAGGCAGATGAGTATGGAAGAGAGACTTGAAGAATCCCTTCTGCTCATCGTTCTGCTCGAAGAATTTCTCCGAAAAACCGCTCTCCTTGGCGGCAAGGTTCAGCAGCTCGCGGTCGTAGCACTTGCAACCGAAATCCTCCGCCAGCTTCTCGGCGATGATATGGCCGCCGCTACCAATCTGGCGACCTACGTTTATGATAATCTTTTCCATTTACTTTGAACTTTGAGATTTGAACATTGAACTTTATGATTAGCTTTGAATGCCGTTGGATTGGCTTTCCCTTCGGCCGCCGAACGCAGTTTCTTCACTCTTCATTCTTCGTTCTTCACTTTCTTTATGTTGTTTCTTCAACTTGTTCATGTACCAAACCATTACGACTCCGGCAATGAGGGCTGCCGAGAAGTCGGAGATTGGCATACTGTACCATACGCCATCGATATCCCATATCATCGGCAGGAAAGCCAGGAGTGGCAGGAGAATGAGCAACTGTCTCGACAGCGAGAGGAAGATGCTGATCTTCACCTTTCCGATACACTGGAAGAAATTGGTGATAACCATCTGGAATCCGATGACCGGGAAGCAGAACATCACCACTCTGATTGCCTTGATTCCCAAGTCTATCAGCGTCTTATCCGTTGTAAAGAGTCGTGCGCAGTAGTAAGGCAGGAACATCGCTATCAGCCATCCTGTTACCATAATGGCGGTGGCAGCGATGATGCTCAGGTTCAGCACGCGCATCAGTCTGTCCAGCTTCTGGGCACCATAGTTGTAACCGGCGATAGGCTGCATTCCCTGGTTAATACCGACATCCTCGTCTTCAAA
>OCLL01000192.1_pt1 | contig 15310 bp, 10 predicted proteins | sample 1538931 | NCBI WGS metagenome assembly OCLL01 (sample SAMN03418270, study PRJEB22391) | human gut metagenome | biome: human-gut; feature: organic feature; material: feces | host: Homo sapiens | place: Tanzania | collected 2013-01 | reverse complement strand
GTGATAGGTTGCGCCTTTACTCCTGATACCCAGAGGAAGGTGCGGGTAGGAATCTCCTGACCATCCTTCATCAGAACCTTGTGGTCCTTATAATCAGTTACCATTTTGCCAAACTGCACATCCACACCCATGCTGGTAAGGAAATCGTATGCTTTCTTGGAAGAATCCTGCGACATTCCGGCGAGCAGTCTGTCGCCAGCTTCCAGAAGATAGATGTGCATCAGAGATGAGTCCATATCCGGATAATCGTAAGGAATCACGTAGCGCTTCATCTCAGAGAGGGCTCCGGCAATCTCTACACCTGTGGCACCACCGCCTACAATGACCACGTTCAGGAGTTCCTGTCGCTCCTCTTCTGTAGCACAGGTCAGCGCACGTTCCAGGTTGCTCAACAGGGCGTTGCGCAATCCCATCGCCTCAGAAACGGTCTTCATCGGAATCGCCCACTTCTCAATGTTGGCATTGCCATAGAAATTGGTGGTGGTTCCTGCTGCGAACACCAGGTAATCGTACTCAATCTTACCGATGGAAGTCTGCAGAATCTTCATGTCTGGGAACACGGCTCTTGCTTCTGCCATGCGGAAGTAGAAGTTCTTGCGCTTACGGAAAATCTGGCGGAATGGGAAGGAGATGGAGCTTGGGTCGATTCCTGCTGAGGCAATCTGATAGATAAGTGGGGGGAACTGATGGAAGTTGTTCTTGTCGATCAACACTACCTGCAGGTTTGCCTTGCTCAAGTCTTCTGCCAAGCGAAGACCGCCGAGTCCACCACCTACAATCACAACTCTTTTCAACTGATTTCTCTTGATATTAATACTCATAACTACTGCTGTTTTTTATAATTGCTGAATACATATATTTGCTGAAAATTCTATTCTTGGAAGGCATATAGCCTAGTCATCGCTGAAAATTCGACTGCAAAGGTACAACTTTTTTATGAGGTGACAAAGGAAGAAGTGTAGAAAAATAGGATAGAAGCCAGTTGCAATCGTTCTCATTTTTGAAACAGAAAACGGATGTTACAAAATGTAATATGCAGATTGCATTTTGATGTGTTTTTCTATCTTTTTTTTGGAAATGTTTTCGGTTTTAAAGGAAAAGTTGTATTTTTGCATCGACAACATCAAAATACGAACGTTTATCTTATAAAAACATAATAATGAAACATGTAACTATCAAGGATATAGCCCGTTCGCTCTGCATCTCGGTCTCTACCGTTTCCAGAGCGTTGACGGATGACAAGAACATTCGCAAGGAGACGCGCGAGATGGTGGTTGAGGAAGCAAAGCGACTCGGCTACAAGCGCAATCCGGTGGCGATGAACCTGAAGATGGGGCGCACGAATACCATTGGCGTTATCGTGCCGGAGATGCACACTCCTTATGCTTCGCAGGTGATTAACGGAATACAGGAGGTGCTCTACAAGAAGAACCAGAAGGTGATGATTGCAGAGAGCGATGAGAAGCCGGAACGGGAGTTGGAGAACCTGAAGATGATGGAGCAGTTTATGGTGGATGGACTGATTGTAAGTCTCTGCAGCTACCGCAAGAATATCGAAATGTATCAGCAGTTGGCAGCAGACGGTATGGCGATAGTCTTCTACGACCGCATTCCATATGGTTTGAAGATGCCGCAGGTGCTGGTGGATGATAATGTAGATTCCTATTTTATGGTGGAGCATCTGATTCGTCTGGGCAGGAAGCGCATCGCCTATCTGCAGGGACCAGACGACATTTATAATGCCTATCAGCGAGGCTTGGGTTATCGCCAGGCGATGGAGAAATTCCATCTCTTCGATCCTTCGCTGATTGTGAAGACGGGAATGACCTTTAAGGATGGAGCTGATGCCATCGACCGCCTTATATATAATAAGGTGGAATTTGATGCCATCTTCGCCTTTACTGATACTTTGGCGATAGGAGCACAGAATCGACTCCGTGCCTTGGGCAGGCGAGTGCCGGAGGAGATATTCGTGGCAGGTTTTTCGGGCACCGAACTATCAACCATCGTATCTCCTCAGATTACTACCATGGAGCCTCCGTTGGAGGAGATGGGCAGGAAGGCGGCAGAACTGGTGATGGAGAAAATCAACGATCCGGAGATGGAGGACAGGCAGGTGGTGCTGAAGACCACGATGAGATGCAGGGAATCTACTGGAGAATAATCAAACTCCGTGCTTCCCGGAAAACGCTAGAACGTAGTTTTCGGAAATCGTCTGAAAGTTTTTAAAACGTTTGCAGAAATTGGGAACGTTTGCGGGAACGTTTGCAAGGTTTTTTCGAAAAAAATATCTTTTTATCTCGAAAAAACGAACTATCTTTGCCTACGAAAACGAGAGACAGGCTCGCTGAAGAGACACATCCAGGCGGCTTGGCTTTCGGAAAGAGTAAACAATTAATAATAACAGCTAACAATAAAAGAATTATGGCAAATTTAGTAAATGCAAACGCAGCAAATGCAGCTCAGGTAGTAAAAGGTTATGCTTATAACCGCAGTTTGGTAAAGGCAGGTATCCTGCACTTCGGAGTAGGTAACTTCCATCGTGCTCACCTGGAGTTTATGACCAACATGCTCCTCGAGAACAATACCCAGCAGAACTGGGGTATCTGTGGAGCAATGATTCTTCCAGGTGATGAGCGTCTCTACCATGCCCTGAAGAAGCAGGATGGTGAATACACCCTTACCGTATGTGGACGTGATGACAGCATCCAGGTTTATCTGTTGGGGGCGCTTGTAGAACTCTATTGGGGTATTGAGGAGCAGGAGCAGATTCTGAACAAGATTGCGTCTAAGGATATTAAGATTATCACCCTCACCATCACCGAGGGCGGATACAATATCTCTCGTCAGAGTGGCGAATTCATGCTCGACAATGCGCAGGTGGCTCACGATATCCAGAATCCTGCCAAGCCGGTTACAGCCTTCGGATATGTTGCCGAGGGATTGCGTCGCCGCAAGGCAGCAGGCAATGGTCCTATCACCATCCTCTCCTGCGATAATCTGCAGCACAACGGCAATACAGCCCGCAAGGCGTTCATGACTTTCATAGGTGCTCAGGACAAGGAACTCGCTGCCTGGATGGAAGAGAACGTTACCTTCCCTAACTCTATGGTTGACCGTATTACTCCAGCTACCCGTCCTGCTGATATCGAGCGATTGAATGCGCAGAACGGTACTTGCGATGAGGCTCCGGTATATTGCGAGGATTTCATCCAGTGGGTAGTAGAGGATAATTTTGCAGCCGGTCGCCCTGCTTGGGAAACCGTGGGTGCTCAGATGACTGATGATGTGACAGCCTTTGAGAACATGAAGCTTTCTCTCTTGAATGCTTCTCATACATTGCTCTCTTATCCGTCTTTCCTCGGCGGTTATCGCAAGGTAGATGCAGCCATGCACGATGAGAGAATCCGCAAGTTTGTACGTGCCTTCATGGATGAAGACATCACTCCTTATGTGCCGGCTCCAAAGGATACTGATCTGGAGGAATACAAGCAGTGCCTGGTAGAGCGTTTCGGCAACCGTATGGTCAGCGACCAGGTGGCTCGTCTCTGCTTCGATGGTGCCAGCAAGTTCCCGGTTTACGTGATGCCGAATCTGGAGAAGATGATTGCAGACGATGCTTCGGGCAAGCGCCAGGATGTGGAATTCAAGCGTGTGGCTTATCTTTTTGCTGCTTACCGTCATTATCTGAAGTATCAGGTAGATGACAATGGTGATGCTTTCGAGGTGGCTGACCCATGGCTCATTGTAGATGACCATAAGGCCATCGAAAGCGATGATGCGCTCGATTTCCTCGGCATCTCTGCCTTTACAAGTACTGATCTTAAGGCAGCTTCTCATTTCGTAGAGCTTTACCTGAAGATGGTGGAAGACATCAAGGCAAAGGGTGCCATGAAGGTTTTGGAAGAAGAAATCTTGTAATATAGAGAATAGTTTTTGGGAATAAAAAAGTCAGGTGTTTTGAATGGATTGTAAAATCCGTCGAAATACCTGACAATAATGTAACTTTCTCTAATTTAAACCTAGATAAACATGAAACAATCGATAACGCTCAAGAGTGCAGGACCATTCCTCCTCCTGACATTCATCTATTTTATTGTAGGTTTCCTCACCACCGTCAACGGTCAGTGCCAGGGGCCCTTGAAGATAGCTTTCCTTTCGGAGGTTACCACTACCAGGAACTCCCTGGCTACGCTCATCTCCTTCGCTTTCTTCCTGGGCTATCTGCTCAATAGCGCGAAGACGGGACGATTGCTCAATAAGGTGGGGTATAAGAAGACACTTATCCGTTCGATGATGGTAATGGTGCTGGGACTTGCCTTCTATCTTGCTTCGGCACTGATTGCTGAATATTGGGGTGGGGCAGGTGTACATCTCTCGCAGGATTTCGTACCATTCGGATATTTCGTTTTCCTTTTCGGTTCCTATCTGATGGGTACGGCTGCGGCTATGCTTCAGGTGGTTATCAATCCTTACATTGCTGCCTATCCTTTGCCGGGAACCCAACCTGTGCAGCGCATGAACTTCACTTGTGCGGTGAATTCTTTCGGTACCACTATCGCTCCTTTCTTCGTGACGGGCGTGATGTTTGCAGGTGTGTCTCTGGATAGTGTTTCTGCCGATCAGCTCACCATTCCTTTCCTGGTAATGATGTTCATCATCGCCTTTACCACATGGAGCACTTCCAAGGCGAATCTTCCTGATATTGAGGGAACAAGAGAGGAAAGTTATGATGCAGAATCTGAGGGAATGACAACTTCTTCGGTTGATTCCAGGAATACGAAGAAGCGCAGCATCTGGTCGTTCCGCCATTTGAAATATGGTGTGATTGCCATCTTCTTCTATGTGGGAACCGAGGTGGGAATCGGCAACAATATGAATCTCCATGCAATGGATTTGATGGGGCATGGTTACGATTTTTCTCCTGCTCTTCTTGCCACACTCTATTGGGGTGGATTCATGATAGGCAGAATGGTTTCTGCCGGTTTGAAGAATGTGGCGCCTCGCCCTATGCTCATTGCCGTTAGTGTGGTGGCAATTGTATTGATGTCAATCTCCATGTTTACTGAGAACCTGTGGTTGATGGCGGCTGTGGGATTGTTCCATAGTGTGATGTGGAGTTGCATCTTCACCCTGGCGGTGGATGGTTTGAAGGAATATACTTCCAAGGCTTCGGGCGTATTCATGATGGGAGTTTTCGGTGGTGCAGTATTCCCTGTACTCCAGGGATTGCTTGCCGATTATATCGGTTCATGGCAGTTTACCTGGCTCGTTCCGCTCTTCTGCGAGTTTCGTTATCCTTTGGTATGGACTTGTGGGGTATAAGAAGCAGGAGGTATAAAAACATCAGTACGACATAAATAAAAGAATATAAAAAACTCGGGATGCTTCTAATCAGCGAAGCATCCCGAGTTTTTTTGATGAGAGTGTTTATCTGAATTTATCAGCTATATCTGCTTAACATCTGTTTAATACCAATGCTTTCCTGGCTTCTGTTTCTTAGAGCTGTGGTTCAGGCGATAAACCACGCATGCCATCATATAGGATGGAATCACATTGGTACTCTTGCTGCTGATGTAGCTACTGCTCTGCGTATATTCCACATGCTTCAGCTGCTTGAGAATATCAAATCCTTCAAGCACTACCATCAGCTTATCGTTCAGGAATGTGCGAACCAGGCGGGCATCCCACACGAAATCGTTGGTATTCAACTCCTTGGTGGTGTATTTTCTGCGTGTATAGAGATTGAAGTTGTTCGCCAAATCCAGATTCCATGGCAGGTGGAGATGAGCCAGCAATCCTACCTCCCAGTCGATAGGGTGAGAGATGGTACCATTGTTGTTGGTATAGGATTGGCGGAATCGGGAGCGGAGGGTGAACACCTGTTCGCCCGTCTTCCATTTCAATCGCAGGTCGTCGTCGATGCTGCGCACGGTGGTCTTCTTCGTAAGAGTAGAGAGAATTTCGCCATCCTTGGTTTCCTCCAGGCTTACTTTCTGCTGTATGCCATACGTTACATCGTTGTGCAGGAAGAGGTTGGAACCTGATGTGAGCGGCATTCCGAGTACCCATTTCATCTTCGTGCTGCTGTTGCCGTTGGCATTATCGTAGGTATAGAGCTTTCTTCCCGAAGGACGGTCGTAAGAGAGCTTGTTAACGATGGCATTATAGGTATTCTCCCTAATTACCTGCATCTTCAACTCATAGCGCATATCCTTGCTCAGGAAGGAATATGTCAATCTGCCATTCAGCAGCCACTGCGCCTTCAGATTACTGTTTCCACGATAGTAATTCTGAGCATCGGTGGTGATGGTCACTTCTTCCGTCTGCTCAATCTCCGGTCTGGTGGATGTACTCTGGAAAAGCAGCGTCAGCTTGTGGCACAGATTATTGCTGCGCCATTGCAGATAGGTATTCTTCATGTCAAACGCCCAATAGCGGTCGGTATGGGTGCGGTCGAAATCGCTTCTTGTATAGGTGCGGCTGATGCTGTGAAGTCCCACCGGCAGGAAGAGATTCGCATTCCAGATACCCATTGGACTGGCGTAACCCCATTGTAGCTTGTAGGTAAACTCATGGTAGTTGTCGTTCTCCCGCTGCTGGTAACTGTTGTTGCCGTTCTGTGTTCCGGTTTCTGCCATCTCCTCGTGCTGACTGATGTGCTTATACTGATATTGCACGGTAGAAAGCGTGCGGGGAGTGAGCCAGAGATAGCTGACCTTGGCGTAATATTCTGTGTAGTCGATAGGGCGGGTAAAGAGGCGCTGACTGTTATAATAGGTGGAGTCGATGGACGCATCATAGTAATGGATGGTCTGCTCCGTGCGCTTGTCTTCTCTTCCGCCCTTGTTGGTGCCGCCGATGTCTGCCTTCAGCTGCTTGCGCTTGTTGTCAAACTTGATGCTGGCTGTGGCTGATATACCAGCCGTATAGCTGTGGCTCTGGGTGGAGGCTACGTTCCGGCTGTCGTTGATGAGCGAAGCTGCCGATGCTGCTGATTCAGAATCTTCAGATTTTCCCGTCTCCGAAGTTTCCTGTAATCTTGATTCCGAAGCATCTGTAGTGGTTACATTATCGCTGGAATTATATTGGAATTTCGGCTTGACGTGTACATCTACAGTGCCCAACATGGTATGAAAATCATGATAGGTGTCGATTTTCATCTTCTTGTTCTCGCCATAGGCGTGCGAGGTCTGTGCCGTATTTCCCGATTCGATGAAGTTGATCTTGTTGATATCGGTTACGCTCTCCGTGTTAGTACGATTAAAAGTCAGATAACCGGTAGCATCCCATTTCTTCTCTTTCTTACGGTAGTCGAAGCCGCCTGCCTGCGTGGTACGCTGGTTTTTCGCAGCTTCTGCAGGCGTCCATTCCGTCTCTTGACCAGGCTGGCGCGAGTCGTTGATGTCGTTCACGTTTCCATATACGGTCATACGGAGTTTCTTATCGTCGATCATCGCAAAGACCTTTTCTGAATATCTGTTGTCCGGACCGAGTGCTGCCGAGAATTCTGCCCACCATTTCTTCTTGTATTCCTTTTTCAGTTTGATAGACATACGCTTACCCTGGTCGTAGTCGTAGAACTTGACATATTGGATGGCGTAAGCTGGAATACGGGAAGTGATGCTGGAGATGGCATTTTTAAAGAAAGTTTTGGTTTCTACCGTCATTTCCTTGATGGTGATTCCGTCAAACTCTACTGATCCGCTGCTGTAGTAGGTTACTCCTGGGAGTTTGCGCAAGAGGCGGTCGAGGTTGGCGCCTTCGGGAAGAACGAAGTCGTTGGTATAGAATGTCAAGGTGTCGCCCTTGGCATTATTTTTCTTAATCTCGTCCTCGTCCTGTGCGTGGGCTGGGAGAGCAAAGGTCAGTGCTGCGATAGCTGCAAGTCCAATGCCCCCTTGTCTTTTCAATCTTTGATTCATCTGTTTTTTTCGATTAGTCTTATATCGTCGTTATGTTTTACTTTCTTTATACGTCACTTTCTGAATACGTTGCTTTCAGGCTTTCGCCTATTGGGGTACAAAATTACTGATTTTTATTGGATTATCCTATATAATCTATCAATTTTTTGTTGAAAGTTCCTGCTTTTTTTGATATTTTTTAGAGAATACGCCAAATGGAACATCTTATTCCTCAAATAGTATCATTCTGCAATCTGATGAATCACATAGGTAACTACGCCCCAGATCATGAAGCGGTTGGTTTCATCTACCCGGATAGGGGAGAAGTTCTTGTTCCATGGAATGAGCCATCCGAAGGCACCGCTCTCATCTATCTTGAATTGCTTGATGGTGAATTCGCCATCCACGAAGGCGATGACGAAATTGCCGTTTGATGGTTCTCGCTGTCTATCTACGATGGCAAGGTCGCCGTCGAGAATGCCTGCATCCTGCATGCTGTCGCCTGAAACACGCACATAGAAGGTGGCCTCACGATGGCGAACCAGAATATCGTTGAGGTCTATCTCTCCCTCCATATAGTCTTGTGCCGGCGAAGGGAAGCCAGCCTTTACGCTTTGCTCAGCCAGCGGAATCGGCATCTTGGCTCCGAATTCTGCTGGATGAAATGTCAGTTTTATCTTGTTATCGTTTTTCTTATTCATCTTGTTTTTCTTATTGATGGAGCCCTTTTTTAGAAAGGGCTTTTTCTGATTCTCATTGAGTTTTTACTTTCAGAATATCATGGATGTCTGTAGTAAATCGTTTCGACATATACTCCCGTTTTAAGTCGAATCGACAACTGTTTCCTTGAACGGCTTGGCGGATGGTGCCGTGACCGTTCTTTCGGTTGATGGCATCGATGGCTTCCATCAATGCCTTTTGCCTGCTCCGGTCGATAGGGTCGAAGAGGTCTTGCTGGCGGGGATGGTCGGGTGAAATCTGCCACAGGATAACGCCTGCTTTCTTGAAGTGAAACGACATGTCGGGGCGATCGGGCCTGCTATCAGCCATCGGTTTCGGGTATTTAGCCCGGAGAATGCTGAGGGCAGCACCTACTATCTCTTCCTGCGCATTGGTGGCGATGGGTAGGGTAAGAGAATCGTGGATGGTGTATTCCGGCACGTTCTCATTGAATCTGGAAGTCCAGGCAAACACCGTGATTCCCTGGCACATGCTGCCTTGTTTTCGTAATTTCTCGGCGCAGCGTACGGCGAAGTTTGCCACGGCTTCTTCTACCACATCCTTATCGCTGATGCCTTCACCGGCAAAGCTCCTGCTGGTGCAGATACTCTTTTTCTGCGGCAGTTCCTCGATGCTGATGCAGCTTTCGCCATTCAGTTCCTTCCACGTTCTCACGGTGGTGATGTTGAAATGGCTGCGCACCCAACTTTCTTTTTTATCGGCAAACTGGGCGGCGGTGCGGATGCCCATATAGTCGAGCTTTCGGGCAATCTGCCGTCCGATTCCCCATACATCTTCTATAGGAAACAGCGACAAGGCTTTGTGTCTTCGTTCATCCGTATCGATGAGGCAGCAGCCCTGGTAGCCCTTGTATTTCTTGGCGAATTTGGATCCGATTTTTGCCAGAGTCTTTGTTTCTGCGATACCGATGGAGATAGGGATTCCCACGGCTCGGAGCACATCGGCAGAAATCCTGGCGCCATATTGATGCAGCAGGGAATCATCTGTAGCTACAGTATCGTTTTCTTTCAGATTTTCTATAAAGAAAGGCTCAGTCATAGGCTTATTCATTTCGAAGAAACTCTTTGCCATAGACTGGTCCACCTCGAAGAAACTTTCGTCGATGGAGTACTGGTCGATGTGTGGCGAGTAGTGTGAGAGCATCGACATCACCCTGTTGGAGAGCGAGCCATAGAGCGTGTAGTTGCTGGAGAAGATAGCCACGCCTTCAGCCTCCAGTTTTTCCTTTACCTGATAGAACGGGTCGCCCATCTTATAGCCTAGAGCCTTGGCTTCTTCAGAGCGCGCGATGACGCACCCGTCGTTGTTGCTCAGAACAACCACGGGTTTTCCTATCAGGTCGGGACGAAACACTCGTTCGCACGAACAGTAGAAGTTATTGCAATCTGCCAATCCTATCATATCTTACTATAACCACTTTTTTAACTACCAATAATCCTTGTTCGATGTGCAAAAATACAAAAAATAATCTGAAAACGGTTATATTTCATCTAAGATTTTTGTCGTTCCATAATTTATTCTTACCTTTGTGCCATAAACTAGTTTAAAACATGATAAAGCAGAACAATATGAACAATAAGAATAATATGTTGGCATTGAGCCAGGAGCGTTTCTCGGCTCGCAAGTTTACCTCCGAGGCAGTAAGTCAGGAGGATGTGGATTACATCATGGAGTGTGTGCGATTGGCTCCATCGGCAGTGAACAGACAGCCTTGGCATTGGCTCATAGTTCGCTCGGATGAGGCTAAGGAGAAACTCCAGGAGTGCTACGACCGTGAGTGGTTCAAGACAGCCCCAATGTATATTGTGGGAATGAAGAACGTGAATGAGAACTGGGTTCGCAGATACGATGAGAAGCCTCATGGAGATATTGACGTGGCAATAGCTGCCGAGCACCTCTGTCTGGCTGCCACCGAAAGAGGTCTTGGCACCTGCTGGGTCTGCAATTATGATACAGACAAGATGCAGCAGTTTTTCCCTCGCGAAGGTTTTGAGGCAGTAGTGATCATCCCTCTCGGTCATATTGCCGAGGATTGTCCTCATGCTGAGAAGAAGCGCAAGGAAATGAATGAGATTGTGGAAGAAATCTAAAAAAATGAAGCTCATGGAAATGAACGAAGAATCCATCCTGGCATGGAACATCATAGAAAAGACCAGCGCTAACCTCTTCCTTACGGGCAAGGCAGGCACAGGTAAAACAACCTTCTTGAAACAGCTCAAGGAGAAGTCGCCTAAACGAATGGTAGTGCTTGCCCCAACAGGCATTGCCGCCATCAACGCCGGAGGAATGACCATTCATTCGTTCTTCCAGCTTCCTTTTTCGCCTTACATTCCGGGTACAACCTTCGGAAGCGGCGAACAGAAACGCTATCAGTTCAGCAAACTCAAGCGAAACATCATCCGAAGCATCGACCTGCTGGTCATCGATGAAATCAGTATGGTGCGCAGCGATTTGCTCGACGCCATCGACTCGGTGCTTCGCCAGTACCGCAAGCGCCACGACCTGCCTTTCGGCGGTGTGCAGCTCCTGATGATAGGCGATCTGCAGCAGTTGGCACCAGTGGTTACGGCACAAGAGGAACAGCTTCTGAAAGAGCATTACGATACTCCTTTCTTCTTCAGCAGCAATGCGCTGAAGCAGGTGGGCTATCTTACCGTAGAGCTCAAGAAGGTTTATCGCCAGCAGGACGAGCAGTTTATCTCCCTGCTCAACCAGATCAGGGAGAACCGGGCTTCGGATGCTACCTTGCAGGCATTGAACCAGCGTTTTATTCCCAATTTCGAACCGCCGAAGAACAGTAACTTCATCCGCCTGACCACTCATAATGCGCCAGCCCAGCAAATCAATGAGCAGCAGCTTGCCGCCTTGCCATCCAGGGCTTTTTCCTATACGGCAGAGGTGGAGGATAACTTCCCGGAAACATCTTATCCTGCTGATTTCATGCTCACCCTGAAGCCCGGAGCACAGGTGATGTTTATCAAGAACGATCCGCAGCACCGCTTTTATAATGGTATGATTGGTGAGGTGATCGGTGTGAAACCCGAAGAGGAAGGAGATAAGATCATCGTACGCAGTAAGGATTCTGATGAGGAGTTTGAGCTGGAGAAGATGGAGTGGGTGAATGCGAAATATACGATCAATGAGGAGACCAAGGAGATAGAGGAGACGGTAGAGGGAAAGTTCCGACAGTATCCTTTGCGCCTGGCTTGGGCGATTACCATCCACAAGAGTCAGGGCCTTACCTTCGAACACGCCATCATCGATGCTTCCCATTCCTTTACCCATGGTCAGACCTACGTGGCTCTGAGCCGCTGCAAGACCTTGGAGGGAATGGTGCTCAGTCAGCCTCTGTCTCGTGGAGCTATCATCAGCAGTCAGACGGTGGATGCTTTCAACAGTCAACTTGCTGCGCCTACCCAGGAGCAGATCAGCTATCTGGAGCAGCAATACGTGCTTCACTGCATTGGCGAACTCTTTGATTTCTATGCTATTAGCGGAAGTTACGAGCATCTGATGCGCTGTCTGGTAGAATTCTTCAACAGCAAATATCCTCGTGTGGTGAGCGAGTATCAGAAGTTGCAGGTAGTGCTGAAGAGTCTGATTGGTGTTTCTGATAAGTTCCGTCTGCAATATACCCGTATGCTTTCCCAGAATCCTGATGTACGTCAGGCAGAACTGCAGGAGCGTATTCACAAGGGTGCAGAGTATTTCTTTGATAAGATAGGTATTCTGAGCGATTTAATCAGAAAGTCGAATCTCGATACGGATAATAAGGTGGCTAAGAAGCAGTTTCAGGATCGCTTCTCTGTCTTTTCTGAGGATGTGAAGTTGAAGGAACGTCTTTTGAAATACGAGCGCAGCGCTGTTTTTACGGTGACTGATTATCTGAAGAAGAAGGCGCAGTTTATGCTGTTGGATGAAATGGGCGAAGGTGCGTCTTCAAGTGCCGGTTATGCTTCTGGTAGAAAAGCCAGAAAATCGAAGAAATCGAATGAGCCGAAGGAACCGAAGATTCCAACCAAGGAGGTGAGTTTCAATCTTTACCAGCAGGGAATGACTGTGGATCAGATTGCAGCAGAACGTGGCTTTACCAAAGGCACCATCATCGGCCATCTTACCTCATACGTAAAGGAGGGAAAGGTAGGATTGCGTGCGTTGATTTCTAGTGCCCACGAAAAGAAAATCCGTGAATTCATGGAGGCTCATCCCGAGATGGAGCATTTCAGCGAAATCAAGGAAGCACTGGGATCCGGTATTGATTATTACGAAATCAAACTGGTACGTGATTTAATGGAGGAGGAATAAAAATCTTCCTCCACCTTATTATAATATAATAGCCGTAACTATATTGAACTAGTTACGGCTATTATTGTCTTGCTGGTCTAGAGTTGGGCTACAGCCTTTTCCAGCTGCTGCAAAGCCTGCTTGAGAATGCTTCTAGGAGTTGCGACATTCAGTCGCATGAAGCCTTCGCCGCCAGGACCGAACATTTCACCATCATTCAGCGCCAGATGTGCCTTGTCGATGAATAAATCTAGAAGCGCATCGTGGGAGAGATGCAGGTCTCGGCAGTTGAGCCAGACCAGGAAGGAAGCCTGTGGACGCAACGGGCGAATGCCCGGAATATGTTTGCGGCAGTAGTCCTCGACGAATCGGATGTTATCCTCTATATAGGCAAGCATCTTCTTTCTCCATTCCTCACCCTTGCGGAAAGCGGCGATGGTGGCGATTGGAGCAAAGAGGGTTGGCTCATCCAGTTCGTTGGCGCTGAGCCAAGGATAGAATTTACTGCGGATTTCTTCGTTTGGAACGATAGCGTAACTGCTTACGATTCCTGCAATGTTGAAGGTCTTGGAAGGAGCCTGGAAGGTGATGCTGATGTTGCGCGCCTTGTCGGAAACCGAAGCAAATGGGATGTGCTTGTGTCCGAACAGAGCCATGTCCGCATGAATCTCATCGCTGATAACGAGCAGATGATGTTCGTAGCAGAAGTCAGCAAGTCGCTGCAGGGTTTCCTTGCTCCAGGTAATACCGCCCGGATTATGAGGATTGCAGAGAATCAGGATCTTGCACTTCTCATCATAGATTTTCTCCAGGTTTTCGAAGTCCATCTCGTAATATCCATCTTCATTCATCTTCAGCGGATTGAAGACCACCTCTCTGCCGTTGCCCTCTGGAGTGAGGCGGAATGGGTGATAAACGGGTGGCTGGATGATGACTTTCTCATCAGGACGGGTGAAGACATTCACCACGAGTCCGATACCTTTTACAATACCTGGAATGAAGCGGATCCACTCTCGCTTCACATCCCACTGGTGGTGGTCATGCACCCAGTCGATGATGCTGGGCAGATAATCTTCCGGCTCCATGGTGTAGCCGAAAAGAGAGTGTTCCAATCGTGCCTTGAGGGCATCTGTAATGAAAGATGGGGTCTCGAAATCCATATCGGCTACCCAGAGTGGCAGCAGATCATCTCGTCCCCAGCGGGGCAGCAGGGCGCCATGCTTCAGGTCGTCGCTGCCCGAACGGTCTATGATCTTATCGAAATCGTACATTTTTTACTTTGAACTTTGAGCTTTGAACATTGAACTTTATGATTAGCCCTTTTAATGCTAACTTTTAAAGTCTATTTTTGAATTCCTTCTACCGCCTGCTTGATGTCTTCGAAGAGATCATCCACATCCTCCAGACCTACGCTGAGGCGGATGGTGGTGTCTTTTACATCCATCGACTTGCGCATACTCTCGGAGAAAGCACCGAAGATGGTGCTTGCCGGATGGATGGCGAGCGAACGGTTGTCGAAGAGATTGGTGGCACGATGGATGAGCTTCAGATTGTTCAGGAAACTGAAGCAGGCTTCCTTGCTTTCCAAATCAATGCAGATCATGGCTCCCGCCGTCTTGCCAAACTGGCGCTGCGCCAATTCGTGGTAAGGATTATCCTCCAAACCTACATAGTTTACATACTGAATCTGAGGCAGGGTGCGCAGTTTTTTGGCAAGTTCCTGGGCATTGCCGCTCTGAACACGATAGCGCGCATCGAGCGTTTCGAGTCCGATGGTCTGCATATAAGCTACCTGTGGAGTCATGTAGGCGCCGAAGTTGAAGAGCATTTCTCCATAGAGACGCTTGGCGAAATCGCCGTTGTAAGGAGTTCCGTAGTCGATGACCAGACCGCCGAGCGAAGTAGCACCACCACTAACATATTTAGAGCTGGAAACCACCTCAATATCTACTCCCAGACTCTTAGCCGAGAACTGTGTGAAAGGAATCACGGTAGAATCCACCACCAGCGGAACATTCTTTTCGTGAGCCACCTCCGAAATGGCTTTCAGATCGGCAACCTCCAACTGTGGGTTGGTCAGGATTTCCAGGAAGACGCAGCAGGTGTCGTCGTCGATGGCTTCACGTACCTCCTCTATATTGGTCAGGTCGCGCAAACGTACCTTTACGCCAAATCGGCGCAGGGTTGCAACGAGCAGGGCGTAGGTGTTGCCGAAGAGATGCTTCGAGGTAACGATGTTCTTGCCTTGTGCAGCCAAGGACATGAAAGTATTGCTGATTGCCGCCATTCCTGAATTGAAGGCTGTGGCGTGGGCGGCATCGGTGAGGGCTGCCACTCGGCGCTCCAGGTTGGTTACCATGATGAAGAAACAAACGAAAGCC
>OCLL01000191.1_pt1 | contig 15319 bp, 7 predicted proteins | sample 1538931 | NCBI WGS metagenome assembly OCLL01 (sample SAMN03418270, study PRJEB22391) | human gut metagenome | biome: human-gut; feature: organic feature; material: feces | host: Homo sapiens | place: Tanzania | collected 2013-01 | reverse complement strand
TATTTCGCCACAGGTGTATTGGAACTCGCTGGCGCACTTCGGGAATACCGGGATTGAGCACCGTTTCGTAGTCGGTGGTGAGCAGCCATTCGGGGTGAGTGTGGATATAGTCACGGTCGCTCTGGCCCCACTTGGTTGACTTTGGAGAATAGCGGTAAGGGTTCACCCACGCATAAATTTCGATGCCACGCTTGTGCGCCTCCTGCACAATCCATTGCAGAGGGTCGAAGGCAGGCACATCGCCACGCTTTGCCACAATGTAGCTCGACCATGGCTCATAAGCCGAATTATACATGGCATCGCACATAGCGCGCACATGGTAATACACGGCGTTCATATTGTTGGCAGCCAATGTGTCGAGCATACGCTGACACGCCACCTTCATGGTGTTGGCATTGCTTTCGGTGATGGCGCTGGAGGGCCAGTCGCTCACGTAGGCACTCATCCACACGGCGCGTTGCTCACGCTTTTGCTGCGCCTGAGCCGTAGCCACCCCAAAGAGCAAAGCCACACAAATTGCGAATTTTAAAATAGAATTCATGATAAAAAAAGTATTTTTTGGAAGAAATTTTTTGGAAGAAGTTAAGAAGTTAGGGAAGTTAAGAAGTTAAGACAATTGCTTTTCTATTGGCATTGGTGCCGTCTTAACTTCTTTAACTTCTTAACTTCTTAACTTCTTAACTCCTGAAGTCAACTTCTTAACTTCTGGTGAAAAACAAAGCAGGGGACGCTGAATTTGGTATTAGCGTCCCCTGCTGTCATATTTCAGTTAAGAAACAGTCGAGAGAGGTGGATTAAAACAATGCTGTCTTGCGTGGGTTGATGCAGACACCAAGAATCTTGTCGTTGTTGTCCATGAATTTATGAACAGTCTTGGTAGCTGGATCGTAGTACATCAAGCCAGTGGTGTAAGTCTTATCGCTTGGGAGCGCACGGAAGCCAAAGTACACATAGTGTGTGTTTGGATCGACAGCAAACTGAGTGGTGAACACACCTTCAGTAGGGGTGCTGTTGATTGGGTCGGCGTCCATATTGATAAACTTATTGTAGTTGCTGTATTCCACAGTCTTGTCAGATGCTGGAATGTCGTATTCGCAGAAGCCAACACCAGGAGTGTTGCCATTGGTCATCCAAACATAGAGCTTGCCAAGGTCTTCATCGAGGGTGAAGGCACGAGGTTGGGTGGTTTCGAGCACGATTGGGTGAGGAATCTTCACGCCTGCGCCAGTCTTGCCGATGTCGCTGGTCTTGAAGCGGTAGATACCGTTACCAGAGTAGTTCTTAGCCCACCAGAACATACCGCTCTTGTCGATGTAAAGACCAGTGTGGATAGCACCGTAAGCGATACCTTGCTGGTAGTAAGCGAGTTGGTTGTTCACCACGAAGTAGCCTTTTTCTTCTCGGAAGATAGTGCTTTCGCGAGCGCCACGAGTGCTCAAAGGAATTTGACGGATACCGGTGTTACGGTCGGTGTAGTAGAGGTAAGTGCCATCGGTGCAGCCTTGGAATGGGTCGTTGAACGCCTGACCACCTACGTTGGTAATCATCACATTCACGTTAGAACCATCAGCAGCCATCACGGTAATCTTACCATCGCCGAGAGTGTTGTTCTCGTCGTTCACATAGTAGTATTGCTTACCGCAGTCGAGGATGTAAACATTGTCTTGTTCAGCACCTGCATCGGTCTTTTCGGTTGCAAACACGAGTTGAGTAGGCATGTTACCAGAGTTCACACCCATATCGAATGGGAGGTTCTTGGTGCCCTTAGGGAGCTTGCTCATATCCACCAGCTTGTAAGCCTTGATATTGCCACCGAGTTCAGCGTAGTAGATGGTTGGGCATGGGTCAGAAGTACCCACTTGCACATTCACATAAGAGTCTTCCAAGCGACGGTTTTCGCCATTCACGTCAAACCAAGTTTGCAATTCAATCTTCTGTGAACCGATGTTCTTGAAGCTGAGTGCGCCAGGGTTGTCGATGGTGCCATCTTCGTGAGAATAGCCCACAAATTCAGTAAGTTCGGTGCCGTCGGCAGTCTTAGTGCCTTCTGGGAACTTCCAAACATACTTACAAATCAACTTTTCAGGGTTAGGCAACTCGATGCCAAGGTTCACTTGCACATCGTTGATCACCACCACTGGTTCGGTTTGGCTGGTCACGCTCAATACTGGAGCGATGTCGTAAATCATCAAAGGAGATGACTTAGAGCCGACACCGTCGACGGTGAGAGTAACGGTGTAAATACCTGCCTTTTCATATTTGTGCTTTGGGTTGGCTTCGTTAGAAGTTTGACCATCGCCGAAATCCCAAGTCACATTGCCACTCTTTGAAGAAGTGTTGGTGAATTGGACAGTTGACACGACATAGAAGTCGAGCGCATATTCATCGCCATCTACCTGGTAAGTGAAATCCACGTCCTTTGATGGGAAGTTGCCATAGTTTGGCTCCTTGTCCACACAAGAGGTTACAGCCAGCATCATAATGGCCAAGAGTACAAAATTCTTTATCATTTTCATAGCGGCTTCGTATTAATTGAGTGTGATTTCTTCATTGTTACTTGTGATACCCACCTTGCCTTCAGTGTCGTAAACACGGTAAGTTGGCTGCAAATAGTAGGTACGAGAAAAATCTACGTTGTAAACCTTGTTACCAGAATCATAAATCCAGTCGATGAATGGAATGGTGCTGATAAGGTCTTTCCAGTAAGGCATATACTGTGCGCGCACGGTAGTAATCTTGCCACCGGTGTCATCGCTGTAGCGGCTAAAGAGCCATGGTGATGACTTGTAAACAGGGAATACGCTCACGCCTTCAGGAGCAGCCTCTGGAGTGGCGATTTCGTTGTAAGTGGTCTTTTCGTCCACTACGGTGATGTAGTAGTAGTGGTCGATTTCGTCAACCATCTCACCCTTGCTGTTCTTCACCTGAGTGTACCAAGCGTCGCTCTTCTTGTCGCTCTCGGTTTCGGTTGGGAAGCTTACGCCATACTTAGCGTTGAGGGCTTCAAAAGTTTCCTTCTTGAAGTCGTACTTCACATACACGTTGCGGAGGTCGTTGTAGTAAGCGCTGTCTTTGGTGAGGGTGGTGATCATGTGTTCCACAAACTCAGTGTCGAAGCCTTCTGGATAGTAGTTCTTAAACTTATCTTCGTCCCATTGTGTTGGAGTTTTCCACACCACAGGAGCGAGAGTGCGTGAGGTTGGGAATGAGTCGGTGAGCACGAATTCGTGTCCGTCCCATTCAGCCTTAGAGTGAGCATATTTCGCCACGCTTTGTGCGCTGCGAACAGTGTCGGTAACTGAATACGACTTGTTGTAAGCCAAAGCAGTGGTGAGCTTAGCGGTGGCAGAAGCGGTTTGTTCGCGCTTCACCTGCACCCACACTTCGCTATGGTCGATTTGGCGGTCAGCCGAGGTGTAGTATTTAGCCTTGAAGCCAGCATATTTGCCCGACTTCACCACCTTAGAGCTTTGTTCCCAGTCTACGGTAGGCAGCACTTGGCCAAGCTCGCCCTTGTCGGCGATGAGGTCGTGATTGGCGCAAGAAGTAAGCACCAACGCTCCCAAAGCTAAAGAACCTATAATATTTAATATTTTCATAATCGTTAGGTGTAATAAATCTTTTAATTAATAACGAGTTCTCACTTATTATTCGCCGGTGAGCGATGTCACTTCACCATATTTCTTAGCCCAAATCATTGGTTCTTGCAGCCACTTGTAGTTCTTGTAAGCGCCGAGGCGTTCAAGTTCGGAGCGGTTGTATTTTTCCTCAGTTTCTGGGTCGTAGTTGATACGTTGAATCCAAGTGTTCTCTTTTTGAGCCTCGGTCAAGCCATCAATCCAGTAAGCAGCGTAGAGGTTGTAAGGACGGCGGAGAGTTGGGTAGATAATTTCTTGGTTATCGCCAATGCCGTACTTGTTACGGTTGTTGCTGTAATGGTAGCGACGCATGTCGGTCCATTGCTCTGCTTGGAGGTAGAGAGCGATGTACTTCTGTTGCATCAAGTCGCTCAACGAGAATTCGCTTGGGTTGAAGAACCAGTGCTTGTTGCCGCGTTCGGTCACTTTGTGCACGTTGTAGGTGCGACGCACTTGACCGTGAACGGTCTTTTCGGTGTAGTCTTCAGTGTTGTTGAGGAATGCGTCAACTTGCAAATCCCACCACTTCTTAGCTTGGAAACCAGGAACGTCGCTCTTCGCAGCATCGCCAGGATACTTGTTGTCGGTCTTTTCGTTGTAGTTAGGGTTAGTATACTTCTGGAAGAAAAATTCGAGGTGGCGCTCAATGTTGTGCTCAGTAGCTTCCTTAGCCAGTGCGCAAGCTTGAGTCTTGTCGCCCATCCAGTAGAGAGCCTCAGCCTTGATGAAGTAGAGCTCTTCCATTGTGAAGAGAGGGTTGTAACCGTAGGTAGCACCAGCGTAAGCACCCATATACATATCAGGGAAGTTCACTGCCTTGTAAGATGAACCCATACCGATGTTTGAATCGAGGTAGCGCATCTTCACCTTTGCAGCTTCGATTGATGATGAAGTTGGACCTGTACGGGCAAGCATCAAGAGGCCGCAACGTGGGTCGTTAGCCCAACCGTCGTGCTGGCTTTCTGCTGTAAACTGACCGCAGAGTTTTTCATCGTCTGGCTTACCGATACCGAGGAGGTCAACCATGAAGAACTTGGTAGGAACTGCATCGCTCAAGAGGTTTGGACGAGATTCCCAAGAGTTGATCTTTGGTTGAGCCACACTCCATACACAGCTTTGTTCACCAGTACCGCCGGTGAAGTTGTAGCGAGGTTCGTTGCCAAACCATGCGCCGTAAAGGAGGTCGCCCTTGCGCCATTGTTGGATAGCGGCATCAGCAGCGTCAACAATCTTTTGGCAAGTGGCTGGGCTGTGGTCGATGTTAGGAATGTTGCGGAGCAGCAAGCGAGCCTTGATAGCGAGCACCAAGCCTTTCCAGCGGCTGAGGTCGCCACCATAGATGCGGTCGGTGCTGAAGTCGATCTTCTGGTTATCTGGGCTATCGACGATTGAAGGGTCGTCGAACATCTTAATCAAATCATCAGCCTCTTGGAGCATCCAAGCGTAGATTGATGCTTGGGTGTCGTATTGAGGTGAGTTCGACATGAGCGCTTGTGAGCGTGGCATATCGCCAAATTCGTCGGTGGTCAACTGGGTTGACATCAAGCGAATGGCGCGAGTAATCAATTCGTAGTTAGGTGAGTTGATAGCCTGTGAGTTGGCAATCAAGTTCTGACCGTTTTTGCAGATGTCGTAGAAGTGACGACGCCATTGTGGGTGACGGTTCATAGTCAGAAGTTCCCACTCGCTCTTGTAAGAGTAACCAGAGCTGAGCTTGGTCTTGTCGGTGGTGGTGAGCATCTGAGAGAAGTATGCGTTATACTCGGCATTGTCGTAGTTGATCTGCTGAGCATAGAACACGAGCACTGGCAAGCCCTTCTTGGCATCAATCACGTGTGCCTTGTCGGGGTTTACGTTGTCGTCGAGCACGTCTTTACAGCTCACGGTAGTCAACCCCACCAATGCTGATAATGCTATTAATTTTATCTTGTTCATAGTTTTGCCTGAGTTTAGAATGTTGCTTTAAGTGTGAAATTGAAGCTGCGGGTAGATGGCACGTTGTAGTTGTCGATACCAGAACCACCAGCACCACCACCTGTAGAGGCGAGCACAGCTGGGTCGTTGCCTGAATACTTGGTGAGCAAGAAGAGGTTACGGCCTGTTACGGTAGCGGTCAAGCCCTTGATTGGCCAAGTCTTCTTCAGCAGTGAGGTGAAGTCGTAGTTCAAAGTCACATAGCTCAAGCGGATGTATGAGCCATCTTCAATGAAGTTAGATGACACTGCATAGAAGTAGGTGCTCATGAAGTTGTAGTCGAATACCACTGGAGTGGTGTTCTTGCGGTAAGTGCCGTCACCGTTAGCCACCACGCCGTCGAAGATGTATTCGCGGTTGCGATATTTTTCGAGGGTGTGAGCCATACCGTTGCCCATGAGGTTACGGCCAGTCACATTCACCACGTCGCCGCCACAACGGCCGTCAACGAGGAATGAGAGCGATGCGTTCTTGTAGCGCAAGGTTGAACCGAAGCCGAGCAAGAAGTCAGGTTCGCGGTTACCGATGAGTGTACCCTTTGAAGAGCTGATCACAGGATAACCGTTTTCGTTACAGATCACGTTGCCGTCAGGGTCGCGCATATAGTCCTTACCAGTGATACCAGTGGTAGAGCCACCGAGGTAAGAAACTGAGTAGATATCACCATACTGACCTGCGTTGATTTCCGACACACCTTCTGGGAGGTAGGTCAGCTTACCGCGGTTGTATGAGAAGTTCACGTTAGCTGTCCAGTCGAAATCTTCGGTCTTGATGATGTCTTGACCGAGGGTGATTTCCATACCGTGGTTGAGCACGGTACCTTCATTACGGGTTTGGAGAATAGTACCCGAAGCAGGTGACACACGCACCTGCACAATCTGGTTGTCAGCAGTGGTTGAGTAGTAAGCCACGTCTAAGCGAGTGCGGCTGTTGAAGAAGCGCAAGTCAGCACCAATTTCCCATGATGAGTCCATTTCAGGCTCAAGGGTGATAGCGCGTGAAGTGGTTGGGTCCACACCGTAGCCACCGTCAGGGAAGGTAACCCATTGCTTGTAGGTGTCGGTGAAGAGGTATGAAGGACAGTCCTTACCTACCTTTGCCCAGTTACCGCGAATCTTACCGTAAGAGAACCATTCGTTGCTCAAGTGGAAGAGTTCGCTGAAGATCACACCACCAGTAACAGATGGGTAGAAGTATTGGCACTTTTCAGCTTGCACAAGGCGTGATGAACCGTCGAGACGGCCAGTCACTGACAATTGAGCCATACCCTTGTAGTCGAAACGAAGTTCGCCGAAGTAGCCATACTTGTTCCAAGATGAGTGGTAGAGTGATGGGTGGTTGCTCTTAAGCAAGTCGTCGTTGGTGAAGTCGGTGTTCATGAAGCTGTAGTAGTCACCGCCGAGTTGGAAGTGCTCGCCGTAGATTGAAGCTTCGTAGCTGCTCACTTCCTTGTATTCAGCACCCACGAGGAAGTTGAATGTGAAGTCTTCAGCAAAGGTCTTCTTCCAAGTGGCAGTTGCCAAAGCGGTAAACTGCTCGCTGCGTGAAGGCTGGAATGAGTAAGAGCCATAGAGGCTTTGTTTCTTAGCCAACACGTCTTTCACCTTTTCGTCGTCATCAGGATTGATGAGGTCGCCTTCGTAGATACGAGGAATAGTGTAGCTTTCGTAAGTGCTGTAGCCCTTGTCGTAACCAATCTTACCGTTGAAGATAAGGTCTTTGATAGGCTCGTAGGTCAATTGACCGTTGATTACGATACGGTTGCTTTCAGTGTTGCTCTTGTCGTTGTAGCGTCCGTAGTATGGAGAAGGACCGCAGTTCAAGCGTTCGAGGTCGGTGAGTTTGTCCCAGTTGTCGTAACGGGCAGCCCAGTTCACGTGACCTTCGAGGGTTTGATAGTCCTTCATGTCCTTGTTGATACCGTAAGAGTAGATGCTGCTCATCGAGTTACCGAAGCCACGGCTCTTGCTGTTGATGAAGTTGGTGGTGAGCTGCACGGTCACTTGTTCGCTTGGCTTATAGTTACCTTTCAAGAACACAGTGAGTTGCTTCTTGTAGTCTTTTGGCACGATACCTTGGTTGTCGGTGTATGCCACTGATGCGTAAGAGTTGAATTTTTCGCCACCTCCCGATACCGACATGTCGTACTTTTGAAGCAGACCGGTGCCGAGGAAGCCGCCGAGGTTGTCGTAGTAAGTGTCCTTGTCGCTCATGTATGGACCCCAGCCACCAGTTGAGCTGTTTTCCTTATACATACCGCGCACACCAGGGGTGAACACCTTCTGGAGCTTAGGCACACGCATAGCGTTGCTCACTTCGAGGGAAGCCGATGCGTTCACAGTCACCTTACCGTCCTTAGAGCCGCTCTTGGTGGTGATCATAATCACACCGTTGGCAGCTTCCTGACCGTAAAGCGCAGATGCAGCAGCACCCTTCAGCACGCTCATGTTTTCAATATCGTTGGCGTTGATGTCGCCCAATGAAGTACCGTGACCACGAACAGGCACACCGTCCACAATCACGAGAGGCTCGTTGTTCTGTGAGGTGTTAACTGATGAAATGGCACGGATAATCACCTGGGTAGATGAGTTTGGTGAACCACCACCCGACGACACTTGCAGACCAGCAACCTTACCTTGCAGTGAGTTTGCGAAGTTTGAAGCACTACCGGCAGTCACCTGGTCGGAGTTAAGACTCTGAACCGCAAAGTTCAGTTTCTTCTTTTCTTGTGTCTGACCCATTGCGGTAACCACAACCTCAGAGAGCACCTGAGAGTTGTCGGTCATCTCCACTTCGATAACGGTTTGTTTGCCAACCTTAACCGAGATAGGGTTCATACCCACATAAGTGATGTCGAGCACGTCGCCGTCCTGCACATCAATTTGAAATTTTCCATCAATATCGGTGGTCACACCACGAGTTGTGCCATGCACGCGCACGGAAGCACCAATAATGGTCTCTTTGTCCGACGCTTGCTTCACAACACCCGTGACAGTGCGGGCAAATCCCATCACCGCAAAGAGGGAAAAAAACAGAAGCAATAGCTGTTTTCTCATAATTAATTGTTTGTTAGTTATAGTTAAATGGATTGTTATCTACTTATAAGTTAAGCAATTCAACATCTCAACCACGCTCATTCGCACTCGTGTGCATAATAAGCAACTACAAAGTAAGCATTTTTTTTTGTAATGTAAAAAGAATTTAACGCATCATTTCTACTCATTTACATTATTTAAGATTTAAATACACATTTTCGGGTTCCCCAGTCGGGGGACCCCGAAGTCAACAAGTCAACAAGCCAACAGGTCAACGAGTGCACAAGTCCACAAGTTTGGTGCCAGCCAAGTCTGCTTGGGTCTGTAATGGGTCCGAAGGGTCCGCTTGGGTCTGTCGGGGCTGAAAAAAAACACCTATTTCATCCATTAAATCCTATTTCCACCTATTTATATATAAAGGTGCAAATCAGATTTCGATGGATGAAATAGGTGAAATTTATTTCACAGACCCAAGCAGACCCGTCAGACCCGTCAGACAAGTCGGACAAGTCAGACAAGTCGGATTCACCCCCAATTAGCCCTCCCTTAGGGAGGGTTTGGGAGGGTCTTTACTTCAAAATCAGATTAATCAGGGCGGTAACGTCACTCACGTTGATTTCGCCATCGCCGTTGATGTCGCACACGGCGTCGGTGTAGGTGCTGCTGCCGAGGATTTTGTTAATCAGGGCGGTAACATCGCTCACGTTCACTTCGCCATCGCCATTGATGTCGCCTGTGGCTTTCGCCCAGCGGTCAATATTAATCTTCGTGGTGGAGCCAGCAAGAGTGGGCGACACCTTCAAGTAAGCATAACCCTTTGAAAGACGGTAGCTGGAAGTTGGCTTCCTGAAATACTTTCCAGATGAATCAAACAAGAAGCCCACAGACTGGTTGAAAACATCAACCATCTCGCTAGGATTGCCTACAAGCAAGTTAGTGGGCATAGGTGGCGTGGCTTTGGGGCGTTGAAGTTTGTAAATCACACCTTTCGAATAGCCGTCAATCAGCAGACCTGTGCCAGCAGGTGTGGCTGCCACCTGTTGGGCGTAAGCCATCTGTTCACTCTTTTGATAGCTATATATGGTGTAGGCATTCAGCCCCGAAGCATTCCAGTCCACAGGATGGTCAACCGAGAAGGGGACGACAGTGGAATTACCATTTATAAGAAGGTAGGCGTTCAATCGGTCGATGGGCTTCACAGTTTCGCTTTCAAACTGTGTCCATTTACTTATGGATCTTGCCCAGATTGAATATTTTTCCTTCGGCACATAGCACACAAAGTTGGCAGCGTTGTTACCGTAGAAACTCCCATACATGTACACATTTTTATCTTCAATAAACAGTTCGGTAAGCTTTTTGCAATCCACAAAAGCAGAACTACCAATCGATTCACAACATGATGGCACTGTGAACTTTTCAATGCTGGTTTTCTGGAATGCACCCCTACCAATACACTTCAAAGCCTTCATGTCTTCAATTTTAATCGATGTGATTTGAGGACAATTCCACAATGCACAGTCTCCAAATTCTGTCATCAGATATTTCTTGTTTGCCCCATGGGTCTCATCTGTTTCGTAATTGCTGGCAACAAAGAGAGAGGTGGATAGATTGGAGTGCGAAGGGTGGTACACATATTTCGCCGTGCCACTGTAGGTCACGCCATCTTTTGTGAAAGTGGAATCTTTGGTCACAGTAATGTGGTAGTAGGTTTTCTTGTCGTCAGAATCGTTGTAAGTGAAGTCGTAGGCGCCATCATCTATAGTGAATTTCCCCCAATATTGATTACTCCAATATGTGCTATAGTAGCCTTCAGGCACATACACCTTGCACGAGGAGGGAATGCCTGTAAAGTCAAACTTCCATGTTTGCTCGTCAGAAAATCTTGAACTGTTGAGAATGATTTCTTGAAGATAACCATTGTTTTTGAGTGCCGTTGAATAAATTGTTCGAATCGACGATGGAATACGGATGCGCTTAAACGAATTGTTGTAGAATGCATCTGTATACATCCCCCTAAAACCATAAGGCAGGATAATATCGTTGGCAATACGGCAATTGCTGAAGGCATAATTTTCTATATAGCGTAAATTAGCGTTCAGTTTCAGTCCAACCAGATTGGTTTCACCAATAAACGCCCAACTTCTGATATACTCAACATGCTCACCGAGCGTAAGTGTGGCTTTGGCTCTCATTCCATCCCAACATACTACTCTGCCTATTACTGTTACGGCATATTTCTTGCCATTTCGCAAAGTAATGTAAGCGGGCACCACAATTTCCGAAGACCCAGTAACTGCAGGGTCGGGGACATACGTCACCGCAGCCTTGCCATCAAATTGTTTGCCATGAACGGTCTCCTGCTTGTCGCTTATTATGGCGTATCGCATAGAAGAATTGAGGTAGAAGTTGCTTTCGGCTATGAAATCAAACCCACCCCATGCTATGTTACGCCAACTATTCCAAGGTTCACTCCCATAATCAAGATTCATATCACCTGCTCTATATAGCGTTCCCTTTTTACAGTCTTTAAAATAGTCCGCAGGGAGACTTGGAACTTCACTAAAACTAACATACATTTTATCCAGCGCAGTGGTTCCGCTAAATGCATATTCTCCCCAATCTTTAAGGGTGCGTGGAATTTGAATGGTGGTGAGTGCTGTACATTTATTGAAAGCAGCCCTGCCGAAGCCTGTGGTGCCATAAGGCAGGTAGATTTCTTTAATCAACTTACAGTTTTCGAACGCATAAGGGCCAATGGTCTTGAACGCAGCAGGGAAAGAATCGTGGCGCATCATGGTGATGAGTTTATAGCCCTCTGGGCAGCGAATCAATTCGGTCATGGCTTTATTGTACAAGATTCCCATATACGATGAGAAATAATTGTTGCTGCCATTCACGAAGATGGCTTGCAGGTTTGAGCAGCCATCCACGAAGTACGCGCTACACACCCTCACACTTGCTGGCAAATCGATAGAAGTCAAAGATGTGCAATTACGGAAAGCGTAAGGGCGAATATTTATCAGACCCGTGCCCAACTGCACCGATGTGAGTGCCTTGCAGTCCTCGAATGCCGACTGACCCACCATTTTGAGGTAATCGAGCTTTGATAAATCCACTGTTTTCAGGGATTTTGAAGCATAAGCCCCATCAGCGATAGTCGCATAGTTGAATTTATAGCCTACAACATTTTCGCTGCTACTTGTTGGACTGAAAACGAGATTTAACGGATCTATTCCCACGATGGAAAACTCGCCACTCACATTTTTATTGGCAGGAGCCTTGGTCACACAGCAATAGGCAGCACCATTGTCGAACATGAAGTCGGAAGCCTGATGGTGCGCATAAATGTTGGAGAATTTGTTGAATGCTGTCACCTTTTTCGCATTTTCCACAGAATTAGCATCGGTGAGAGGCACGATAAGCTGCATTGAGGAATTGTTTGGGAAAGCGGTTTCGTCGATGGTGCTATTGTCGGGCGTAGGGTTGGCGTAGTACACCGACCTCAATACGCTACAGTTTTCGAACGCATTTTTTCTAATCACCTTCACCGAACTTGGAAGTTTCACCGACAGAAGTTTTGTGCAGTTACGGAAGGCAGCCACACTCACATCCTCCATGCCATAGAGCATTTGCACGTATGTCAGGTTGCTGGAGCCATTGAAGGCGCTTGCCCACACCTTCACCACTTTATAACTCGCGCCGTTGTAGGTTACAAGGCCAGGGATTTGGAGATCGAGGCTGCTGTAGGAAGCACCCTCAGAGCTAAGCCCCTTCACCGCCACGGTGCCGTAGTCGGTGGAAGTGCCATTCGACATCACCTCATACCTCAACTTTCCATTCGTAAAGTTGTCGCCTACTGCCGCCGAGGCACACAGTGCCAGCAGGGCGAAAAACAAAAATAGTAGTTGCTTTTTCATATTCAATACGTTTTTAAAATTATTAGTTCTTTGATTAGTCGCAAAAGGGATTTTGATAACTCTCTATTCATAAAAAATAGTTTTTCATAAGAGCACAACTACCCCATTCCCCACAAAGTTACACAAAATTTCGAGAAATCAGAAAAAATGCTCACACAGATTCAACAGATTCAACAAAAAAAGTCTACGAGTCTACGAGTCAACAGGTCAACGAGTTTTGGGTCTGCTTGGGTCTGTTTGGGGTCTGAAGGGTCCGTTTTGGGTCTGCTTGGGGGCCGTTATAGGGGCTGAAACACCGATTTTATCCATTAAAATCCATTATCACCTATTTTTTATTTTTTAATTAGGTGTAAATCGGGTTTAATGGATTAAATAGGTGTGATTTTTTTTCACAGACCCGAAAACAGACCCGAAAACAGACCCAAGCAGACCCGAAACAGACCCATTACAGACCCTTCAGACCAAAAAAAACTCGTTGACCTGTTGGCTCGTTGACTCGTTGACTCAAAAAAATTCATATTTTTTCTTGCGCGATTCGGATTTTGTGTATATATTTGCATTGTGATTACATTTATATTCATTTTTAAAATTTACAACTATGGACTCTTCTAAGAAATTTCTCCTTCAGGAAAAAGATATTCCCACTGCATGGTACAACGTGATGGCTGACATGAAAAATAAGCCTCGCCCTATGCTTAACCCTGCCAATAAGCAACCATTGAAAGCGGAAGACCTCTACCCTCTTTTCAATAAGGCTTGCTCCGACCAGGAATTCAACACCACCGACCAATGGATTGAAATTCCGGAGGAGGTGCGCGAAATGTATAAGATTTGGCGTCCTACCCCTCTGGTGAGAGCACGCGGACTGGAGAAACTTCTTGACACACCAGCACATATCTATTTCAAAAACGAGAGCGTGAGCCCGGTGGGGTCGCATAAACTCAACTCGGCAATAGCACAAGCCTACTACTGCAAACAGGAGGGTGTGACAAATATCACCACCGAAACTGGCGCAGGACAATGGGGCGCGGCGCTGTCGCTGGCAGCGAAGCACTTCGGACTGGCTCTGGCTGTGTATATGGTGAAGGTGTCGTATCACCAAAAGCCCTATCGCCGCTCTATCATGCAGACCTACGGCGCAGAGGTGATAGCCTCGCCAAGTATGTCAACGCGCGCCGGCAAAGATATTATTACCAACAACCCCAACTATCAAGGTTCGCTCGGCACCGCCATTTCAGAGGCTGTGGAACTGGCGCGCACCACGCCCAACTGCAAGTATGTGCTTGGATCGGTGCTCAACCATGTGGCGCTGCACCAAACCGTGATTGGCCTGGAGGCGGAGAAGCAGATGGAAATGGCTGGCGAATATCCCGATGTGGTGATTGGATGCTTTGGCGGTGGCAGCAATTTTTCGGGCATTTCGTTCCCATTTATGCGCCACAACCTGAGCGGTGAGCGCAACACGCGCTTCATTGCCGCCGAACCTGCATCTTGCCCAAAACTCACTCGTGGCAAATTCCAATACGACTTCGGCGACGAGGCTGGCTACACGCCGCTGATTCCGATGTACACGCTGGGTCATAAGTTTGCCCCTGCGCATATCCACGCTGGCGGCCTGCGCTACCACGGCGCAGGGTCGGTGGTGAGTCAGTTGATGCAAGATGGAATGATGAGTGCGGTGGATATTCAGCAACTCGACACGTTTAAGGCTGCCACTATGTTTGCCCAAAGCGAGGGCATCATTCCTGCCCCTGAATCGTCGCACGCCATCGCCGCCACCATCACCGAGGCACTGAAGTGCAAGGAGGAGGGCGTGAGCCGCACTATCCTGTTCAACCTCTCCGGCCACGGCCTCATCGACATGAGTGCCTACGACCAATACCTCCGCGGCGAGCTCACCAACTTCGAATACACCCCAGCTCCCACAGATCCCGCTTTGTAAGGAAAAGCCTCACACAGATCCCACAGATCTCACAGGATTTGCACGCCTGATGCTAAATCTCACAGATGCTCCACACTCCTTTTTCGGGGGTTGCTTTGGGGTCTGTTAGGGTCCGTAATGGGTCTGCTTGGGGTCTGCTTGGGTCTGAAAAAATCACACCGATTTAATCCATTAAATCCTATTTTCACCTATTTTTATTTTTTTGGTGTTAATGGATTAAATCGGTGTTTTTTCACCATCACCCACACATCCGTGAGATTTAACACTATCTTACGAAAAATCAGTGGGATCTGTGGGATCTGTGTGAGCCCTAAGAAGCCTGTGAGATTTAACATCAGGCGTGCAAAATCAGTGAGATCTGTGGGATCTGTGTGAGCCCTAAGAAGCCAGTGGAATCTGTGTGAGCCCAAGCCCATTAGCCGTGTGGCCGTGGTGTTACAGTATTGCGTTGATGAGGGCGGTGACGTCGGTTACGTCGAGGATGCCGTCGGCGTTGATGTCTGCCACTTCGAGGTCGGCGGGAGTGGTACCGAGAATCATATTGATGAGGGCTGTCACATCGCTTACGTCAACGTTGCCGTCGCCGTTCACATCGCCAAACTTCACATTCTTGCTGAGCTGGTAGGCAGCCATGCCGTTACCCGGCACATAGAGGTAAAGCATTGCATCAGTAGCAGAAACAGGCACCGCGGTGCATTGCGCACTCCATGTGTCGCTGTTCACGTTGCCCAAACCACGTTTCGGGAAGCACCACATCAGCTGATGACCGTCAAACGAAGTGTCGGTGGTGTTCTGCACGAGGTTGAAGGTGAC
>OCLL01000189.1_pt1 | contig 15390 bp, 12 predicted proteins | sample 1538931 | NCBI WGS metagenome assembly OCLL01 (sample SAMN03418270, study PRJEB22391) | human gut metagenome | biome: human-gut; feature: organic feature; material: feces | host: Homo sapiens | place: Tanzania | collected 2013-01 | reverse complement strand
CGTTAATCACATCATCCTCATCGTAATCGAAGGTGATGACATCGGTATAGTAATCGTGACCCAGATACTCGTTGTTCACTTCGAGAATCTTCTCGTCATCTACAAACATATAGCCTATCTCTCCCACCTTGCGGCCATGAGAGGCAGCTACCTTGCGAATCCAGGCACTGGTGTCACGTTTCTTGATCTTTGGCATTTTCACGCCATCTACATTGTATGTAATCATACGCTTCTTCCTCCTATTATTATTCGTTTATACTTTGTTTTCTGATAGTTTCTATCCTATTTTCTTCTGTTTCTTCTGCTATTTCTTCGCCTTTGGCAGGAATTCATCTACTTCTCTTCCGAAGAATCTCAATTCCCTAACCAGCGTTGAGCTGATGCTGCTGTATCTTGGGTCGGAAAACAGCAGGATGGTTTCTACGCCGCCCAACTGCCTGTTGATATCCGCCTGCTCACGCTCGTACTCGAAATCCTTGGCTGAGCGGACACCGCGAACCAGGAACCTGGCTCCCAGGCGATGCGCCAGGTCGATGGTGAGGTCATCGTAGGCAACCACCTCCAGGCGATAACCCTTGGATGCATCTTTCGCATCTACCAGCTCTGCACATTCCTTCGGGAAAACAGCCTTGATATCCTCTACTCGCTTCGAAATTTCCTCGCTGGCGTGCTTCAGCTTACTCATCGCCACTGCAATCACGAGCTTGTCAAACATCGGCAGGGCACGCTCCGCAATATTCTGATGTCCTATCGTAAATGGGTCGAATGTACCCGTAAATATTCCAATCTTCATTACTTGAACTTTATGATTACTTTGAACTTTGAGATTCGAACTTTATTCAAACAGGTCTCCCTGCAAGATATTGCTTCCATACGGATTTCTGCCGAGATGATCGTAGGCAAGCTTCGTTGCCATTCTGCCTCGCGGCGTACGCTTGATGAAGCCCTCCATGATGAGGAATGGCTCGTAAACCTCCTCCACGGTGCCGCCATCCTCGCCGATAGCCGTGGCGATGGTGCTTACGCCCACCGGACCTCCACGGAACTTGTCGATGATGGTGGTGAGAATCTTGTTGTCTATCTCATCCAAGCCATACTGGTCGATGTTCAGCGCCTTGAGCGCCAACTGGGCAATCTCGAAGGTAATAGTTCCGTTGCCCTTCACCTGAGCGAAATCCCTGACTCTTCTGAGCAGAGAGTTGGCGATACGAGGGGTTCCGCGAGAGCGTCGGGAGATTTCCACAGCCGCCTCATCCTCTATCGGCACCTTCAGGAGCATGGCGCTTCGCTTGATAATCTTCTGAAGCGTCTCCGGGTCGTAGTATTCCAGATGCAGATTGATTCCGAAACGGGCACGGAGCGGAGCCGTGAGAAGTCCGCTTCTCGTTGTCGCTCCCACCAGGGTAAACGGATTCAGATCTATCTGAATGCTTCGTGCCGAAGGCCCCTTGTCTATCATGATGTCGATGCGGTAATCCTCCATCGCAGAATAGAGATACTCCTCTACCACTGGCGAAAGTCTGTGAATCTCGTCGATGAAGAGCACGTCATTAGGCTCCAGGGAGGTAAGGATTCCTGCCAGGTCGCCCGGCTTATCGAGCACAGGGCCTGATGTAATCTTGAATCCTACGCCCAGTTCGTTGGCGATGATGTTGCTCAGCGTGGTCTTACCCAGTCCCGGAGGACCGTGCAAGAGGGTATGGTCGAGCGGTTCGCCACGATACTTGGCAGCCTCAACAAAGACTTCGAGATTATCCACCACGCCATTCTGTCCGCTGAAGTCGGAGAACTTCAGTGGGCGCAGTGCCTTCTCGAATTCCTTTTCGGCAGGCGAAACCGTCTGTTGTCTTATATCAAAATCTTCGTTCATTCTATGACTATTATCGATAATATGGGTGCAAAGTTACACATTTGTTGCGGAATTAAAGAAGAAAAGCGGAATTATTTTGCTTTCTATTTTGCACAATCTAAGATAAATCGTGCAGATTCGTAAGCTCAGACCAACAAAAATGTTATAATTTGATATTTAATTATTAAATAATTTGTTTATTCGGAAGAAAAGACGTACTTTTGCACCCAATATTGAAAGCGAGGAAAGAAAGAAAAATAAGAGAGATCTTCAAAGAGGTCGTCAATAAGAGAGAAATATCAAGAGAGAAATATCAGGACTTTAAAAAGAAATAGAATTATGCTAAAGTTTTTTCAGGGGCTCAGCCGATGGCTGGCCAATTACACCTCTATTTTCGTAATAGGTGTAGCAGTATTCACATTCTTCTTCCCACATACCTTCGACTGGGTGCGCGGAACTACTCAAACCGTCATTCTCGGCATCATCATGCTCACCATGGGCTTGACCTTGACCACCAACGACTTCAAGATTCTGGCTCAGCGCCCGCTGGATGTGTTTATCGGAGCCTGCGCCCAGTTCATCATCATGCCGGGTGTGGCTTACACCCTGGTGCATGTGTGGCATCTTGATCCAGCCCTGGCGCTCGGAATCCTGCTGGTGGGCTGTTGTCCGGGCGGAGTATCAAGCAACATCATGAGTTATCTCTGCCATGGCGACGTGGCTTTCTCCGTAGGAATGACCTGCGCCTCCACCATTCTTGCGCCGGTAATGACTCCGCTGCTGATGAAGATTACGGCAGGCGAAATCATCCATATTGATGCTGTGGGAATGTTCATCAACATCCTCATCGTTACGATTATCCCTGTAGCCATCGGCTGCGCATTGAATTATATATATGGTAAGAAGGATTGCTTCCCTACCATTCAGAGTCTGATGCCGGGCATCAGCGTTACCTGTCTGGCGATTATCGTGGGAGGTGTGATTTCTACGGTTCACGATGACTTGGTAGCTCGTGGCTTGTCGCTTTTCCTCTGGACTTTCGCCGTGGTTTTCTGCCACAACACGCTGGGCTATCTTCTGGGTTGGCTTGCAGGAAAACTGGCGGGATTCAATACTGCCAAGAAGCGTACCATCAGTATTGAGGTGGGAATGCAGAATGCCGGTCTTGCCACGGTGCTTGCGGGCAACTTCTTCGCCGCCCAGCCTCTCGCCGTATTGCCTTGCGCCATCAGCTGCGCCTGGCACAGTATTTCCGGCACCATCCTCGCCGGAATCTATCTGAAATGGGATCATCTGCATGAGAAGAAGTAAATGATTTCGGAAAAAGCTAAATACACAAAAAGGTCGTGAAGTTTCTGATTGAACCTCACGACCTTTTCTTATATCATTACCTCACGGGTTAACAGGTTAACAGTTAACAGCCGTTTTTTCTATAGTTACTTCCCCGTAGTCAGCAGCTTCACGGCTCGCTGAACAATCTCGTTCGTCTCGTTCCAAACCTGGAAGTATTGGCTCATATCCCAGATATCTCTTGCTACAAGGGCTTTCAGCTGCAGGGCGAGGTATTTCTTCGTCTGAACCAATTCAGCCTCATCCTTAGGCTCTATTTTCTCCTTTTTACCCTCGTCGATAATCGCTTCGATGAGCGAAGACGGAACCTCGTAGGTTGCCAGGAACTTGTTGAAATCCTTATACTGACTCTTCAATTCCTTGCGATGAGCATCGATAAACTTCAGGCTGTGGTTGATGACGATGCTCTTGGCTGCCAGCTGACGGTGCATCTTGGTGTACTTGGTAGTATCCAGCGGAACGAAATAATCCGGCATGATTCCACCACCACCATAAACCACACGATGCTTGCGCAAAGTATAATACTTCAGGCTGTCGGAAAGGTGGATGCTGTCCTGGTTGGTAAACTCGCCATGCTTGTAACGGTTGTCGAGATCCATCGCATAATCCAATCTGTCTCCCTTCTTATATGGCTTCTGGATGCATCTGCCGCTAGGCGTATAATAATGGGCGATGGTGAGGCGAATCTCGCTGCCATCATCGAAGGTAAGCGGACGCTGCACCAATCCCTTGCCGAAGGTTCTGCGACCAACCACTACACCACGGTCCTGATCCTGGATGGCTCCGGAAACAATCTCGGCGGCAGAAGCTGTAAACTCATTGGTAAGCACTACCACCTTGCCCTTACGCCATCTTCCGTTAGCCTGCGCCTTGTACTCCTGGCGGGGAGCTGCACGACCGCTGGTATAAACGATGAGATCTCCCTTCTGCAGGAACTCGTTGGCTATCTGAGCCGCCGCCTGAAGGTAGCCGCCGCCATTATCCTCAAGGTCGAAGATCAGGTCTTTCATTCCCACTTTCTTGAGCGAATCCATCGCCGTAGTCACCTCCTTATAGCTGGTCAGACCGAAGCTTCCCAATCGGATGTATCCGATTCCCGGGCGAATCATATAAGCCGCATCCATCGTGGTTACAGGAATCTTATCACGCTTTACCTTGAAGATGAGCTTGTCCTTGATGCCCCGGCGCACGATGGTAAGGTTCACCGTGGTTCCCTTAGGACCGCGAAGGCGCTTCATGATTTCCTCCTTGCTCATCTTCACACCCGAAATAGCCGTATCATTCACCGCAACGATGCGGTCGCCGGCAATGATTCCCACCTTCTCGGAAGGACCATTCACTACGGGCTGGATAACGAGCAAGGTGTCATCTACCATATTAAACTGCACGCCAATGCCATCGAAACTGCCATTCAGCGGCTCATTCATCGCCTTGGTCTCCTTGGCTGTGGCGTAAGAGGAATGGGGATCGAGCTTCTCGAGCATACCTCGGATGGCGTCCTCTACGAGCTTGTTCTCATCCACACTATCCACATAGAGGTTGGTAATGGCGATTTCCGCCCTACCCAACTTCTCTATCGGGCTGTTCTTGCCCATCTTGATGCGCAGCTGGGCACTGGCAGAAGTTACTGCCAGGAATGCCAGGAGCGCTATAAATAGATATTTCTTCATTTCCTTATCTTTTAAGAAAGAGTTTATCTTCATTCATAGAGAGGAGTTAACAGGTTAACAGTTAACAGTTGATTTTCTCTACTTTCCCTCCCTATCAACTCCAGAATTAATCCAGCGGATCAGAATCTTCCTCCGGAATATCCTCCTCTATCACCAGGTTATCGATGATGAAGTTCTGACGTTCCATCGTATTCTTACCCATATAATACTCCAGGAGTTTCTGCACCTGGTCGGTCTTGTGGAGCGTAACCTGCTCCAATCGCATATCCGGACCGATGAAGTGGGCAAACTCCTCTGGCGAAATCTCTCCCAATCCCTTGAATCGGGTGATTTCCGGATCTGGACCGAGGTCTCTGATGGCCTGCTGGCGCTCCTCATCGCTGTAGCAGTAATGCGTGATGAAATCGCCCTTCTTCTCCTTTGGTCCCAACTTGGCATCGGCATCCGCTATCGCCTGCTTGTTCCTGATCTTGGTTCGCTTGTTGCGCACTCGGAACAATGGAGTCTGAAGCACATATACGTGGCCCTTCTTGATGAGATCTGGGAAGAACTGCAGGAAGAAGGTGATGATGAGCAATCGGATGTGCATTCCATCTACATCGGCATCGGTTGCCACAATCACCTTATTATATCGCAATCCATCCAGACCATCCTCGATGTCGAGGGCTGCCTGGAGCAGGTTGAACTCCTCGTTCTCGTAAACCACCTTCTTGGTCAGGCCATAGCAGTTCAACGGCTTGCCTCGCAAGGAGAATACCGCCTGGGTATTCACGTCGCGGCTCTTGGTGATGCTTCCGCTGGCAGAATCACCCTCGGTGATGAAGATGGAGCTTGCCTCCTTCTGCTCGTTCTTGGCGTCGCTGAAGTGGATGCGGCAATCGCGCAGCTTGCGGTTATGGAGGTTTGCCTTCTTGGCACGCTCACGCGCCAGCTTGGTTACACCAGCCATCGCCTTGCGCTCACGCTCACTCTCCTTGATCTTGTTCTCCAGAATCTCAGCCACATCCTTGTGGATATGAAGATAGTTATCCACCTCCTTCTTCAGGAAATCGCCCACATACTTGTTGATGGTTTCACCTCCGTTAGGAGACATCGTGGTACTTCCGAGCTTGATCTTCGTCTGACTCTCGAACACCGGTTCCTCTACGTTCAGGGCGATGGCAGCCACCAGTCCGTTTCGGATATCAGCATACTCATACTTGCCGTAGAACTCCTTGATGGTTCTGGCGATGTGCTCCTTGAAGGCACTCTGATGAGTACCGCCCTGGGTGGTGTGCTGGCCGTTTACGAAGGAATAGTACTCCTCGCCATACTGATTGGTATGAGTAAAGGCAATCTCGATGTCTTCGCCCTTCATGTGGACAATCTCATAGAGACCCTCGTTGGTCATGTTATCGGTCAGGAGATCCTTCAAGCCATGGCGGCTGAGGATGCGGCGACCATTGTGCATGATGGTGAGTCCGGTGTTGAGATAAGTATAGTTGCGAAGCATGGTTTCCACGAAATCATCGTGGAAAGAATAGTTCTTGAACAGGGTATTATCCGGTTCGAAGAAGATGAAGGTTCCGTTCTCGTCCTCGGTATCTTCGGTCTTGTCGCTTTTCAGAATACCTTTCTCAAACTTCAGATGGCGCACCTTGCCGTCGCGGAACGACTTTACCTCGAAGTGAGAGCTGAGGGCATTCACCGCCTTCACACCCACACCATTCAGGCCGACACTCTTCTTGAACGCCTTGCTGTCGTACTTACCGCCGGTATTCAGCACGCTTACCGCCTCAACGAGCTTTCCCTGAGGAATACCACGGCCATAGTCGCGCACGCTGACCCGCAGATGATCTTCGATATCAATCTCCAATCTGGCTCCAGCACCCATCTTGAACTCGTCGATAGAGTTATCTACCACCTCCTTCAGGAGCACATAGATACCATCCTCCGGCAAGTTACCGTCACCCAAACGACCGATATACATACCCGGACGGGTACGCACATGCTCCATATCGCTCAAGTGCCGGATATTGTCGTCGGTATATTCCACCGGCTGCTGCTCCTGGGGGGCTTTCAATTCATTATTATCTTCTGACATAAAATCCTCCTAGTTATAAAATTTAGGAGGAGTTAAGGAGCTATGATTCAAAAACATCTGTCTTAACTCCCTAACTCCTTCACTCCTTGTTATTTAATAATCTCCTTGATTACTATTTAATAATCTTCTTGTAGCACTTTCTGCGCTTGTGCATCACTGGGGTCAAAGCTCCCCACTGGCCCTGCACACCCGCATTGGTCTCCAGCTCTACCTGGGTTTCACCCCACTCAATGCCGTACTTCTGATACCAAGGAATCAAGTCGGCAAAGAGAAGCGCATTGGCTCCCTTGGCACGATACTCTGGAAGAATACCGATGAGAAGGAGGTCAACGATGTTAGTCTTGTGCATCTTGATGGCTCTCAACACGTGGAACCATCCAAACGGCAGCAGTCTGCCACGATGGCACTTGCGCAGGGCATGAGCCAGCGACGGCATGGTGATTCCTACGCCGATGAGCTTATGCTCTCCACCCGTCCAATCCTCGATACAGGTGATGAGGTTGAAGTCGAGGAAACCAAGATACGACTTGATAAGCTGGTCTATCTGCTTCTGCGAGAGTTCGGAATATCCATAGAGATCCTTGTAGGTATCGTTGATGAGATCAAAGATCTTCTGTCCCATTCCACCCTGGAAAATATCCTTCTTGGTAAGCTTGCGGACATGCAGATTGTAACGCTTCTCGATCATCATCGCAATCTTGGCGTACTTCTCAGGCACCTCATCCGGCACCATGATCTTGAACTCCACGTACTTGTTATCTACCTCAAAACCCTCCAGGGCCTCGATGTGCTCCGGATAGTAAGGGAAATTGTAGATGGTTGGCATGGTTCCAAGCTGGTCGAATCCCCAGGTAAGCATTCCCTCAGGGTCCATATCGGTAAATCCAAGCGGACCTACCACATCCTCCATGCCTTTCTCTCGGCCATATTTCTCCACAGCATCCAAAAGTGCCTTCGAAACCTCACGGTCGTCGATGAAATCAATCCATCCGAAGCGAACGGATTTCTTTCCCCACTTATTGTTTGCCTTATGATTGATGATTGCAGCGACGCGACCTGCCAATTTCCCATCTTTGTAGGCAAGATAATACTCCGCCTCACAGAACTCGAACGCTGCGTTCTTATCCTGGCTCAGGGTATTCATTTCGTCGCTGAAAAGATTAGGCACATCATATTCGTTGCCTTCGTAGAGGTCGTAGTGGAAGTCGATGAACGTCTTCAAATCCTTCTTGCTTTCGACCTTTTTAATTTCAATTAATGACATGATTTCAAACTAGTTTGCAATATTATAGGATGCAAAAATAGCAATATTTCGCCAAACGACCAAATATTGCTATCTTTATTTTCATTTTTTAGGGGTTCGAGGTTGATTGCGAGCCCCAAACTAGCCTATATCACCCGATTAGTGGAGGTTTTGGCGGATTCATCACTTGATGAGAGTATCTTTAAAAGATGCGTCTTGATAGGATGCTTCTTTATTTAATGAGATGCTTCTTTATCCACTCCATCTGCTTGCGATTGGTGTCGGTGGTTGTCCAATGCTCGTTGATTGGTGTAAGCAGACTTTCCTTCTCGCATTTCAGCGTATTCCACACGGCGTAGCTGGTGGTTGGCGGACAGGTATCGTCATTGTATCCCCAGGTGAGATAAGTAGGCACCTTCACCTTCCGGGCAAAGTTCACCACGTCGTAATAAGCCAGGGTATGGATGCAATCCTTGTTCTGCAATATCCCATGGTATTTATTGAAGTGAGGATATCCGCCCGTTCTTCCCTTCTCAACGTATGCAGCCATATCGCTGAGCGCCGGATGATTGGCCACACACTGGGTTACCCTGCTATCCAAGCCTGCTGCGATAATCGCCAAGGCGCCGCCCTGGCTTCCGCCCTGCACAGCCACATTCTTTCCGTCCCATTCGGGGAGCGAGGTAAGGAAGTCGATGCAGCGCACCAATCCCTGATACACATGGCGCATGTAGTAACGGTCCTTATCTTCCAAGCCATTGGCAAGATAGCCCCCGTTTCTATCGTTGAATCCCTTGCTTATCTCCTGGAAGGTTTCGGCAGGAAGACGTGGGTCGAGGCCATGGATTTCTATCTCGAAGCGGATGAATCCGTTCTCGGCATAATACTTGTTGCGCAGGGGTTCCTTGATGGTCTTGATGCCGGCTCCCGGAGGAGTGAGAACCACGGGATGACTGCCCCGGCTGGCATTCTTGGGATAGAAGAGATAGCCATACATCGCATGTCCCATCTTGTCTATCTGAAGTTTTACGAGATAGCAATCTATCTTATCGGTGCAATACTCCTTGGCGAGTTCCTTGGTGTAGCTCAGGGGAACATTCTTCAGTTCATCCTTCGCCTTCTGCCAGAAGCTGTCGAAATCCTTAGGTTCCTGGGTATAAGGCTGAATCTTATCCACCGAGAATCCCACTTTTACGTGATGCTGATAGGTTTTGCCATCGAGCTGATAAGATAATCTCAGGTCTCGGAAGCCCGGAGTCTTTCGGGTTCCGATGTTCACGATGGCGCGCCCGTTCTTCAGCTTGAAGCTTCCCAGCTTATCAGCCTCGAGCAGGTCGTTGCCTATTTCATACTTCACCTCGCCATCACGGGGTATTCCATACTTGTAGAAGCTTATTTCCACCTTGGCCTGCTCTCCGGTGCGATAGAGCCAGTCGGCATGATCGGGCACGGTAAGCCAAAGATAATCACTGCGATAGGGATAGTTCTCCGCCATCGCATTCACTCCGCCCATCATATTCATCGCCAGGAAGAACAGGAGCGACAGATAGATAGTTTTTAATTTGTTCATTGCTGTATAGTTTGCTTTATGTTTATAATTGATGATATGTTTATTTGCCTTTTCTCGCAGACTTTGAAGTCGACTTGCCAGGCTTGGATTTGATCGGTCCAAAAAGTTCAACCTATTCTCTATTCTTCGTCCATGCTGCAAAAATAAGAAAAATATCAGTTACTTCCAAATATTCAGGAAGGAATTTGTTGCTTTTTTGCTCTTTTAGTATAAGAATACTAATTTGATATAGGCAAACGGCTTTTCAAAATGCTTCGTTGATTTTTGCTACAAGTTCCTCTGGCTTGAAGTCTTCCATCTTAGAAAAGGCAAACCATTTCTTTCCTAAGTCTTTGATGGAGGCTCCCACATGATAAACCGTATCATCAATACAAAGAAAACGATCGTGGGAACGACGGAAAACAGAGATTTCCATCGGAGGATGTTGGCTATTATGGCAATCAACAAATACAAATGCTCGCATGATGCGAATGTTTGCTTCAAGCGTAAGGCAGTTTTCTTACACCGCCCCAACTTGAAGTCGCAATATTGCGACTTCAAGTTATCAAATTCATTTGGGGTCAACTGAAACATAAAGTCTTCAGGGAAACGCTCTATATTACGTTTTACCTGCTCATTCAATCTTTTTGTTTCTACTCCATACAGCTCAGCCAAGTCGCGGTCAAGCATCACTTGTTGTCCTCTGATAACTCGTATCAGAGACTCCACTTTATATCGTTTTCAAACTTCTACATTCTGAAAAAATCTCGACGAGCCACAAAATGGCTTATTCCACCCGATTAGTGGTGGTTTTGGTGGATACTTAATATTGCTGATATCCCTTTACTCTGTTTCGGGCAGCAGTAAGACTAAATGACTTAGGATCAAATCTGCCTCCAAGCCATTCCGTCATCTCCTCATACTCCTCATCATCAGGATTCTTGAGCACATTGAGCAAATGGCGATAGCCGCCAACTCCACCACAATCCTCTGGAGGGCAGGCACCACTTCCCTTCAGCAACTGTACTTTCACCTTTTCGTCCTCTTCTACGGCTTGCTTCTCAACCAGAGTTATCTCATGAACCCAGCTGTCTCCGAAGTCATATTCCCATTTTATCTTACTTTTCACCCTGCTCAGCAAGCTACCTATCGTATATTTGCCAGCATCCTTCTGCATGTCCATCATCCAGTCATCATCGCTAGGCTCTGCATAATAAGTCTTACCGGCTATAAACTGGTTAAGATGATAGCCTTCCCAGCCCACTGCCCGAACCAGGATTTCGCCCAAGTGATTCAATGTCAAATCAGAAGGAACAACCAACTGGCGATAAACTTTGCGAGGAGAACCTTTCAAGGTAACATCCAGGGTGAGTGCATACTTACGCTTGCCTTTTCTCGCAGTTTTAGCTTTTGGTTTGGCTGGTTTGTAACCACACTCCTTAAAGAACAAGGCATCAGCGTCTCGCTCATCATCATCATCAATACACCAGTTATCGTCATCCTCATCATTAAACCAGTCGTCATCCACTTCAAAGTTGCAGGCTTCGCCTTCAAGCAAGAGATTCAAGAATTCCTTGCAATCTGCAAAACCGACAATTCGCTGATCAGTTCCCTTAGAAAGCAACTTGGTAATTTCCTTGATTCCACCCTTGATGATCATAGGCTGTATGTCAAATTTCTTATAGATGTCCTTAACCAGAGGCAACAAATCTACCGCCTTGATTTCAGCAAGAGCTTCTACCAGCCAATCCATCGCCATGGCCGGGAAAGTCACCTCTACACATGATTTCAACACATCCGCAGCCCATCCCAATACCTGCAGGCGGCAGAAAGGATCCTCCACGGCCATCTGTACCACAGCCTTGAAGATAATCGGATAAGCTTCAGGCAAGAATCCTTCGGTCTTCATCATCTCTTTCAGTTCCTCAAGATGTCCCACACCTACATGAGCCAAAATCAGGGTAATAGCCTCTTCGAATGCACCGAAATAAAACTCATAGAAGTCCATATTCTGCTTCAATAATTCGAGGATGACGTCTAAGAGACCTGTAAGCTTGAAATCATCTACCAGCTGGAAGCCGGCTATCATAGGCAAGGCGGTGGCGTTTGCCTCCTGTGCGAAACAATGAGTCAATCCGCCGGCAAGAATGTGCATAAAAAAGTTACGCATTGCATCTTCCTGCTCTTGATGCGAAAGGGGCTCCAACTCTTTATGAGCCACTTCATACGCATGAAGAACATCGCTAGGCAAGGCTGCACCCAATAAAGACTGCAGATAACCCGCCAGAGGCTTTACCTCCCTGGTATAGTCCGGGCACTGATAAGTGTACGAAGCCTCCAGGATATCATCCATAGGGCTTCCCGCCTGTGCGATGTTTTCGAGATTAGCCATCAGCTGCATCTTTTCTTCGGGCGACATTGCGCTCAACATTTCGGTTAGCGCATCCAGCACAGGATTGCCGCTACCTTTACCTTTTTTCTTTTTTGCCATTTTTTTATGAGTTCATTTTAAATAAGGACTATAAGCAGTAACCCTAGCCCTTTCTTATCACATAATTGGTTTAACCTACAACCAAAGAGAATTGCATACCTAAGGCATCAGCAATGCTCAGGAATGTAGAGAGTTGCATATCCGTCTGCCCCTTCTCTAAAGAAGAAACATATTCTCTTTTCTTTCCGATTTTCTCTGCAAGAGCTTTCTGAGTCATCTTCTGCTTCTTGCGTTCATCCCTTAATAACTCTGCATAATACCATGCCTTGGCTCTTGCATCAAACTCCTTGCGAGCCGCACTGCCAGGCTCGCCATATTTTTCTTGCAAAACATCATCAAATGTTCGCAATTTAGCTAATTTTTCTTCATTAAATTTTAACATAAGACTAATCCTCCAAATATTTCTTTAATAACCTTTCTGCTAATTTTATTTCTGCTTTGTATTGCTTTGTCCCTTTCTTTATAAAGGAATTCAGCAAAATAACTCTTTTACATTGTATAAAACTAGCATTGTCTATTGCAAACAATACCGTCCTATACTCATCAGAGGTGATAGATATACGCAGTTCATAAAAGTCTGTGTTTTCAAGATGTTTAACAAACTTCTTATTTACTACATACTGAGTCTTTATGAGCCGTAACCCATAATCAAACTTATCTTGTATCCTGGAATCTAAGCTATCATAAAAGTCATTAAATTCCTCAGAATATATAACCTGCCGTATGTTTTCTTCTTCCATGCTGCAAAAATAAGAAAAATATTAGTTACTTCCAAATATTTAGGAAGGAATTTGTTACTTTTCTGCTCTTTTATAATAAGAATACAGATTTGGCATATGCATCATATATCTGGTACCACCACGTTCTCTGTTTAAAGTTCCAATTGGCACCTTAAACAGAGGACGTGATTAATTGAAATATAAAATCTTCAGGAAGAATGTTTTAGTTTAAGATGAAATTTGGCACCTTAAAAGATAGGATAAGGTTTCAAAGTCGCAAAAATGCGACCTTAAAGAAGTCGCAAATTGCGACTTCCAATTTTCAAACTACACATTTTCGAGGTTTTCTAAGCTTTCTCCGTTATTACCAGCACATGGCTTTCGTCGCTCAATGTGGTAGCGAAAATATAGGTTTCTCCGCCATCCTTCAGCTTCAGGCGCTTGCGCAATTCTGCCACGGAAAGGGGGAAATTGCGGGTGGCGATGTTCGCCTTGGTGATTCCTGACAGATGACGCTTCAACTCCTTCTTATTAAAAGAAGAAACGGCGATGATGCGGAAACTTCTGCCGGGGAAAGCGGCGATAGGTTCACGGCTTACGAAAAGATGACTGTTCCTGGAAAGCATCTTTGCATCATATCGCTCGGAAAGAACGCCAAAACAGCCGGCTTTCATCAACGAGGCATTCGGCTCATAGAGATACTGCATCTCTTCAAGGGTGGATGGAGCAATCTTCACCGAAGAAGTCTCCATATCCGACTCATCACAGACAAAGGATTGGGTATCGTTGATGCAATAAATGCGGAGATTCCCGGCATGTTTTACTTCTCCATCTGCTGATGAAACCTCCATTCCGCCCATATTTCGCGCTGACAGCACTAAAAGGAGCTCCTTGCATTCATTGCTCACGGAGATGATATGAACCTCTCTTACGTGGCTTAATTCGCTTATGGCACGGTGCCAGTCGAGCATCGGAGAGAGTTTGAGGATGACGTAATCAGCCTTCGAAAGCATCTCTTCCTGCAAAACGGTAACATCGGGCGTGCAATCCTTTAAGGATACGACTTTGTTGCCTGCATCGTCTCTACGAGCAGGATCTATGAAGATTATCTTAAGACCAAGGTTGGTCTTAAGTAATGACCGAGGTTGGTCATAAGTTATGCCTGAAGAATCATCAGCTGATGCAGCATCATCTTTCTTTGGCTGAAAAGAATGAAGAATTTCTATTCCATCCCCATTCTTCACGATGGCGTTCTTCAACCCCAAACGCCCAAAGTTCTCCTTTGCCGCCTCGCAGAGATGAGCCTGACGCTCCACATACATCGACTTCACGCCCAACTGGGCAGCGATATAAGAGAAATCTACTCCAAATCCACCAGTCAGGTCAACAAACTCTATTTCTTCAGAAAAATCTTCCAGGCTAGGTTTCTTTTTCTCTTTATTAACATTATCTTCAGATTCTGTTAATATCTGTTTCTTTCCCAAAGAGCCTTCATTTTTGGCGAATTCTGAATCAACCGCCCATCCGCTCGAAAATTCGCAAATTTTAGAAAAGTGAGAATCTGAAGCGTTTCCTGCTGCTTTTTCATTGTCTGATGAAGAAGCTGACGAAGAAACCGGCAAGTCGAGCAATCTCGCAGCCAATTCTGCCTTGTAAAGCGCAGTAGATTCAGAGGAGCATTGCTCCATAGAAATATGAGGAGGATAGATGATGCCTTCGAGACTTGCCCAACGAGGCAACTTGACACGAGCCATCTTTCGCCCGCGAATCTGATCGAGAGCGAAAGGCATATCTACTTCCGGATACTTGCTACCTAGAAAAGCCAGCTGGCGGACGTCATCATCCTGGTGCTGGCGAATAAAGTCTTGAGTCGCTTGGTTCATCATTGATGCTCTTTTTATATCTTTATGGAATGGTACTTTATATTTTTATAGCTTAATACTTCTGTTCTTTTAAACCTCTCACGACATAAGGATTATTGCCTGGCTATGGCAATAAATTGCCCTCCCAAAGGGCAAAAAAATGCCATGGCAAGGCAAAAATTGAAACGAGGCTTCCGCAGTAAAAAAGCCTACTCTCGTTTTTACTCTTCACCCTTCACCTTTTCGCCTGACCCCCCGATAAACACAGGGGATTCGAGAGGTGAAGAGTGGCGCTGACCCTTCACCACTCTTCACCACTCTTCACCTATCCCCATAAAAAGGTGAAGGGTGGGTGAAGAGTCATTTCAACCCTTCACCCACCCAACTACCTATCCTTCAGCCGCTTACATCAAAAAGGTGAAGGGTGAAGGGTTTTTGAGAAAATTCTCTCGCATTCCTAAGAATGCGAAGAGAAATTCCGGTGTCTTAAGAGATACGGTGGATTAGTCAGCCAACTTAGCCTTCAAGAACTCACGGTTCAAGCGGGCGATGTTAGCGATAGACTCGTTCTTAG
>OCLL01000187.1_pt1 | contig 15463 bp, 3 predicted proteins | sample 1538931 | NCBI WGS metagenome assembly OCLL01 (sample SAMN03418270, study PRJEB22391) | human gut metagenome | biome: human-gut; feature: organic feature; material: feces | host: Homo sapiens | place: Tanzania | collected 2013-01 | reverse complement strand
CGTTACGATATTCTCCAGCCCAGGGAAGTAGAGCAGTACTTCATCCAAGTCTATCTGTTCTGTTGGCTCTTCCTGTGCCTTGTTGTTGAAGAATTGCAGGATATTGAATCGGTGCCAGAAGTCTGTCCAGTCGGCTTTGTTGATTTCCGAAAGTCCTTCCTTGATGCCCCATTTATATCTCACGCTATCCTGGAAGTCTTCTTCGCAATCGTATGGATACCAAGCAGAACCAGCCACCAACGTGTTCCTTGGAATGAATGTGGTCTTCACGAAGAAATGGCAATCATATTTTTCTTTCTCAGAAACGTCTTCGTATTGTTTTCTTGCGTTTTCTTCCACAGCCTGGTCTATATGGCTATACGATGCTGCATACTGATTCTCATCTGTCCAGCATGATGCTAGATAAGAGAATGCTTCTTTTCTCAGATAGCACAGATCTGTGTGGGACAGCATGAAGACGAAACGCTTTACAGAGTCCTTCATTCTCCAGAGGTCATTTTTAAAAATGGACAACATTTCTCGGTCTGGAGAAGCGATGAACAGTTCATCTGCCGTTTCATCCATATCCTCATCGGGTGAGATATAAGGCTTGATGTCTTCCCAGGTCAATGTCCACGAGAGTTTTGGAAGTCCAGAAGAGTGACTGATGGCTTCTCGCTTCTGAACATCACTGTAGAAACGCAGGTTCTGCTTGCTGGCATGATAATCGTAACCGTCCATGAATACAGACCATTGCGGAATGCCTTGTACATCCTGTTCCTGACCTTTTACCTGAGCATAGGCACAGATAAACTGGAAATCCGGAACAGTGGTTTTCTCCACGCCCAGTGATGGACCCAGTTTATATTGTGGGATGACGATGTATTTTATCTCCCGTTCATCATCCTTGATGATGAGCTGATAGTTATATGTCTCGTCCACGGCATCCACCTCTTTCTTCCAACTCCAGTGCTTTTTCTTGCAGACATTCTCCATTGTCTTGACGAAGAGAATCTCCAACTCGCTATCCTCAATGACACCGCTGCTCGTGATGTTGCCCACAGAACCGTTGATGTCTTCCCAATGATCCAATTGGTCAACAATCTTCTTAAACAGTTCTTCAGCTCTTGCACGACTCAGGTTCTGGCGTTGCCATTGGTTTCCATAGCTCAGGATACAATGGTAGCAGCCGTCCTTGCCTTCTCGCTGACATTCACAGTTGCGGATATGCTCATAGCTGATTTCTATCAGTTTTGAGAACTCCACCTTATTATATAGCTTCGACAGATAGCCCGTACCACCCGGTATCGTATCGTAGATAACCAGATAGTTGTCGAAGTTCTGCGTAGCCTTGTTGTATTCCTGGTAGGTGTCTATGCGCAGGTGCTCCGGATTACTCTTGTAGTAATGGCGCATACCCAGTTCGATGCCAGCCTTGAACAGTTGTGATGAAGCCTCTGTTTCAAAGAGTTGTACAGGGAGCAATACCTTGATAGCCTCCGTATGCATGCTTCGGTAAAGATACAGACTGTCGAATGTATCTGCATGGGCAGTATCGGCAGGATAACCTATTTCTTTATGGTTGCAGTAAGGATGATGCATCTCCTTGGCGTCCATTGTGCCATAGAGCACAGGAGTCGATTTGCCGCAATACTGGCAGGTAACGAAGCCCAGTCCCGATATGTGCTGCTGCTTGTTGATGGTTACCTGGTCGGCAAGCTGCTTTCTGCTGCCATAGTTCACCTCTGTCAGGGTTACGTCCTTGCAGAACTCTATACCGAAGCCCACCTTTTTCAGACCATACGAATGAATGGCTCCATTGTGGTCGAAACGGAAATGCTTCATGGTCTTGTAGAACTCCTCCTCACGCTCTTCCTTGCTGTCGTTGATGGCAGCCTTGTCGCGGTAACAGCTGGATAGTGCAGCCGTAAACTTCAGAAACTTATGCTTGTTGGCGTGCCAGGAATCGCTGCCACATTTAGGACAGGTATTCAGGTTGTATTCTGGCATGTCTTCCGTGGCAAGTGCATCGCAGTCGCTGCAGTATCTCAGCATCTTTACTGAATCGGCTCTGTCTTTCAGCGACAAACCGTTGATTGGCAACTTCAGTTTCTGTGTATAGAACTTGTTGTCTGGAGCCAGCTCCCTGATTCCTTGCGAGGCTGGTCTTACCAGTTCCAGGGTAGTTGGTTCTGGCGTATTTTCTGCCTCATCGCCCAATGCCTTCTTGGAGAAGATGGTAGCGGTCAACTTGACGCCTGTTTCCGGGAAGGCGTAGTTTGGCAGCAGACCGGCATTGGTCATAAACTCCACAACAATCTCCTTGTTAATCATCTCTTCCTGAGCTCTCAAGCTTCTGTTCTGATCTAGCAGTTCTGTCCGGCGCATCGTATCGTTCATAGGAATCTCCTTGAGCATCTTTCCAATATGGGTCTTTTCTGTTCGTATCTGGTTGATGCGCTCTATCAGGTTTTCAAACTCTACGATTACGTGTTCATAGAATTTGGTGGAGTCGAGCGTAATAAAGAGTTCATCCAATACGGGTTGCGTATTCTGAGGATACTGCTCTCTGAATCTCTCTTCCAGCTGGATGAGATTTCCCTTGATGTATTCGAATATTCGGTTGATGAAGAAGTTCGGATCAGTCAGCAGAGTATGGTTGAGATGCAGTTCCCTGAGCACGTTTGGAATCTCGTTGTTACTGTCGGAGCTAACCCATGAATCAATGCAATAGGCTAGGAAGTGGCGGCGCAAGATGTCTCTAGCCTCCAGGAAACATCCCGGAGTGCTCACTTCTCCTTCCATCATCTCCAATGGGGAGGCAAAGTAGAACATGTCGTGCTTGCCTGCCTTGGCATAGTTGAGCACCAGAGCCGAACCTTCCTTACGGCCCGCACGACCGATGCGCTGCAGGAAGTTGCCTGGCTTGGGCGGAATGCCTGTATTGGCTACTACGTTCAGGTCACCGATGTCGATACCCATCTCCAGGGTAGAGGTGGCGGTCAGTACATTGATGGCATGCTGCAGGGGCTTGCCGTTTTCGTCGGTATGGTCTTTGAACTCATGCTCAATCCTTTCTCTTACCTCTCTGTCCAGAAGTCCTGTATGTTCGTGTGCATAGATTCGAGGAGAAGATTCTCTGTCATATACCTGGCGATAGTAATTGTCTGACATCGATTCTCCTTCTTCGTAAATTCCCTTATCGCACTTGAAGTCAAGGCAATGTGTGCCTTCGCTCAAAGTATCACTTTTGCCAACAAACAGGTGTGATTCGCATTCGTCACACTTCAGGTTTCTGACTCCTGCCTCCACATAGATGGCATCCGGGCGGATGGCATAGTTCACCATGCCATGAGCCTCCTTCTTATCCAGAATCATACAGTCGGTCATGGTGTTGAGCAGCATCACATAGAAGTCGTTGATCTGTTCTACGTTGGGCTGGAACATCATATCCTGTGGTATCAGGCTCTTGATGAAATAGTTGTAGAACCAGTTGCGGCGATTGTTTCTTACAGTCGTCACATCCAGTACTTCATCTTTGGTCTTCACTGGCTGATAGCCTATCATGTGTGGCACACGGGTAGAGCGGAAACCACGATACAGAAAGTGGATGTTGCTCTGGCGAGGCCAGTTGAGCATCACCGTTTTCAACTGCTGCGTGCGGTACAGACGCAGGAATTCATGGTCTATGCCACCACGCTGGCGCAGACGGTGCAATATGCCATTGGCAAAGTGAAGGAAGGCTTTTTCTTCCTTGCATATAAAGTCAAGATGGTTTTCGTTCAGCCATGTTTCCATTTTGTGGAATACCAGGCGCAGGTCGTTCTCTCTGAACAGGGTAGCACTGGAACCCATCTTTTCCAAAGTGCGGCCACGGGTTGACATCATACCAAACTCAGAGCAGATTTCCCAATCCACCCTCAGGTCAAACTCTTTCTTGAACTTATCGGTCAGCTCGCCTGTAGCAGGGTTGCGATAGTTCTTTTTCAAATCTATTTTCTCTATCTGGTCATCCGGTATGAAGCGATAGTAGTACTCATCGCTCTCCAGCCTTGCTTTCCAGTATTTCTTAAAACCCTCCTGCAACTCTTCCAGACTGACAGGCTTGTCTATCGTCTTGAGATATTGCTGGATGCTTTGGCGGAAGAGGAAGCGGTAGGTTCTGATTTCATAGTAACCTGCCAGATAGGCTGAATCCTGCACGGAGTTGCTGAAACTCAGCATCTTTCGCTTGCTCGCATCCTCGCTGTCCATGTCGCTTGCCATGATTTGGCTCACGCCCACCGACGATAGTGTGGTGGTTCTGCCGCCCACGATGGTGAGTGAATCGCTCATGCAGAGCGGGCACTTCTTGTCCAGAAACAGCGACTTGCCATTCTGGGCAAAAATCCTGCGGCTTAGTACTCTTACTCTGAGCACTTCCGGGTCGGTCTTGGCACCGATGGTCAGGTCGTCAGGATGGATATAGAGTGGTTTATTTACTCCGTTTTGGTTGATGTAATCCTCGATAGGCTCATTCTTCCTGTTTTCTGTATTCATGAGTATCACATCCTTATCCCCATCCATGAATGCAGTATTGATGGCTGATGCATCTGTAGCAAACTTCCGCTCGGTTGCCTTCTTGGTGGTAATCCAACCGCTGCTTCCGCAATCTCTGCAGAAGTAGATTGGCAGGGAGATGCGGTCGTCCATCGGGATGTTGTCTCTCCATGTGAATTCCGGTTCATTCTGTACAAACCGCTGAATGCCACTCAACTCTCTCTGCCACAGCTGCACCTGGAGATAGAGCAGCGGAAACCTTCCGCCTGGCATCTTAGCCTCTGATATCAGGGCAAGCATATTCTCCAGTGCTATGTTTGCATAGACTGGGTAGTTGAGGAGCATTCGCTGAAAACTTGCGTTCTTTCTTCCCAACTGTTTGCCCAGCTGTTCCATGGTGATAATGCCTTGGGTAGTAACGCTCAGCAGGTCCTTGAATATCTGCAGCTTTCTGAGTCTTGCGCCTATTTCTGCCCGGTCGGCTTTGCAGCCTGGCAACCAGATCTGTCGGATGGTGCGCAGGTAGGCTTCCACGGACTTGGTCTCTTTCAGGGTGCATCGCTTCAGGTCAAACTTCTCCGGCAGTCCATCTTCCGTGATGTCTGCAAAGAAATCTTCCACGCTGATACGGTGCTCCTCAATGATGCTTTCGGCTGTAAACTCTTCGCCGAATACGCTGCTGGCATATTCGCACAGCAGTTGCTTGGAGTCTTCCTTGTTACCGATGGTGGCACTCGTTCCTACTGGGGTAAGTTTGTGCTCTGGCAGATTCAGTTTTAGCTTCAGGCGTCGGATGAGGTTGGCTACATCTGTGCCCTGGGCGCCATCGTAGGTGTGTAACTCATCCAATACCAGGAATTTGAGCATCGGTTCTCTGGCTCCTAGGTTGCCTCGCCACAAGGGAGTATATTTCTGCTGCATCAGGGCATAGTCGAGCATCTTGAAGTTGGTAAGCAGGATGTCGGGTACTTCGCCATGTACGATGCTGTCTCGGTTTTCTATGATATGGTCTTTCCCCATCTGGGTAGGGTGCTCCTTGGGGTTCGTTCCTTCACCGATAAAGAGTCCGGCTGTTACCTTTCCTCTCAACGGGTGATCTTCCTCCGTTCCCCAGATGGCTTCGGCAAGACGCTTTGCCTGGTCGCTTGCCAGGGCGTTCATAGGGTAGAGGATGATGACTTTCACGCCCGGACAAACCTTCTCCCGGTTCATCTGATATACGTAGTCGAGTACCGGGAAGAGGAAACATTCGGTCTTACCCGAACCGGTTCCTGTGGTGAGCAGGGTAGGTTCCGGCTGATGCCCATCATGGGTGGTCAGACGGCGGAAAGCCTGAATCTGGTGCAGGTGAGGAGTGAACGGCGGACGGATATCCAAGGGAATCTGCTCCTCTTCCTTTGCCTTTACGAAGGGAGTTTTCAGGGAGACATAAGGTCCCTTGAAGAGTCCGTTTCTGGAATCCTCAATAAACTGGTAGAAAGCCTTTCCCACTTCATTGTCCTTGAAGTGGAAAGTGGCTTTGATATATTCGAGTACGGCGGAGCGTACTTCATAAGCTTGTTGTAATGGCAGCATAAGCGTTATTTCAAGTGTTGGAGTCTGAAGATTTCTTTTTGTCGTTCTATTTCTTTGGCGAGTTCTTCTTTTGAAGGAAGAAGTGTTAGATACTTGGCTTGAAAAATCTGTTCATTTCCATGCAAAACACTATATCGTGCCATATCTTCACTAGTTTCGGAACATAGAAGCAGACCGATAGTTGGATTGTCGCCTTCTGTACGTTGTAGTTGATCGTACATGCGAACATACATATCCATCTGTCCAACGTCTTGATGTGTTATCTGTGAAGTTTTCAGGTCAATCAGGAAAAAGCATTTAAGTATATAATTGTAAAACACCAAGTCAATGTAGAAATCGCCCATATCGGTACGGATATACTTTTGGCGTGCGACAAAAGCGAATCCTTTGCCCATTTCCATGACAAACTTTTGGATGTGGGTAATGATACTACTCTCTAAGTCTGATTCTGTAAAGTCTGTATTTTGTTCGAAACCAAGAAACTCAGCAACAACAGGATTTTTTATAAATTCAAGATTGTCCTGTTGGAAAGGTGCTGTAAGCTGATGCATTTCATTTCTTACTTTATCTTTGGCTTGTGTCTGAAGCATACGGAAATAGTATTGAGATGCAATGTTACGATGGAGTGTTCGTGAACTCCACATTTCGCGAGCCGCTTCTGTTGCATACCACTTGCGGGCATCATCATTTTCTACTCGTATCAACTCTCTATATAGAGACCATGGCAACAATGGCTTATTCGTATTGTCAAGGTCTTGAGATTGTGGTCGCACTGCGTCCACAATCTCAGGAAACATAGAATAGAACTTAACATATTTATATAATGAACTTTTATCAAACCCTTTTCCGTACTTGGCGGTAAGCATATTGGCGAGTGATTCCATGATATGTTTGCCATACTCTGCACGGCCATCTTCACCGAGATGCTCTCTGGCAATTCGTTCTCCGAGCTGCCAGTTGCGTACAGTCAATGCAGTATTAACTGCTCTAAAAGCTTTTTTGCGAGCCTCTTCTATGATAACGCAAGTGTCTCCAAAGACACTTTGTAGTACATCTTTGTCGTTTTTAATCATTTTGTCCATAATCATATATTTTATTATTATGACATATCAATTCTCTATTTTAACTTTCTTTCAAAGAATGCCCAGGCACGGCGATAGTCGGCGATGCGATCGCACTTATTATAGGGTGCATAATAGGTTACTTCTTCGCCGCCATACATCTCGCTCTTCTTTGGGTCGATGGTGTGGACGTAGGTTGGGGCTGTACCCTCATAGGTCATGCCGTCCTCGCTGAGGCTGCCACGGATGGCTTCCCATTCCTTGCGCTCACAGCCTACACCATTCAAACCCTTTGAGCAGGTAAAGACGATGTTGCCCTTGGCATCATACCAGGTGTCGTTCTCGTTCTGCTGGAGTACAGGGAACTGGATGGTATAGATAAGCTCCAGGTCTTTTAATGACAAGCCTAATGCCATCGCTGCCAACACATCGATTTCTACCAAAGCCTGGCGGCGCTCGAAGTAATTACGCAAAGGAGTATCCCATGTCCATTCCTCGGTTAAGCCAGTGAATGGCTTGAGGCGAGGGTCGGAGAGTGACCATTTTTCCTGAGCGTACTCTGGGCGCCAGCAACTCTGCCAGAGGTCGGCGTAGTGGACCGTGAGGCAGTTGAGGAGGAGAGTACGTGAGTACATGGCTGACTGGTACTTTTCGGCTACGCCAAGAGGGAATGACTGCATTCTAGAAGGCATTAAATTGTCAGACCCAATAGTTTTCATGTAGAAATCCATAACAATAGAAGCACAAAGTGCAGCAATATCCACGGTGTACGTTCTATTAAGGAACGAAATAGAACGTACACCGTGGATATGTGCTGTTTTGCGAGGCAAAACAGCACATATCAACGTTCTTTCACCACTTTGGCTCATCATATTTCTAAAGCCGACCTTATAATTGTCAAGATAATTGTCAAATATTTGTTTGCCATCTTTTTGTCCAAGGCTAAAGCCTCTAACATATGATTTAAAATCATTGATAGATATTAATCTACGATAATTTGAGCGTGACATAAAGTCCGCATCAATTGAATTCAAATCTAATGTGTCGTAGTCTCTATTTGCAACAGTACATTCTCGGCGAGGATTCTTGCAGAAAGGATTTGCTACATAGATATGTGGACCATTATAGACCATATCATACTCATCTACATTTGGGTAGTGAGTATCTCGTTTGATAATACCTGCATTAGGAGCACCTGTTTCATCAAAGCAAACTGTTATGATATGAGTAAAATCTCTAACATGTGAATTGAATGCTTCTATTTTTTCCAAAACTTTTAAAACTTCAGTAGAATGAATGTTAACTAATTTGGCGGAATCAGCAGTAGAACCATCTTCAAATATCTTTGATAGTAATTCAAGCTTGCTTGCATCATAAAGGATGACCCTATCTTTGTGAGACTTCGTATTCCAATTTCCGTCTATTGTTTTTAATCCACCGCATTGGCCTTCTCCGTTGTGTACAAAGCATCCATCAATAGTTGATGGATGGTAAAGGTTGTTTATGCTGTAAAAAGATGGCGTTGCCTTTTTACCACCTAATATGTTTGAACCATACGTTACCCAATGTAATATTTCACTGAAAAGTTTCAAAGTGTTAACATACTGGAAATGATAGCGCAAACGCTTGTATAATTCACGTCTAACTGGCTGTCCCTTAGGGTCATCATAGATACTTTCTGGAGTAAGCAAACCGATGAATCCTTTCTCTTCCGAAGCCAAATCCATTGTATTTTCGAGCACGCACTTATACAGGTTAGTCTGCTGACCAACCAGTAACGGATAGTTACAATAAGCGTTTAAGAACGCAGTACTTCCCACGTTCTCATATTGTTCTGAAGTATAAAGGTCTCTCATGGCTGGATTACCCAAGAAGTCGTTGATGCGCTGGCGCACGTCAGGTGCTGACACCTTTCGGATAGCAACCTCAGGGTATTTATCTGAAATGATGTTAGCCTCGTTAAACTCCAACTTAATCCAAGGCGGATTACCACAGATAATATCGAATCCATCTCTCAGCCAGAATACTTCGATAAACTCCAGCATCGGATGGAAGAAGTGGTAGCGGTCGGCATATTTCTTCACGGTCTTGAAGCGCATACTATCATCAAAGAAGGTGCGGACGACACCCTGGGTGTCGCCTAAGATTTCTTCCTTCGACTGAGTCTTCAGTTCGCTTACCTCGTCGTTGTCTTCCAAGTCTGTATCCTCATCGTGATGAGGGTCTTCGTGTGCCATGTTCTCATACTTGGCTTGTGCAAAGAGGTCGTTCTGATGGTTCTCTCCAAAGAAGCCAAGCTGACCGTCCTTCTCCACATAAGTCTGCAGGGCACGCTTGGTACGGGCATTCAAATCCTCGTCCTTTACCTGGAGAATCGCCTCGATGTCACTCCAGAACTCACGGCGGGTAGGGAGCTCATGGGCATCATCAAACTCCCAGAACCAAAGGGAACACCAATAGTCCATCACATTCTTCAGAATGAAGTATGCATTGTTATGGCGGTAGCGGGTATCATTCAGTCGCTCTTTCTCAGCATAGTTTTCGGCAAGAGAACCAAACTCCAGCGTAGTCTGACCATAGATTCCCCAAAGGTCGGTCTTGTTGTTGGTCAGTCGCTCAATGTCCCATTGGAAGGTGAAGTACTCCAGCAATCGCTTATCAATCTTGGCAGAGATGCGTTGCAGAATCTGGAACTCCTCACTGCTGATAGGGGCTGTCCAGTCGTCCAGCATCTCCTTCATGCCCTTGATCTGCGCCTTGCGGGTCTCTTTCAGTTTCAATCGCTCTTCTTCCGTAGCATCAGCAGGGATGAACACATCCTTGATGCTGCGCACGGCAAGCATGTTCTTGTCAGGCAACAGGAAGTGGTAAATCTCATTCACCGAACGCTTTACGGCACTCTTTACCTTTCCGTTCTCGAAGTTCACCTTGTTGAAGTGAATCTTATGAGGAGCCTTGGTCCACCATTCGTTAGGAAGCAATTTGTATTTGCCCTTAACGGTAACAGAATGACCTATAATATCCTTCTTGTCATAGACTTTCAGCCAGGCGCCAATCACGGCATTGCCTAAAGCCAGACGGTTGGAGAAGAACGGAGTCTCCATGTCCTTATGGATTACGTTCAGCCACAGCGATAGCTTACCCAACTCTATGGCAGTTGGGTTTAAATCGACTCCATAAACATTGTGTGTGGCGATGTACGCCTTCACCTTCTGAAGCTCATCACGATAGTGGTCTGGGGCGATGCGCCACTCCTTGAAACCAGCTTCGTGGCGTTGCTGTTGCTGATAGGTGAGATAAGCCTCAGCCAGCTGGTTGATTACCTCGTTCTGGAAGGCAGCTGCACCCATGGCAGGTTCCAGAATCTTCAAATCGAGAAGATCCTGCGCCTTGCGCTTGCCCTCAGCCACCTCGTCGAGAATACTCTTCAAGGTATATTTCACGGTGCTTCGTGTCAGAACCTCAGGCGTATAGTAGCTGGCAGACTTCTGGCGGTCACGACCATTCAGGCGATAGACAAAGGTGCCCTGTGGCAGAATCTTAGGTTCACCCTGTTCATCGCAGAGAATCTCGTCAGCCTCGAAATCATCCATTCGGCTGTAAGGTACCAGGAAGGTTCCTTCCTCAGGTTTGCCCACCTTGTGCACTTCGATATAATCCTGTTCGGCATAGAAACCGCGGTAGGCGAGAAGACTCTCATATACGCTACCCAACTGGTTGACGCCGAGGTTGGCGTAGCTGATTCTGCCCACCTGCTTGTCGCGGTTGCTCAGAGAGAGGGCACGGATAATCTTCTGCCATTCAATATTGCGAATTTTCACATCCTTGAGGTGATGCAGTCGTCTGTTGTCGAAAAGAGGAGAATCAATCTTTCTTACCGAGAAGCTCTTGTTATCCTGCTGCCCCTGGCGGTAGCCGTTGGCAAGGAGCCAGAAGAGGTCGTTGAGGCTGTCGTTGAAGAAGTAACCGTTGCGGCTTTCTTCCGTTCTCATCGGTGCTTTCTCCAGGTCGCGGAGTGTGTCCAGAGAGTAGCCGTTCTTGTAAACCTCGTCCTTGGTAGGCAGGATATCCAACTCATCACGACTCTCGGCATAGAAGATGAAGAGCAGGCGGTAGATGATGGTAAGACAGTCGTCCTTTACTTCTGCCTCGAATGTATCATCGGTGTAATCAATGCTGCTTAACGGATTGCTCTTCAATGTGGTATCAGGATTGGTTAATTCTTTCTTCCAATACCACAAAGCTTCGTTGGCAAGGGTTTCTACAGAGAGAATCACACCTTCCTTCAGGTCTTTGGTAACCTCGTAGGCACTCTTGTAGCTTTCTTCTACGAGCTTATCCATCAATACCGATTCGCTGTCTGCTGCCAGCGTATCCTTGCAGATAAGCAGATGGAAGAGGGCGTAGTATTTGCGGAATGCAGAGATGCTAGCCTGCGAGAAGAGTTCATCCATGGAGAATTCCAGGTAGCTTCCACGATTCCACTTGTCGGAGTCGAGCAGGAACATCGTGTTACCTGCCATCATCAGGATGAAATGAGGGCGGCGCTCTTCCGGCAAAAGGAAGATGGCATCTATCGCCTTGTTGATGACGGCAGGAGAGATATGAACCTCCTCGTCTTTAGGCAATGTAAAGAGTTCGCTCCATTGTCCGGCATAGTACTGCTGGTGGCGGATGATGACAGAGGAAGTCTGTCCATCTTCCACCACATTATATTGCTGCTCGAACAATCCGGCTGGTTCCTGCTCTTCGGTCTTGATGAGATGCTGCATCTCCATTACGAGCATCGTGGTCTTGCCGTTGCGGGTAAGGATGTGGCGCACGGGAACCACGGAATGGTCGTCCTCGTTGATGGTGATGAACTGCTGGTAGGCGCAGGTTGTATCGTAGCCCAGGATATTAAGCAGCAGGGTATGGAAATCGTGGGTATGCTTGATGGCATCCTTGACACGCGGATGGGTGTTAAGGATGTAGTTCTTGTACTTCTCGTACTCGCCACGAAGTTTTACGTATGGCTTGCACAGCTCCGTCATCTGGTCGGAGTTCAAGCCTGATGCTTTCTGGACCTTATCGATAAAGTCCTCTGAGAAATATCCGGAAGGGAAATAGTCTCCCACATTCTGGATGAATTTATATTTTACGTTTTCTGCCATAACGTTTTAGTTTATCTGTTAAAGAATACGGCTAGAACCTTGATGTAAGGTTCGTTGTTGTCGAGCGTAAACAAGTCGTTGTTAAACTGGCTTTGCTTGCTGACGATGGTTTCGATTTCTTCTTCTGCCTTGCTGTATGCCTTCTGGCGGAACTGGACGACATCCTCACCAAACTGGATACTGAGCTGCTGCTTGGCCTGGTTTGCCCAGTGAGCAAGTTTCTGTCTGTATATCTCGAGTTGCTGACTCATCTTGTGACTCTCCTCGTTCTGTCGGCTATACATATATTGAGTCTCTCCATTTTCGAGGGCATCAGAGAGCAAGTCCTGAAGTAGAGCCAGTTCTTCCTCGCTCACAGACTCCTGATAGATGGTATTCATCATATCGGGATACTTTTTCAGCATATCATCCAGGGAGTAAGGAGCCTCACAGAGGGTACCCTTCTGGATATTCATCGGAACCACGAAAAACTTGCTCACGAGTGTCTGTCCCAATCCGTTGGCTACGCTTCCATACATCAGGAAGAGGGCTGTTTCCTGAGGGAACATCTTATGCTTGACCACGAATGCCTGTTCCTTAGGAACGGATGCTGCCAACTTGGTGAGTTGATACTGGATGATAGGATGCAGATCGTAGAGAGGCTGGAACTTTGCCCAGTTGTTATTGTTTTCCTTTCGTGAATCTGCGATGGCATCCATGACCACCTTCCGGTTGTTGCAGAGACGGAAGACACGGTCGGTAGGCAATGCCTCACGAGGAATATCATAGAGCACCTCTTTCAGGTCTTTGCTTTCCATCGCCTCCACGTATGGAATTTCAGCATCTACCACCTGTATCTCTCCATGTTCGTTGCGTCCCTTGCTTTCCAGTTCGGCAAAGAGGTCACGGTAGAACTGCATATCGTCGTGATAGAGGCTAAGTTGAGGCTCATACAGCACTTTGTGCTCTTTGGCTGGTGTCGTGTTCTTGCCGAGAGAGAAGAAACCGCCCCGGCGACGGCGGGTCTTTTGCTCTTCGCCTTCCTGGTTGGTTTCCAGGAAGTTGGTGTCGTGGGTCTTGATGGCCTTGGTTACGGCTACAGCCTCTTTCTCTGCGCTATACAGATTCATGACGCTGAGGGCATCGCCCAGGGTCTTGTGTACTTCCTCTTCCTTATCTACCAGTTTCTTGAGAATAGCCATATCGCTGCGAACACTGTCGCTGGTGCTCTTGGCTATCAGATAATAGATGTATGGAGTCTCTTTCTGACCATAGCGGTCGATGCGTCCGTTTCGCTGTTCCAGGGTAATCAGACTCCAAGGAATATCGTAGTTGAACATCAAGTGGCAGTAATAATGCAGATTGACACCTTGTGAACCGGAGTCAGAAGACAGGAACACACGTATCTTGCTGTCTTCCTTGCCGAAGTCAGCCACCAGTTCTTCCTGTTCGGTATCCGACAGACTGCCGTTGAAGAGTACAATCTGGTCATCTTTCATCTTGAAGTCTTCTTTCAGGCGGGCAGCCAGATAGTTCATGGTCTCGATGCGTTCGGTGAACACCACGATACGCTCATCTTTCTTGGTACCTTTCCACTTGAGTTCCTTCAACTTGTTCCTGAAGGCTTCATAGCGGGAGTCAATCTGCAGCTGGTTCATCTCTTCCAGGATTCCTTTCAGATTCTCCAGTTCCTCGGTATTGTTGTGGTCCTTTTCCAGTCGGTTGTTGACTGCCTTCAAAGCAGCCGCAGGACTGGAAAGGAAGGTCTTGAACAGGGAGAAGGCAAAGAGGAGATCCCGATGCTCCTCATCGGTCTCATCCTTCAGGGAGCGGAATTTAATCTTCTGTTGCAGGGCAAGCAGCGCCTCTTCCAGAGGAACCAGTTCCACATCAACAGAAATTACCTTTCGTTCCTGGAAGTTCTGGCGGATGTTCTCGTCTTCTATATCGTTTTTAAAGCGACGCACGTAATACTTCTCCACATCTTCCTTGGTATATTCTCCATCTCGTGGGATGGAAGTAGGTTCAAGCATACGCATCAGATTGGCAAATGATTCTGCCGAACCATTATGAGGTGTGGCTGATGTAAGAATCAGACTGTCGCAATGGTTGGCAAGGAACTGAGCCAATTGGCCACGAAGACTTCCTTCATTGGCTACCGTATGGCATTCATCTATGACGATGATGTCCCAGCGGGTCTTTTCCAGCCAGGCACGGAACTTACCGTTATTCTTCAACGTATCGATAGAGATAATGGTCTTGTCATAGTAGTCGAAAGGATTCTTGTTCATCGGAATATTCATGCGGATATGATCCACGCCGGTACTGTCGAGACGCATCAGTGGGATGGCGAAGCGGTTCCACAGTTCTTCCTGGAATTGGGCAAGAATACTTTTCAAAGCACATACAAGGATACGGCGACCTCTTCCTCGGCATATCATTTCGCTGAGGAAGATTCCCACCTCAATGGTTTTTCCCAGACCTACGCCATCTGCAATGAGTAGGCGAGGGCGTGGCAGTTCAAGCGCTTTCAATGTAGGTTCCATCTGATAGTCGGCTACGTTGAAGGCGCCCTTTTGAGCGACACAAATCTTCTTGGAATAATAGTCGTTGCCACGGATGGTTGATTCTATCAACAATCGGGTGGCACGGCATTGCGGACTGTCATCTGCAACCAATAGGGTGTTGGTGGCAGAGACAATCATGATTTTGTTGTTGTTTTCTTCTTCGATTTTGGTGTCGAAGATATAGTGTTTGTTAGCTACAAGTTCACTGAGTCCGTCGGCATATAGAATTTCCTTGCCATCGTAGTTTCTTTCCACACGAGTGATTCGGAACTCTTCGCCTCTGACACAGATTCTTTGTCCTGATGAGAATGCTGTCATATTCCTGTATATTTTATGCTTTTTCGTGCAAATTTAATAAAAATGTAGAAGATGGGCAAATTTTGATGGCAGAAAATCGCATAAATGGCTGCATTTTCCAGATTTATATGAAAAAGCCCCAACCTTATGCGGAGAACATAAGATTGGGGGAGTGAAAATGAAAGTATGAGAAGAGTATGGAGAATTATATGTGGAAATGGATAGAGGAAAGCCATTCTTATCACAAGATTTTGATTAAAGCTGTTATCACAAGTTTTTTATAATCACAAGTAATCTATGTATTAATAGTATA
>OCLL01000183.1_pt1 | contig 15727 bp, 14 predicted proteins | sample 1538931 | NCBI WGS metagenome assembly OCLL01 (sample SAMN03418270, study PRJEB22391) | human gut metagenome | biome: human-gut; feature: organic feature; material: feces | host: Homo sapiens | place: Tanzania | collected 2013-01 | reverse complement strand
GTCAGAGAAAAGAAAATCGGAAAAATGTATCGCCTTGGGGACTTGGGCAAAAGAACAAGTTTATAAAAGACCGATGTGCCGATGGTATATAACCGGCAAAAGAAAACAATGCAGAAAAAATTTTTATTGATTATTACAATGATTGCCATGTTGTTTACAGCTTGTAATGATAAAGATGATGATACTAACAGCAACGGCAATACCGCTCGTTTAGAAACGAGTTATTCAATAAAGAACTATACTGGTTCAACGATAACAGATATCAAAATATATGAATTAGATGCAAACTATGCAACAATAACATCTAAACATTCTAATTCATGTGAGAATGGCATGTGTGTTACCGATAGTTATTCCTATTATGATTATTCTTTTACAGCGAATAACGATGCTGTATCAGTAAAAGTAAGTTACAAAATTGCGGGGCAAACGTTCTCTAATACATTTTCCCTCAGAAAAGGAAATAAAACGGAAATAGCTATAGAGCGACCAACAAATTTAACTACTTATACTATTGAATTTGAAGTATCTGCTGATTGGGACGATGATGATTATTTATACTATGTCGAAATTGACGAATTCAATAGTAATGGTTCTGTAATTCAGAGCTATGAATATAATAAATTATATGGTCTTGGAACAGTTTTGGATGAAGTTAAAGCCAACTCTAATACGAAGACAGTAAGAGCGTATTTCTATTTTTATCCTGATAGAGGAAGCGGAATATACAAATCCAAAGAGTTCCAAATTATAAAGGGAGAATACAATGAATTCATTATCTATGGTAGTGAATGTTCTAAAAACAACCAATCATAATTTGAACATACTAATTTGGGGAAATAATTCATTTGCAAATAGTGTATAGAAAATTATACATTGGACTTATGGGACAAAGTTTTTTTATCTTTGTTCCATATTCTTTTTACCATAAAGCGTTATCCTTATTTACAATTTTCTTTCCTGCGTCAAAAGATTTCGGAAGTCGGGTGCCGAACCTTTGTTGCAAAAAAGGTAATAAGGGTAAAGATATAAAGAAGACGGGTGATGTTTAGACGGTTTATTTGAATGCGGTGCTGTCCGCTGAGTAAAGTCAGGATAATGCATTCAAAGTGGTTTAATCAAGAAATGGAAACGGAAAGACCACCGATGAGAAGGATATAAGGCTTTGGGGAGTAATCGATACGGAATGCAGGGTTGTCGAAAAGTTTCATCTGAAAACGGAAAGCAAATAATGTTTTGACTTTTTCTGTTTTCTCAAATAGTTTAATTAGGTTGAAATCGTTTTTTTCCTTTACCTTTGCAGGTGTTTTGAGAGTGGGTTGAGGAATTGATGTGTAGGAGGTTCGGGAGGTTATAAAATATGAAAGGTATGGTTTCCAAAACAGACAGGGAGATTGTCGATAAGTTGATTGCAAATGACGAGGACACGATAAAGGAGTTTTTCTTTGTGCGGTGTCGCGGTGCGTTGTGCTACATAGGGCAGTATTTCTGCCACGGTCGGCAGACGCCGGAGGAGTTGATAGGGGAGTTCTACGAGTTTCTCTCCGCAGATGATTGGCACAGGTTGAGGATATTTCGTTTCACTTGTTCGCTGAACTCTTATATCACCATTATTGCTTCCCGTTATTTTCAGAACAAGCGTAATGAGGAGATGTTGCCTTTGGACGAGGATATCGTGCTTGCAAAAGGTATGCGGGTGGAGGCTGCGGGCGATGTGCTTTTCATGGATTATCTCCGGCGTTTGATAGAACGCATGCAACCTTTGGACAGATTTCTCGTTCAACGTATCTTGATAGAGGGGGAGAAGCCCGGGGATATATTGGAGGAGGCTGCGGAGTTGGTGGTGAATGACGAGTTCGTCTGCACCATGGCTCGAAACAGGCAGCAGTTCGCCGGATATATATACACGCGTTACAATCGTGTGAGAAAGGGTTTGCAGAAACAAATGATGGATTGCGGATATGGGAGATGAAGTGAAGAAGATGGATTGTTGCGAGTTGGCAGGGTTGCTTCTTGACAGGCTTGCAGCGAGTCGTGCTTGCGATTCGGAAGTGTTAGATGAGGCGGATGCCATGTTCGGGGAGTGTTTTGCGGTTGCTATGAGGGCAATCGGATTGTTCAACGATAAAACCAATGCTTATGAAGCGGCGAGATAAATTATCAGACGAGGAATTGGCAGCATATTTGGACGATATGTTGTCGCCGAGCTATGATGTTGATGAAGTTTATGAAAGGGATTGTGATTACGATGATGCTTCTTGCTGTTGTTTCGAGCCGGCTTCAGAGTCGGCTTCCGAAACGATGTATTTCTTTGCTCCACCGCAGAGGAAAAGAATAAGACCTGTTTCATCGCCGAACAGAGCCAAGCAAAACATTGCGGAGGATGTGGATACCTTGGAGGTTCTCAATGTGTCTCGCAAAGCAATGGAGAAATTTCCTTCTCGACAAGATTTGCTCAATGATGAGAATAAGAGAAAAATTGCCGAGATGAAGGAACGGTTGGAACGCGATGAGTTTCCCATGGCAGGTTTTCTCAATGCGGATTTATCCGAAGATAATGGGGAAGAGGACGATTAAAGACTAAGGCTTTGATATGTCTCCCGATATTACCGCTCTGAAACGTTCCCTCACCCGTTTGCTGGCGGTGTATGCGGTCGGCAGTTTCTTGTTTTTCCTTTTCGCTGTGGCATCTGTGTGCTTCGGTTTCTACCTCTTGGCTTATCGCCGTGAGCATGATTTGCCTTTGTCGCTTGTTCTTATATCCCTTGCCGGCGTTCTGCTCTTATGGGAGATGGGCAAGGCGTTTCGGGTCAAGGCTCCGCTGCCTGAGAATTTCCGGAAGATAAGCCGTTGTGATTATCCTGCTCTTTTCGACATCATAGACGAGGTTACAGCCAAGCTCGAACTCTCTCCTGTTCATGAGGTTTATATCTGTCCCGATGCGAATGCGTCTGTGTTCGTTCAGGCGACATTGCGGAACCTGCTTTTGCCGGCAAAGCGTAATCTTGCGGTCGGTTTGGGTTTCCTGACGCAGATGGACGATGATGAATTGAGGGCTGTGCTTTATCATGAGTTCGGTCATTATGCCCAAAAGGAAATGCAAAAGTCGGTATCCGTTTATTCGGCAGGTCGTTTCGCCCGTTCGTTCAAGACGACCGAGAACATGCGGGAATCGGGTACTTTTGAAATGCAGACGAAGACGCAGTTACTTTTATATACTTGGTTTGCTCTCGGAATGTGTAATCGTATAGACAGGGCGTATTCACGTTTGGCAAGGCAGATGGAGTATGATGCAGATGATGTTGCGGCGAAATACGTAGGAACGGCACTGTTACAACGAAGCCTTTTGCATGCTGCCTGCATCGGTTTCAATTATGAGGCTGTTCATTGGGGCATGCAATGTCTGCAATCCGAGGGTATCTGTATTCGAGAACCTTATCGGGCATTGCGACTCGTGGGACGCTACTCCCGTCCGCCGAGGAAACTGCTTTCCGCCGAGGTAATCCGTAGGGTGGAACGCCTCGGAAAGTTGTCCGAATGCCGTGCTGTCGCTTCATCGGCGGGTGTTCGCAACAGTGTACCGGCATTCCTCCTGCCCGAAACACCGTCTTCCCGAGCATACAGTGCCGAAGAGTTTGCCGTATGGTTTAGAGACATAATTGACATATATGCGAAAAGCTGTTCGGAAGCCGTATCCGTACGCTTGGAGATACATCTCGATGAAAAGAAGTACAAAATCCCATACATAGACAGCTTCTACGAAGTGCTGCTCGATGGCAGGAAAGTCGGAACTGGCAACTTCATCAAGGGCTACACCCTGAAACGCAGAACCTCTCCGGGAAAGCATACCATAACCGTCTATGCTCCCAACGGCATTATCTCCACTCCATTTGAGTTTACAGTCGAAAGCAGACGTGCGTACCGAATAGAGATGGACTATAAAATGTTGAAAAAGAAGAACGGACTGTATGATGTCTTCGGTGCTTCCATCTGCGAAATCCCTTGCGGCGATTAAGTTGTCATCAATGCGGCGGAAGAAAAAATTCTCACGGCGTAAAAAATTTTTCTTTCGGCGTGATAGATTTTCGTTTCTCGACTTCTCTTTATTGGTGAAACAACTAAAAAATCAACAAAGATGAAGACAAGAATTTTCAATTTGATCATTCTCGATGAGAGCGGTTCCATGGAAAGCATAAGAAAGCAGGCTGTGGACAGTGTGAACGAAACCGTGCAAACCATTCGTAAGGCACAAAAGCAAAACGATGAAACGGAACAATTCGTCAGCTTCGTAACCTTCAATGATGAGATGAAGACGGTTTCGGATTGCGTTCCGGCAGATGAAGTCAAGGAACTTTCCAAGAAAGATTACACCCCTGATGGTTGTACGGCTCTTTATGATGCGATGGGGTTGTCCATCAGTAATTTGCGTTCCAAAATCGAGACAGGGGACAGGGTCTTGGTAACCATAGTTACGGACGGTTACGAGAATGCTTCGAGGCATTTCGATGTGCAGAATATACAAGAACTCGTTTCCGAGTTGAAAAAACGGGATTGGGTGTTCGTTTATATCGGAGCAAATCACGATGTGGAGAAGGTTGCAATGGAAATGAATATCGGTAATGTTGCAAGCTTTACAGCCGATGCGAAAGGCGTGGAAGAAATGACCTCAAGAGTAAACACGGGTCGTCGGGAGCTGTATGACCGTATGGTTTCAGAGTGTTTCTGTGCAATGGAAGAAGATGGAAACTTCTTTGCACCGACCGAAAAATCGAAGAAAGATGAAAAGTAAAGTTACGATTATTGTGTCGCTTCTTCTCTCTTGCAGCGTAATGCTGCAAGGGCAGACGAGCGAGCAAGTTCCCAAGCAAGAGACATTGCACAAGAGCTTCAGGGATAGCAAGGAACAGATAGAGAAAAAGCGGAAGGAACTTGCCGCAGTGCCGGATACCTTATATAACTTCGTCTTTACCGGTGATGATGTCATGAAGACGGCGAATCCGCATGCCTATTGGTTGCTCAACCGTATGATGCAGACCGTCCAAGAGATAAGAACGGCGGAAGATGCTTACGCTTGGGCGTTGATGATGGAGGATTGCGTGTTTGAATACAACCGTCGTTCGGGCAGGAAGATAGGTTCCGTGAATAGAGCGATAAACGATCTCGATGAATTTATCGATCCGGGTGGCTTTACCGGCAGACATGAGTATGGAAACACAGATACAGTATGGGAGAAAATGCTTTACAATTACTATAAGCCGCTATTCAGCTATGAGAATTCCATACTTGCTATATATAAAACGATAAATCTCTACATGAAGCCTATTGCATATCTTGAAGAACAGGCTTTTGTGAGCAGCAATACCAATATGTGGTCTTGTTTCAGGTTGCAGGATTTGTATTACATGGAATTTTGCGAATGGTTCGACCTTACCAATGCTTTGAACGCCATAATGGAATATTATTCTTACTCTATGGCTCATTACAGGTATGCCCCAATGGAACGGACAGAAACTTTTGAGAGATGGTCTTGCGACAGGTTTGAAGAATTGAAGATAGAGCAACAGATATTGGGAGAAGACGATTGGCCGTATTTTGATGTAAGCATGTCCGGTGTGTCGAAGAAAGAGTTCGATGAGTTGATAGAATATTTCAAAACGAGAAATCGCGAGACTGTTGCGGAAGAGTTGGAGGAAGGATTTGCTGCACCGAATAGGGAAGAGACGCTTAAAAGAATAGATGAGAACTTAGACTTCGAGAAAGTTGCCGAGATGGTATCGCTCTATGAGACAGCGTTGAATAATTGGTGTAAGGTGCGGGACGCAATAGCCGAAAGACAACGTGATGGCAGTGCCGGACGCAAAGCTTACAGGGATATGACCAAACGAGTCTATAAAAGATTTTACAATGATTTGTCAGAACTGAAAGACCTTCATTGATAAAATCACCGCAAGACGAGTGCAATCATAACTAACAACGTATCAGATGAAAACACATGACTATCTAAACTATGGTTTTAAGTTTGCAAATTATAAACCCGCGGTCGGTCGCCCCAAAGTAACCGACCGTTTTTCTTTTGTCTCGTTTCAGTAATTTATTTTCACAGAAATGAATTACCGAAAGTCGTTTTCGTTCAACAAGTCGGGACGGCGTTGGCGTGTGCGTTCCAAAGATTGCTCGAATCGCCAGTTGTCTATCAGTTTGTCATTGCCCGAGAGGAGTATGTCGGGCACTTTCCAACCCTTGTAATCGGCGGGACGTGTGTAAACGGGCGGGGACACCAAGCCTTGTTGGAACGAATCCGTCAGTGCGGAACTTTCGTCGTTCAACACTCCGGGAAGAAGTCTCACAACGCTGTCTGCAATCACGGCGGCTGCCAATTCGCCTCCGCTCAATACGTAATCGCCTATGGAAATTTCCCTTGTGACAAGGTGTTCTCTTATTCGTTCATCAACACCCTTGTAATGTCCGCAGAGTATGCAGAGGTTCTCTTTCAAAGCCAACTCGTTGCAAATGCCTTGTGATAATTGCTCTCCGTCCGGTGCCGTGTAAATCACCTCGTCGTACGTCCTCGTTGCTTGCAGCTGCTTCAAACAATTATCCACCGGCTCTATCTGCATGACCATGCCGGCTCCTCCTCCGTAGGGATAGTCGTCAACGTTCTTGTTTTTGTTTAAGGAATAATCTCTAAGGTTGTGTATTCCAACGGTGAACAAACCTTTTTCACGGGCTCGTTTCAATATGCTTTGCGAAAATATTTCCGTGAACATGTCAGGGAAAAGCGTAATGATGTCTATGTGCATAACCGAATATCTTTGCCGTCTCGGGAGGAATGCTTCGGCGTTTCGTTGTGCCGGAATGCCGTTTCGCAAAAACCTTGTCCCAATCCGTTTGCTTGTCCCAATGCTTACGAAAAAGCAAAAAAAAGGTTGCTCCTGCTTTCGGATTGAGCATTTATTCGTACATTTGCCAAACGAAATTTTGAAAGAGAGAATATGAGATACGGCAGAATAATCGGATTGGCGGTTTGGATTTTCGTTTCGGGTGTTTGCACGGAGGTGTCTGCACAGTTGAGGCAGTACAGGAACATGCCTGATTTCGACTATGCGGACTACGACAATCATTTGAAGTTCATGGTCAAGCCTTTTGCTCTTACCGGCCAGACCCTGTATTTGCAGGACGTTTCCGACACGGCTTTGAGGGATTATTTCTTCATCGGAGGCATTGCAAAAGCGGAAAAGGAAGACCGTACGGGCGTGAGGTATTACAAGCTCAAACGTATGCCGCAGGAGAAAATCCAACAGTTGAAAGGCGAGTGGTTCATGGTTGCGGACTATGTTGCGGATCAGTTTGCGTTCAATAAGATTTACAAGGCGGAGGACGATAAAAGGGACTTCAAGAACATGCAATACCCTTTTCTCAAACTCGTTGTCGGTTCGAGCGGAGACACAATCTTTTACAACTATCAGAACTTCTACAACCGTTACAACTTTCCGTTCACTCCGATGAGCTATTTCAATGCGAACAAGAACCAATACCCGAGGAACAAGTTTTCGAACGAAGATGTCTCGATAGTGGATTACGATACGAACAGCAACTACGCCCATCTGCCGATGCGATTGGTCGGACACAAGATAAGTCTGCCCGTGGTGACGGACGAGACCATTGCCAGATTGTTCAACGGCGCCAAGTTGTACAATTACGATGACGACAGCCGCAAGTATTCTTTCACCGATTATCCGATAGGAAAGGCAAGGCTTTTGGCAGGCAAGACTTTCACCGTGGCGGATTGGTGCCACAGTGCGGAGAACCTTACGGATGTGTATTTGAAGTTGGTGGAGAAGGGCAGGAGAGACACCATCTATTACAAGTATCCCACTTTGAAGGAAAGAGGCGAGTTCCATTTCGTGATAGAGGCGTTCTACAAGAGGGCGAGAGAGTACTACAAGGACAGGGATTTCGTCGTAAGAGGCGACAAATTCCCGTTGACGGTAATCGATTTGAGATGGAAAAGACCCATAACGATTAAACAGGGCGATGTCTTCCATTGTTTGGATTTCGTGGTCAGGGACGGCAAGTTCCAAATGCTGATGAGGAATGAAAGAGGACGGAAGTTCTACGTCGGAGAGGACTTCAATCTCGGCGACCGTTTGAGTTTCGACCTCTGCCTTGCGGAAGGCAACAAGGTGTTGAAGTACAAGGATACCTATCCCACTTTTCATAAAGCCATCTTGCAAAAGGAACTGATAAAAGACATGACCATGGATATGGCAGACCTGTCTTGGGGCAAGCCGGAGAGGGATGTGGAGACCAACTTCGACGGAAGCAACAGACATTGGTTCTATATGGGAAACATTTACGTCATTTTCCGCAACAACAAGTTGTACAGGGTTGCCATGATACCTGTCGAACTACGCTGAAAACAAAGAGAAAAAGCAAGATGACAGACTATTTCGACCAACAGGACGACTTCGACTACGAGCAGGAGTTGCTTTCCCTTGTGGCAGACTTTACGAAAAAAGTACAGAACAATGAATCCTCCATGTTTTACGACATGGACGACTGGTTGGACATCATAGACTATTTCCTTGCCGAGGAATCGGACGACATACTCTTGAAGATAGCCCTCGACAAGGCGGACGAGACTTATCCGGACAATGTCGAAATAACCGTTCGCAAGGCAGAATATCTTTCGCAAACCGAGCCGGAGAAAGCATATACGGTTTTGAGCAATGCAAAGAAGAAAGCCTGCTGCCGCGACGAGCGAGAAGCCTCCCTGTTCGATTATCAGAAAGCCAAGGTGCTTATCCGCATGAACAGATGCGATGAAGCCATGCAACTTCTCGAAGGAATGAACCTTGCTTTCGAGAATGAATATATTTGCGAGAAGATGGCAGAGATTGCAATCCGCCGCAAGCGGTTCAAAGAGGCTGAACGCTTTGTTCTCCTTGCTTTGAACATAGATAAAAATCATTTGAATGATGACGATGTCTCGGCATACGGGGCAGGGGATTTTCTTTTCTTGAACACGGTGTTGTCGGATAATCTGCTGACCGTGGCAGCCGAGCTTTGCAGACTGCACCCCGCAAGCAAGGAAAGCGTGTTCGAGGCAATGGAATACTTTGTCAGAGAGAACCCTTTCTCATGCGATTATTGGGAAACGCTTGCCGAATTCCATGTCAGGGCAAGGGATTATGACAAGGCTGCACAAGCATACGACTATTGTCGATGTATAGCCCCTCATGACTTGGATATACAACGTAAGATTTTGCAAATCCATATCAAGAACCTCGATAAAGAGAAGACTTGCAGTCTGATAGATAAACTCATTCCCGAAATAGAAACGGAAATGAAGCGTGTGCAGGATAGAAAGTTGCGTATCGGTTTATCGGAATTTTGGAAAGCCTGTCTGAGAGAGTATTTCGAAACTGCCATCTATTTGAAATGGTATGACAAATGCCTTGCAATGTGCGAAGATGTCTTGGAAAAGAACAAGACGATGCCGATTTGCGACGGAGACAGTTTCTATTCCAAGGGAGAAATACGTATGTTCATGGCTCGTTGTCTGCTTTTCAAGGGAGAAACCAACAAGGCTTTGCATTTGGCAATGCAGGTGATAAAGGAAGAACCCGAATACTACGGACACAGGATAACTTTTGCCGAACTGCTTTATGATTGCGGCGATTCGGTACAGGCAGACGAGATTTACCAAAGCATGTACGAACAATGCTGCGAGCAAGCCGTCAAGACGCAATTCAAGGATAACGAAGAGAGAGAAACGGCGGAGTTTTTCAAAAAGCATAGAAGTTATGTCGCAGCCTCGTGGGCGATGAAAATGGCGGAGAACAACAAGGGTAATGAGGCGTTGTCGTTGATTTCAGAGGTTTTTGACGCAATGGACAAGGACACGGAGAACGATTTGTTCGTCTTGGAGTGTGCGTTGATAGACATATTATTGTGCGGATACGGCTCCGAGGAGAATATATACACCATCTTGGAAGATATGATTTTGCACAGGGATTATACGGCGGAAGCAATCGTACACCGCATTCCCTCACTGACGGAGAACGAGGCCTGCGTTCGCAAATTGAAAGAACTGACAAAAAAAACGGAAGAAAATGATTGACGGAATGAAGAAAGCATCGGTTTTTGCGATGCTTGCATTGATTGGTTTCATGCCTCTTGCTGCTCAGACAAGTGGAGAAGAAGCGGCAACGATACCGCAAAAAGAAAAAGAAACGCTTGTCGAGAGAGTGAGCGGTTGGTACATGGATAACATGAACTACGGAACGGTTACTCTCCTCATGGTGGTAGAGAGCAGTTTCATACCTTTTCCATCTGAAGTGGTGGTGCCTCCTGCCGCATATAAGGCTTTGGAAGAGGACAGCAACATGAATATAGTTTTGGTTGTCGTCTTTGCAACCCTCGGAGCGATAGTCGGAGCAATCATAAACTACTACCTTGCCTTATGGTTGGGGCGTCCCATCATCTACAAATTTGCAGAGAGCCGTTTCGGAAAGATGTGCCTGTTAAGCAAGGAGAAGATAGAAAAAGCAGAAGCATACTTCGATAAACACGGCAAGAGTTCCACCTTCATCGGAAGGCTCGTTCCCGGCATTCGTCAGCTGATTTCCATACCTGCCGGACTTGCCCGCATGAATATTGTTAACTTCATCGGCTTCACAGCCTTGGGAGCAGGCGTTTGGAACATCATTCTTGCCGTCCTCGGCTATGTGGGACATGGCAACAAGGATCTCATAAACCGATACAGTCATGAATTGTCGTACGTTCTGCTCGTTCTGGGCATAGCATTCGTGGCTTACTTGGTATTCAAAGCGGTCAAGAAAAAGAAGAAATAAAGTGGAGTTGTACGCATTGGTCGGGAAACCGCTCGCACACTCCTTTTCACAAAAATATTTCAGGGAAAAATTTTCGCGAGAGGGCATAGAGGCGGACTACGAGTTGTGGGAAGAAAACTCCGTGGAAGAAGCCTTGAAGCATATTGCCGCAACACCCGAGCTGAAAGGCTTCAACATTACCATGCCATACAAGAAAGCTTTCCTGCCGTACCTCGATTATTCGGACGTTTCGGCGGAATTGTGCGGTAATGTGAACTGCGTGAAAGTCATAAGAGAGAACGGCAAAACGCGATTGAAAGGATACAATACGGACTTTTACGGATTTGAAACCTCCTTGGAGGAAAGTTTCAACCTTTCGGCAATAAAAACCGCCGTCATACTCGGCAGCGGAGGCGTTTCGCAGACCATAGCCAAAGTCTTGGAGAAACACGGCATTTCATACCGCATTGCAAGCCGACGGACGTTCGAAGATGAAGTGCATATAAGCTATGCCGAACTCGATGCCACTCTTTCGGATTATCGTCTCATAATAAACGCCACGCCTCTCGGCATGCACCCATACGAAGACTGCATTCCGCCGATAGACACCTCCGAACTGCAAGCCTCGCAGTGCGTCTTCGACCTCATATACAATCCTTCGCAAACCCTGCTTCTGCAACAAGCCGCCGCAAAACATTGTCCGACCTCCAACGGTTTACGCATGCTCACCCTCCAAGCCGACAAAGCGTGGACGATATGGCGTAACGATTGAACGAAACACCGGAAGAATTTCCCGAAACGGCGTAATACAGGCAGGGGAAATCCGAGGCGGTGCATAGCTTTCGGAAGTGTGAGGATATTTTCGGGCGTAAGTTGCGGAGTTTCGCAAATATGTCGTATCTTTGTAGGCTGAAAACGATGTGTCATGAAAGAAATTTCGGGCGAAAAGAATTTTTGCATAATAATGGCAGGCGGTATAGGCAGCAGGTTTTGGCCAATGTCGCGTGTCAAGAGACCGAAGCAGTTCATAGATGTTTTAGGTACCGGCGAGACTTTGTTGCAGGCGGCTTACAAGAGGGCGGAGAGGATTTGTCCGGTGGAGAATATCTATGTTGTTACTTCGGGAATGTATAGCGATTTGGTTTCGGAAAATCTTCCGAGCCTTCCGAAAGACAATATCCTTTGCGAACCGGTGAGGAGAAACACTGCTCCCTGCATTGCGTACGCCATGGCGAAGATAGAAAACCGTTGCAAGGACGCTCTTGTGCTTGTCATGCCGAGCGATCACCTGATTATGGATACGGATAACTTCATTGCCCAAATACAAAAGGGTTTCCGTCTGGCAGAAAGACAGGAGGTATTGATTTGCTTGGGTATCAAGGCTTCTTATCCGAACACGGGCTATGGTTACATTCAATACATGGACAATATGTGTGCGACAGGTGATTGCGGAATAAAGAAGGTGAAACTCTTTACCGAGAAACCTGCGTATGAGATGGCTTGCAGTTTCGTGGAAAGCGGCGATTTTCTTTGGAATGCCGGCATTTTCGTATGGTCCGCCAAAGCGATAAAGAATGCTTTTGCCAAGTTTTTGCCTGAGGTTGCCGATGTATTGAACAAAGGCATGGAGGTTCTTAATACGGATAAGGAAGCGGCGTTCATAGAGGAGGCTTATTCGATTTGTCCGTCCATTTCGATAGACTACGGCGTGATGGAGAAGGCGGATAACGTCTATGTCATACCTTCGGACTTCGGTTGGAGCGACATAGGTACGTGGGGTGCTTTGTACAATGTCTCTCCGAAGGACGAGAACGGCAACAGCGTTGTGGGAAGCAATGTCATGTTGTATGATTGCAGGAATTGCCTTGTACATGTTCCAAAGGAACGCCTCTTGGTCGTACAGGGATTGGAGGATTACATCGTCGTGGAGAGCGAAGGTGTGGTGATGATGTGCCGCAAGGGAGAGGAACAGAGAATAAAACAGTTCACCACGGACGTGGAAATAGAGAAAGGCAGCGAGTTTATTTAGAAAATCAGAAAAACACAGGTAACGATGGAAAACATAAAACGAACAGAACTTAGAGAACTTTTCAGAGAAGGAGACGAACAACCGATAGGAAGCAGAGTGTGCGTCAAAGGTTGGGTGAGAACAAAAAGAGGAAACAAAAATGTGTCGTTCATCGCTTTGAACGATGGCAGTTGCATACATAATTTGCAGATAGTGGCTGATATGTCGCTTTTCGATGAGGATTTGATGAAGAGAATAACCACCGGTGCATGCTTGAAAGCCGTGGGAACCTTGGTTGCTTCTCAGGGAAAGGGTCAGAGTTTGGAGATACAGGCAGATGAGATAGAAATATACGGCGAGGCAGACCCTGCGACTTATCCTTTGCAAAAGAAGGGACATAGTTTGGAGTTTTTGAGAGAGATAGCTCATCTCCGTCCACGCACGAATACTTTCTCCGCAGTGTTCAGAATAAGGCACGCAATGGCGTATGCCATTCACAAATACTTTAACGACAGAGGCTTTTACTATTGGCATTCACCGCTTATCACGGCTTCGGACTGCGAAGGAGCGGGGGAGATGTTCCAAGTAACGACTCTCGATTTGGAAAACCCTCCACGCACCGAGGACGGCAAGGTCGATTATTCCAAAGACTTCTATGGCAGACATACTTCCCTTACCGTGAGCGGACAGTTGGAGGGAGAACTCGGAGCGATGAGCCTCGGAAAGATTTATACCTTCGGTCCGACATTCCGTGCGGAGAACTCCAACACGCCGAGACACCTTTCGGAGTTTTGGATGATAGAACCCGAGATGGCATTCTACGAAATAGAGGACAACATGGACCTTGCGGAGGATTTCATCAAGTACTTGGTTCGTTACGCCTTGGTTTACTGTCGTGAGGATTTGGAGTTCCTTACGCAGATGTACGACAACGAACTGTTGGCACGCTTGAACTTCGTCGTAACCCACAATTTCATCAGAATGACCTATACGGATGCGATAGCCGTGTTGGAGAAATCGCACCATAAATTCGAATATCCCGTTCATTGGGGAGTGGATTTGCAGAGCGAACACGAGAGATACCTTGTCGAACACTACTATAAAGCACCGGTTATCCTGACCGACTACCCGAAAGAGATAAAAGCTTTCTACATGAAGCAGAATGACGATGGCAAGACAGTCAGAGGAATGGACGTTCTCTTCCCCGTGATAGGCGAAATCATAGGCGGCTCGCAGAGAGAGGAGAGCATAGACAAGCTCTTGGCGAGAATGGCGGAAGTAGGCATAGAGGAAAAGGATATGCAGTGGTATCTGGATACACGACGCTTCGGTTCCGCACCGCACTCCGGCTTCGGCTTGGGCTTCGAGAGGCTTTTGTTGTTCGTAACCGGCATGAGCAACATAAGAGATGTCATTCCGTTCCCTCGTTATCCGAAGAACGCAAATTATTAGGAAGCTAAAAACAGCGACTTGTGGCACAGAGTCAGCGATTACGACAGATTCAGAAACAGAGGCTCGCACCCGTTCAGCGGCTTTGCGGGCAATTGTTGGAGGTTCCGCTTTCGGAATTGGATGCAAGGATAGAGGAGGAGCAGCAGGTCAACCCTTATCTTGATCAGGAACTGGAAGCAGAGGAGAAGCCTGTCGATTTCGAACTTACGGAACGCGAAGGACAACGCAGCCACAAAGGAGAATACGTCGATAACTGGTTTCAGGACGACGGAGAGCAGATATATAGAGTCGTAAAATCGGAAGAAGGAGGCGAAAGGGAACGTTCTGCCTCCACTTCTTTGATCGACGACCTTATGCAGCAGCTTCACCTGAACAATATCAGCGAAAAGAAATACGAGATAGGGGAGATGATAATCGGCAACATCGATGAGAGGGGATATTTGCGAAGAAGTCCCGAAGCGATTGCCGATGATTGGTTTTTGAACAAGGGGGAAGATTTGAATATAGAGGAAGTGGAAGAGGTGTGGAAGCTCGTCAGAACGTTTGAACCTGCCGGCGTCGGAGCGATAGACATAAAGGATTGCCTTATGTTGCAGTTGGAACGCATGGAAGCAACCGACGAAGTAACGCTTTTGGCAGAAAAGATAATCACAAACCATTGGGATTTGCTATGCAAGCGTCAGTTCGACTTGATAAGGAAGAGGTTGAACATCGAACCGGAACTTTTCAACCAAGCTCTCAAAAAAATACATAAGTTGAACCCTGCACCGGGCTATGTGGACAGTCTTCCGACGGATAACATGGGCATAATACCGGACTTCATAGTGCGACAGACCGCCGACGGAGAGATTGAATTTTCACTCAACCGCCCGTATCGTCGCCATCTTAAAGTAAATCCGGAAGGGGAACGAATGCTTGCCCGATTGGAACAAAAGCCGGAAAAGGACGACAGGACGATACAGTTTTTGAAAGACAAGATAGAGTCCGCAAAAACCTTCATCGAAGCCTTCAATCAGCGTGAACAGACACTCAAAAGCATAATGGGGGCAATCATAGACTATCAACGCGAATACTTTCTCACCGGAGACAAGTCCAAACTCAGACCCATGAAGTACGACACCATAAGGCAGATGACCGGATTCGGCGAAAGCACCATTTCCCGCATGGCAAACGAAAAGTATGTGCAGACGCATTTCGGTACTTTCAAATTGAAAGATGTCTTTTCCAACTCCGTGAACACCTCTTCGGGAGAAGAAGTATCGGCGGAGGCCATAAGAAGCGAGCTTGCAGGGATAATAGAAAACGAAGACAAAGCAAAGCCTTACACGGACGAGGAACTTGCGGAATTGTTGCAGAAAAAGAACTATGCCATATCGCGTCGCACCGTTGCCAAATACCGCGACCGCCTCAACATTGCTCCTGCAAGCAAAGA
>OCLL01000181.1_pt1 | contig 15795 bp, 7 predicted proteins | sample 1538931 | NCBI WGS metagenome assembly OCLL01 (sample SAMN03418270, study PRJEB22391) | human gut metagenome | biome: human-gut; feature: organic feature; material: feces | host: Homo sapiens | place: Tanzania | collected 2013-01 | reverse complement strand
TGAAAAGGAATTACGCTGGCTCGAATTGAGCGAACAGGCATAAAAAAGTCTAAAACCTATTGTCGGTAACGCCGAAAGGCGTACCTTTGCCGTTTGAAAAACATATCAAAAACAAAATCATCATGGTAAAATTAAAAAGAACATTTTTCTTTTTGCTCGCGGCTGTATTGTCGCTGACGCAAATGAATGCTCAGGTTGTTCTACAACTTGGAGATGGTACGGCTACGCAATCGTCGGTACCAATCGCACATTTCTTCAACTATGGTTATTCGCAGGCAATTTACACTTCCGACGAACTTACGTCGGGAAGTATTTCCGCAATAGCTTATGATTATGCTTATGTTACAGGGTGTACTGTAACATCGACCATCTATATGGGAGAAGTTTCCAAGAGTTTCTTCTTAGGAGGTTCAGACTTCTTGCCATTGGATAGTCTTACTCAGGTTTATCAGGGAAGCGTTGCCTTTTCCCAAGGGTGGACGACAATCACGCTTGACACACCTTTCGAGTATAGCGGAGAAGGAAACCTTGTGATAGCGTACTTGAATACGACAGGTAGTTATGCCGGTAACAACCGTTACTACATATCAACTACAATGTCGGACAATAAATCTGTATATACTATGACGGATAATTCTCCGATAAATACGTCAAATGCTTCGGGGACTGCGTCTGCTTATCGTCCGAATACAAAATTTACTATTACTCCTGATGGTGAATATTGTTATCCGCCGACAAATCCGGTTGCATCGAATATCATTACAAGTCAGGCTGTTCTTTCTTGGGAAAGCGATGCTTCTTCAACGACTTTTGCTGTGGAATACAAAGCAGAAGCCGATGAAGATTGGACGATTGCCGATGATAATATCAGCGGCAATTCTTACACACTTACAGGCTTGAACGCCAATACTCCTTATTCCGTAAGAATTTATGCTGTTTGTTCCGATGGAAACAGTACGAAAACTCCGCTTTCTTTCAGGACATCATGCTACGATGCTGCAATCAATACCTTCCCTTACGAAGATGATTTCGAGGATGGAATCGATTGCTATACTTCTTCTGCATCGTCCAATTACTCTTGGGTTGTTGAAAACACAGGAAGTAATCCGTCATGCAGTCCTAATAGCGGAACTAAAATGTTGAAATACCAAAGTAACAATGCAACCAGCGGCGAGTGGGCTACTTTGATTTCTCCGGCATTTAATATTACCGGTAATATGGAAGTTTCGTTCTACTTTTACAATTCTACGTATGGTTCTGCAACAAGCAGCATGGATAGGGTTTTGGTATATATGAATAATACTCCGAGCCTTGAAGGTGCAACTTTGTTGGATTCTGTTATGAGATATGGTTCTGAAAATGCTTGGAATGAATTTTATTTCCCTATACCGACAGGAACGACAGGCACGAAGTATGTTATACTTAAAGCAGTATCCGGTTACGGAAATAATATGTATTTGGATGATTTCAAAGTTTACAGTACAAACTGTGCAAAGCCTACGGATTTGGCTGTGTCTGACATTTCGACAACTTCTGCCGACATTTCTTGGAACGGAACAGCCGGTAATTACAATATAAGTTACATGGCAGAAAACGCAACAGATTGGGAAGTAATCACTGCGACTTCATCGCCTGCAACTATAAGCGATTTGGAACCTGCAACAAAATATTTTGTAAGGGCTCAATCGGTTTGCGGTGGAGAAGAATCCGTACAATCGCCTGTTATCTCTTTCTATACTTCTTGTGAAACAATGGGACTTCCTTATGTGGAAACTTTTGACAGTGCTTTCATCAGACAAAATGGTTATGACGCACCTTTGTGTTGGACGAATATTCATAGAGGAAGTGAGAATGCACGTAAATGGGATCGAAACACTTCATCCTCCAATGTTCATTCCGGAAGCGGAGCTCTTTGGTGGAATGGCTCTACTTCCGAATCTTACACTTACAACGATTGGATGGTTTCTCCTGCCATCAGTTTTACTGGTAACGAGAGCCTTAAATTCAAAATCAAACCTTACAGTAGTTCGTATAACAGCTACAATACGATATTCCAAATATTGTATTTGGATGAAGACGCAAACCCATTTACAGGAGCCGTGGAAGATACGATAAACTTCGTTTTGTTGAATACGGTAAACTTGACAGGAGCCGGTTACACTGATTATGAAGTTCTATTCCCAAGTGAACTATCGGGAACAGGACGTTTTGCTTTCAGAGTCGACACACCTTCCGCAGATTTTTATATCGATAGTTTGGTGGTGAGTGAAGCTCCGGATTGCCCTGATGTTTACGGCTTCGCTGCAAATGCGACAGGTTCAAACTCTGTTTTGGCAAATATTAGAACAAGCAACAGTAACGGTTCAGGTTGGAAAATCGTTTACGGTCAGGCAGGTTCTCCAAGCGAATTCGACCCCGAGACAGCAAGCGAATATGTCGAGGTATCATCTGCCGATGAGTTTCCTTATACGATAAGCGGACTTGAAGCAGGAGCTACTTATTGCTTTGCCGTACAGCAAAACTGTGGTGGAGCGTTCTCCGAAATAATCTCCATAACAATGCCTAATGTTGTGATGGATATGCCATATTACCAATCTTTCGACAGTGAAGATGATTTGGCAGGATGGCAAATCAGCAGCAATGGTGTCAATGTATGGAATTACGGAACTGCGACGAATAACACACTCGGTGAGACCCAAAGCGGAGCTTTGTACATAAGCGACGACAACGGAGCAACCAATCATTATCGTACGGATACTGCCGCAATATCATACGCAGCCATCAATGTTGCATTCGGCGATGCTCCAAGATTTGAGTTCTCTTTCGATTACAAAGTTGAGGGCGAAGAAGTTTGCGAATATGATGATTATTCTTCTTATGAAGAATACTGTTACGGTGTTGACTTCTTGCAAGTTTATGTCATGCCTATCGATGCAGTCTTGTCCACGACAAGCTTACCAAGCTCTTCTTCATATAACAAGACCACGTATGATTTATTTGGCGAAACCGATTGGGTTAATTATTCCGTGATACTTGATTCCACTTATGCGAACAGTGTGAAGAAGATCGTCTTCGCTTGGAAAAACGATCGTTCCGACGGTTCACAACCGCCTGCAGCGATAGACAACATAAGAATAAGAGCTATCAACTGTTCCGATATAACAGACCTTGCCGCCGTTCCGCAAAGCGGTTCGGAATCGGCAGAGGCTCAAATAAGCTTTACCAACTCCAACAGCGGAGAAAATAATTTCATATTGGAGTACAAACCTGCTGCGGCAACACAATGGACGGCTGTCGAGATAAGCGAAAATCCTTACACATTGCAAGGCTTGAGCTATGCGACGAAATACGAATACAGGGTTACTGCTTTATGCGGTACGGATACATCAATGGTTTCGAGTATCAAGACATTCAAGACTCCTTGTGCGGAATTCGGTTTGCCTTTCGTCGAGAATTTCAATGAGGAATTCGAAGACAACAGCGGATATGAGGCTTCTCCTTTGTGTTGGTTCAATGTTCATGGAGGAAGCACTTCATATTCTACGAAGTGGGCAAGAAGCACATATAATTACTCGGAAGGAACAGGAGGATTGTATGCCAGTTCAGGAAATTCTTCATATACTTACAGTGAATGGATGGTATCCCCTGTCATTGCATTGACCGGAAACCAGAGATTGACATTCAAAGCAAAAACCAGTACCACCACCGGTTCTTCTTATGTTGATATATATGCTTTGGACGAAACGACAAATCCATTTACCTCTGCAAGCGATACTGCGAATTTTGTCTTGGTTGACAATTTGGAAATAACAGGCACAGACTTTACAAGGTATGAAGTTATACTTCCGGAAACGCTTACTTCATCGGCTCGTTTCGCTTTTGTGATAAACAAGTATATTGCAAACTCCTGCTTCATCGATGAGGTTATGGTAAGCGATATTCCTTCTTGTCCCGATGTGCTTGGCTTTACGGCAGAACTCAGCGGAGTAAATTCGGCAAGAGTTAACTTGAATACCAATAATGGTTCGGCTTGGAGAATAGCTTACGGAACATCGGAAAACAACCTTGACCAATATGCAAGCGTTTCTTCTGCCGAAGACTTCCCTTATACGATAGAGAACCTTGAAGCCGCTACCACTTATTACTTCGCGGCACAACAAGACTGCAGCGGAGAATACGGTGCATTGTCTGAGATTGTATCGTTGAGGACACCTGCTTCGGCTGTTACCTTACCATACGTACAAAACTTCGATGACCCTGACGGCATGGAGGAAATAATGATTAACAACGGTACGGCAACCAATAAATGGTATTACGGTACATTGTTGAACAACACCACCGATGATGGTACTCCGACCGAAGGCGGAGCAATGTATGTAAGTAACGATAACGGCATTAGCAACAACTACACAATCGGAGAAACAAGTTATGCTACATTCTCTTCCATAGTACAATTCGGAGAAGAATCGGGCTTTACTCTTTCTTTCGATTGGAAATGCAATGGAGAAGAAACAACTTATGGTACTGTGTATGACTATGTTGCTGCTTATTTGTTGCCTCTTGGTGCAGATATATCGACATTGCCAACGGAAACTCCTATCAGCGGTAAATTGGCAGGCGAAACCACATGGCAACATGCTTCGTTTGAATTGGGTGCAGAATATACCAACACGGTAAAACAGCTGGTATTCGTTTGGTACAACAATTCTTATAGTGGAACAGGCGAAGCCGGAGCAATAGATAACATCAGATTGGAAGCTGTCTCTTGTGCCAAACCTCAATCGTTTACCGTATCGACCACAGATAACGAAACCGACATCGATGCTACCTTGACTATCAATGATAGAGATGAAATCGGGTCTTATATCGTTGAATACAAAAAGTCATCGGAACAAGCGTGGACAAGTTTGGAAGAACCTCTTTCCGACCCTTATACCATCAACGGATTGGATTACGGAACCGTTTACAATATTCGAATAGCAACGTATTGCAGCGAAACAGACACATCTACATTTACCGATGTCGTATCATTTACTACTCCTTGTGCAGCAATACCGGCTCCATGGTCAGAAGAATTCAGCACTCAACCTGACGCTATTTGTTGGACAAAAGCTACAGCTTTGTTAACGGATACTGCAACTGTTCAATCATCTTCTTTTGGAACAAGCACATCGTGGATTTATAACGCTGCAACATCAATAGACGGCAATGCAACCGGAAAAATGAAAATCAATATTTTTGGTGACAGCAAAAAAGACTGGTTGATTACTCCTTCCATCGATTTGGGAGACGGTTCCACTACTTATCAGTTGGCATTCGACGTTGCATTGACCAAATATAACAACCCTACAACAGCCCCTGCATCTGCACCTGATGACAGGTTTGCCGTATTGGTATCGACCGATAATGGTAACACATGGTCAGCCGACAATGCAATAATATTTGCAGATAACGATGAGGATACCGAACATAACTTCTCTTCATTGAACACAAGCTTCCAAAAAGTGATTTACAAACTTGTCGATAGCGATGAGAATAACCTCAGCGGATTGGTAAGATTTGCATTCTATGGAGAAAGTACGGCAACCAACGGAGACAATGACCTATATATCGATAATGTAGAAGTATCCGAATGGTCAAGTTGCGAACCTGTAACCAATGTAGCTGTTTCCAATATATTCGCATCAAATGCAGAAGTATCGTGGGAAGGAACAGCGTCAAGCTATTTGGTAAGCTACAAAATACAAAACGCAACCGAATGGGAGACAGAAACCGTTTCATCATCTCCATTTACGTTGAATAATCTACAAGCTTCAACGAATTATCAGGTAAAAGTACAAGCATTCTGCGGAGAAGACCTTTCCATGAGCTTGCAAACAGTTCAATTCAGAACAGCTTGTTACGATGAAGCAATCAGCGAGTTCCCTTATACAGATGGCTTTGAAAACGGCATTGCATGTTGGACATCTTTGACATCATCTTCCTATTCATGGGATACGACAAGTACGACTTACCCTACCGCTGCTCATCAAGGAACTACAATGATAAGATACCAAAGTGCTAGTGCTAATAGTGGTCAATGGGCAGCATTGATTTCTCCTGCTCTTGATTTATCGACAAATATGGAAGTGTCATTCTATACCTATCATTATACGAATTCTCCTACTAAGAAAGATAGAATATTGGTATATGTAAATGATTCTCCTGTACTTGAAAACGCTACTTTGATAGACACCGTATTGAGATATAATGGAACGACAGGTTGGGCTGAACATACATTCCCGATACCTGCCGAGTCCACAGGTATTCAATATGTTATACTTAAAGCCATTTCAGATTATGGTGCAAGCATGTATGTTGATGATTTCAGTGTTTACAATGTAAGTTGTGCTAAACCTACCGATGTGGCAGTATCTGATATAACCACTACAACGGCAGAAGTATCTTGGGCAGGAACTGCGGATAGCTATGTAATAAGCTACAAGACACCAAGCGCTATAGAATGGGAAACACAGAACGCTACCTCATCGCCTGCAACCTTGACGGATTTGCAACCTGCAACCGAATACCTTGTAAAGGTACAAGCCGTGTGTGGTGATGAGTTGTCCATGAGTATGCCGGCAGTTACGTTTACCACACCTTGTTCCGACGAAGCAATTGATGAGTTCCCATATTTGGAAGGCTTTGAAACCGGAATAGCTTGTTGGACACAGATGAATGTATCAGGAACAAATACGTGGACACAAAGTAATGGAAACAATTTATCACCAATCCTAACACCTATGACTGACGGAGGTCAATATTTTGCAGAGACACATGGTAGTAATAATACAGGAAATGTCAGCAGACTTATATCTCCTGTTTTCGACATAACTTCATTGCCTGTTCCTGTATTGTCATTCTATCATACGCAACGCGATTGGTCTGGTGATATAGATAAATTGAAAGTATATTACAGGACAAGTGAAACCGAGGAATGGACACAGATTGCTTATTATACAGAAGCAATACTGGCATGGAGACAGGATACCATTATTCTTCCTAATCCTTCTGCAACTTATCAGATAGCTTTTGAGGTTAACTATAATTGGGGTCGTGGTGTAACATTGGATAATGTGAGTATATATGAGGGAACAGGCGAAGCTTCTGAACCTTGCGACGCACCTACCGCTCTTACAGCAAGCAATGTTACCCAAACAGAAGCAACCGTAAGCTGGACAGGAACGGCAAGCAGCTATGAAGTACGCTTGGCAGGCGGTACGGCGGAAACCGTTAGCACGACAAGCAAGACATTCACCAACTTGACCGCAAGCACAGCCTACACCGTTGAAGTAAGAGCCGTATGCGAAAGCAGTCAATCGGCTTGGGTAAGCACAAGCTTCACCACACAAAACGCACAAGGCGTAACAGCACCTACCGTAACCACCCTTGCAGCGACAAGCGTAACGCACGAAGCAGCAACCTTGAACGGTACAATCACCGCAGGCAGTGAAACAATCACAGCCCAAGGCTTCATGTACAAAGCAACCACCGCAACGGATTGGACAACCGTATCCGCAACAGGCACAACCCTTACGGCAACGGTCAACAACCTCACAGCGGAAACAGCTTACGAGTACAAAGCCTTTGCAACCACAGCAAGCGAAACGGTTGAAGGCGAAGTGATGAACTTCACCACCCTTGCAGCCTCAGGTTTGGCAGACATCGAGAACGGAATATCCGCAATCGTCTATCCGAACCCGGCAAAGGACAAAGCAATGTTGAGATTGAGCGGCTTGACAACCACCGCCAAAGTAATCATCAGCGACCTGCAAGGCAGAATAATCCTGACGGACGATATTCAGGCAGGCGTTGAAACCTACGAACTCAACACAAGCAACTATGCAAGCGGCGTATATTACATCCGCATCGTAAGCGGCAACAAAGTAAACACACAAAAGCTGATAGTCGAATAAGCAGACAATCGGTAAACACTTCAAGGGGAGCCACGCGGCTCCCCTTTTTTATTATGTCAGATGCCATCAAGAAAACACTTTAAAGCCAATCTTATAGCAGATACCGGTTAGTAATAATTGAACCGGACAATATATTTTTGTCCGGTTGTACTACGAGTGATAAAATTGATTCTGTGTTTGCGGCAAAAAGATGATATAAAATGCAAATAATGCTACAACGCCGCTATTTCCTCCTCGGTCAAGCCTGTGATTTCCGCAATGTCCGCCAACGGTGGCATCAGGTTTTGAAACGATACGGTGATGTTTTCATCGTTTTTACAGTTGATACTCCTGTGAAAAAACGGATGAAAGAAAAGTCGAGTACAATTCTCATTTTTTCAATTCAGGAAATCCTTCGGCATTATTGGCAATGCAAAGAAGAAGAGATTCATTGCTTTTATAGTAGGAGATGTGTTCCTTTTTTCTGTTTGTCCTTATTGCTCCATCAATGTTCTGCGGAGGTGCAGTCTGTTATACCATGATTTATAATGCACAAGTTCAGAACAGATTGAACAATAGACCGAGAAAAAAGCTCGGCTTTCTAACTCCTCTTGAATATTTCTTTCGCTAACTTCGCGACATAACAAATGGTATAATTTATGGAAAAATTGGAGTTTCTTTTTCCTGACGAAGTGCAAAAAGGGCAGGAGCGAATCAAGAGCAAGATTTATGAACGGGCTAAAGAGTTGAGACTCTCGAAAGACGGTCTCGAACCATTGTCGGATGGTGTCTTCAACATCGAAGGCTATTGTCAGTCTTCGCCACGAATCATGTGGATATTAAAGCAGCCTTATGATAACATCAAAGACGGTAAGCCATCCGGTGGTGGTTGGGAAGTATATGGAGCATTCGAGAATAGTGATGCCCATACAAACAAGACATGGCAGCCCATTGTTTACAGTCTTGTGGGAATAAGAGAGCACAAACTGTGGAAAGACATGCCTTATATACGCGACGACAAGTCGATGCTGAAAGTATTGAAAGACATCGCTTACATCAATGTTGACAAGATGCCGGGCTACAAAAATACTCCCGATGCAGAACTGGTCGAAGCCTATGAACACTGGAAGGACATAATTGAAGAGCAGATTCGCCTGTACGACCCGCAGGTAATATGCTTTGCCAATACTTTCTGGCTTTTCAAGAAAGACTGGGGCATTGATGAACACACGGAACATGAGTCCATACCTTTGGGCAACGACAAGAACATGTTTGTCTGTCGTAAAGACGGCAGACTTTGCCTTGACACCTACCATCCTCTACAGCGGGTTGTGCCAAGAGAGAACTATGTGGACGCTATCATAAAGGCTGTGAATGATCACAAACAATAGCAGTAAGTTCAAGATAGAAGTGCAATTTTTTTTTGAGTGTTTCGCAAGCACAAGCTATGAAAATCACTCCGTTTTGGTTTGTCCAAGCGGAGCTCTCATTTTTTATACGGTTTATTTCAACGAATCTTTCAACATAAGAAGACGATTGGTTATATTGACATCACTGACGGAACCATCGAAGTCGAGGCTCAAAAGGTTCAGTTGCGGATACAGTTGTTTTATTCTGTTTTCCACGCCTCTGCTTATGATATGATTTGCTATGCACCCGAAAGGTTGAAGGCTTATCACGGCATCTGCCCCCGATTTCGCATACGACACTATTTCTGCCGGAAGCAACCAGCCCTCACCGAATTGGGTATAAAGAGGTAACACTTTCTTTACGTCCTTTGCCAATTCGTAAATATCCTCTAACTCCACCGGATAGCGAAATCGGGAAAGTACTTTGTTGAATTTGCTTATTTCTTTCCTGACGAGTTTATACAGAAAGTCGTAAACGAATTTCGGCATGGAACTTTTATCGAGTTTGTTCTCTACATTGATTTCACGATTGACGAAACTCTGTGTAAAGAAAGGTGTCAACATGGGCGGAATGACCTCTATGCCTTGGTCTATCAGCCATCGGATTACGTTCTTGTTGGCAAAGCCATTGAATTTAAGGAATATCTCTCCCACTATTCCGACCCTTTTGCATTTCACTTCCATGTTCGGCAACAGCCTTCCGAACTCATCAACAGCTTTTTCCAAGAGTTTCAGTATTGCACCTCGGTTCCTGGCAAGAATCAAAGGCTTTGCCTTTTCCACAAAGCCGTCTCGAAGTTTCTTTGCATCGGTTTTGTTTTCCGTTCTCGCAACGGTGGCATGATAAAGCAACGAAAGAGCGTCTCCGAACAACACGGCGGAAAAAGCAATCGGCACTACCTTCAACCACGACAAGGCAAAGCCGGGTTGATTGTTGCTCACTCCGGAATCCATCGTTACACTGATGACCGGAACTTGTTCAAAACCAGCATCGACCAAAGCCTTACGAATGACGGCATAATAACTCGAAGCCCTGCATTGTCCTCCCGTCTGGGTAATTCCCACTGCGGTTTGCGATAAATCATACTTTCCGCTTTGCAAAGCCTTTATCAAATCTCCCACAATCAGAGTTGCAGGATAGCAAACCTCATTATTGGAATACCTCAAACCGATTTCCACGGATTGTTCGTCGCTTTCCGGCAATACTTCCAACTTATAGCCGCTCAATTCAAACACCTGCGGCAGGAAAGGGGAAGAATAATCCGTGAAAAAAGGGGCAAGAATCGTCCGCGGTTTATCTTCAAGCTCGAAAGTCTTCGTATCGATAAATGCAGACGGTTCATGATGTTCCGTTGCTTGTTTCAAACGAAGGCTTTCCAACAGACTTCTCACACGCAAACGCATGGAACCTACGTTGTTTATGTCATCTACTTTTATGATGGTGCAAACCTTTCCGTAGCGTCGGAAGATATTCTCCACCTCATCGAGCAGGAATGCATCGGGACCGCAACCGAAAGATGTGATTTGAATATAGTTTACCCTGTCTCCCTGTTGTGCCGTCCACTTTGCCGTCTTTACGATACGGTTCATGTAAGCCCATTGCGACCGCATGTAGGTATCTTTCATCTCTTCGTCGGAAACATTTCGCAAAATGTCGTCACTCACCACCGTTGCACCGAGTTCGGAAATTATCGTACTGAGTTTATGCTGTATAAGGCTGTCGCAATGGTAGGGTCTTGCGGCGAGTACAATCACCTGCCTGTTTTCTCGCAATGCGTTCCGCAAATATTCCTCTGCTTCGTTCTTTATATCCGTCTCGTACACATTTCGTGCGGATATGGCGGCTTGCAAAGCGGCTTTTATTTGCTTTCTGTCCGCTTTAATCAAAGAAGGATAACGCCTTGCAAGTTTCTGCACGTAAGAGACTATGTTCTCTAACAACAAACCCTCGTCCTTGAAGTTAAAAACGGGGTTGTCTATTCTGCAATCGCAGTTTTCGTTAAGTTTGAATTGATTTTCGATGATTGTATTGTATGAAGAGACTATCGGGCAGTTGTAAGAGTCTGCCGTTGTCTCGTCATCTTTCTTTTCATAGACCACATACGGGAAGAAAATGTCCTTTATGCCCTTATCGACAAGGTTCTTGATATGCGAATGCACCAACTTGGCAGGAAAACAGATGTTTTCGCTCATCACATCGTGCAATTCCTTTTCGTAGTTTCCGTATGTTGACAAATCACTCAACACAAGCTCGATGTCAAGCGAGGCAAACAATGCCTGCCAAAATGGGAAATCCTCGAACATATTCAAGACACGCGGTACTCCGAGGGTCAAAACCGGATTTCCGGGGGCATTCCGCTCGAATACTCTGTCGAGTTTATAGGCATAAATGTCGTCTCCTTTCTCGCTTTCGGCTTTCGAGGTGAATACTTTCTCGCATTTGTTTCCCGAATGGTACGTTTTACCGTTTGCAAATACGTATTTGGTCACGAGACACTTGTTTTCGCAGCCGCGGCAGTGCAACTCCCTGCTCGTATATTCCGATACCTGCGGTTGAGTTGCCGATTGCTCTTTCCGAGGCTTCGTCTCTTTCTTATAATTCTCGCAAGCCGTTATGGCACATCCGTAAGCTCCCATAAGTTCGGGGGCAAAACTTCTGAAAACCGGCTTTCCCGTCATGTTCTCGAAGGCTTTCACCACAGCGTCGTTCTTCATCGTGCCACCTTGAACAACGATTTTGTTTCCTATGTCTGCAGAACCTATTTTCAACACTTTATAAAGGCAGTTTTTCACAACGGAGTACGACAAGCCTGCGGCTATGTCTGCCACCGTGGCTCCTTCCCGCAAGGATTGTTTGACTTTGGAGTTCATGAAAACGGTACAACGTGTTCCCAAATCGCAGGGATTTTCTGCCAAAGCGGCAAGATGTGCAAACTCTGCGACTTTATAGCCGAGCGAAGCGGCGAAAGTTTCTATGAAAGAACCACAACCGGAGGAGCAGGCTTCGTTAAGCTCTATTTTGTTCAGCACTCCGTCCTTTATATACATGGCTTTCATGTCCTGTCCGCCTATATCCAATATGAAATCCACATCCGGACAAAGGACTTTCGCCGCTTTGTAGTGTGCTATTGTTTCCACCATGGAATAATCCAAGCCGAAAGCGGCTTTTATAAGTTCTTCACCATATCCCGTGGAGCATGCGGCGACTATATTCGGCTTTGCATTATGTTGTTCCGCTTCTTTCCATAATCTGTCCAAGGCATCTTGAACGGCTTTCAACGGATTGCCTGCATTCTTCGAATAATCCGAGAAAAGGATGTTGTTGTCCGTGTCAGTCAAAACGAGTTTGGTTGTAGTGGAACCCGAGTCTATACCGAGAAAAGCCTCAGAGGCAAATCCGTCAAGCGTTTTGAAACGGTTGCTGTTTCTCTTCTGTTTTTGCCATTCGGTCAACTCTTCTTCGCTTTTGAAGATTGCGGGAAGACGTTTTCCGGATATGATTTTTCCGGAGCCCTCATTGTTTTTCAATCTTCTTTTAAGCTCGCTCAACTTCAGGCTTCCGCTTTTGTCTGTTTTGGAATAGAGACAACCGATTGCAGGTATGAGGTTGGAATAGTCGAGGCGGATGATGTCTTCGTCTTTAAGGTTAAGTTGTCTCTTGAAAGCGTCCCGCAACGATTGTATATAAGTCAGGGGACCTCCGCAGAAAAGGATTCGAGGCTTTATCGGCAAGCCTTTCGAGAGCGAGGAAATCACCTGCAAGGCTATTGCGTTGAATATGGAAGCGGCAATATCTTCTTTGCTTACGGCTTTCGCCACAAGGTTCTGCACATCGGTTTTGGAGAACACACCGCAACGTGAGGCTATGGGGTGAATGTGCTTGGCTTTAAGGGCAAGTGCATCGAGTTCTTCGACCTTTACGCCCAACACCACTGCCATTTGGTCTATGAATGCTCCCGTTCCGCCTGCACAATTACCGTTCATTCTCATCAATGGCAGCTTTCCCTTGTTGAAAAAGATTATTTTGGCATCTTCTCCGCCTATGTCGATAAGGGTATTCACGTTCATGTCGCAACTTTGTACGAAATTAGATACCGCAATAACCTCTTGAACAAACGGCAAGCCTATTCGTTCCGAGACTCCGAGCCCTGCGGAACCGGTGATGACCGCTTCAAGCTCGCAATCGCCCAAAACATTTTCGCATTCCTGCAATATATCGTCGAGGCATGCGGCAATATCGGCATTGTGCCTCACATACTTTGAAAAAACCGTCTCTTCGTCATTATCTCTCACCACTGCCTTAGCCGTAGTCGAGCCTATATCTATACCTAATCTGTACATTGTGATTTTTTAGTCTGCTTTTGTCGTTCCGATTGTTCTTCTCCTGTCGGCATTAAAGCCGCAAGAAGAATTTGTTTGATATGTTGTTTCCTCCTTGCAAGGAAATCCTTCTTCTGCTCTTCGGAAAATTCCCATATATCTGTGAAAGGCTTTGCCATGAATGCAAAAGCATCGAGCGATATTATGTCCAACATCAAATCGAATGCGTCCATGGCTTTCATTTTGCCCGAAGCGGATTCTTTGTCTATCTCTTTCTGCAATTCATCCAAGATGCAACTCGTCTTTTCTTTGAGAAAGACCTGAAAGTTTTTGAATATCCACGGATTGTTTCTCATTTCCCCGAACAGGAACATCGGTATGGCAGGATTGTTCTCCAAGAAGGAGAAGTGAATGTCTATCATCTTGGCTATCTTTTCCTCAAAGGGTGTGTCATCATGCGGCATGGCTGAAAAGAATTCAAATACCGTTGCGGTTTCTTCCTGCAATATTCTTTCCAAAAGCCGTTGCTTCGTACGATAATAGTAATGCACCAAAGCCTGATTGCAACCGGCATTCCTTGCAATCTGAGTTGTCGAAACGGCATCGAAGCCATGCTTCAAGAACAGTTCCTTTGCCGATGACAATATCCTTTTTTCCATTTCGTTTTCTTCCATTCTCTACACTGTGTTTTGATTATAGGCGGTCAATCCGCCGAAACCCTGTTTGAAAACCCCGCAACGATGCAATTCGTTCACCATGTTTTCAGACAAAATCGAAAAGAAGATTTCGCCTTTCTTCGTTTCCTTACACCGGAACGCCGTTTTAATCGGAACAAAACGCCGTTTCAGCAAATTTTTCCGCCGTTTCAGCAGAATGAAACGGCGTTTTATCAAACTCTTTGCAAGAGGCTGTTTATCCGTTCTTTGCAAAGAATGATTTTTCCTTCTTTTCAATGCGTCGAAATGCGGATTGAATACCTGTCTTTCGCTGTTTCGGCGTATTATCATCAAGGTTTAATAACTCTATTAAATCGAAGTGCAAAGGTAATAAGTTTTTCGTTTCTCACAATACGGAAAAAGGAAAAATTCAAGTCGGAAATCAAGAAAAGCCAAGCGGCTCAGATACCGGAATTGTAGGAAGGGACTTCGGTCAGAAAGGTATATGTACTGTCCTTGTAGGCAATAACGTATGTGGAAAGGCTGTTGGTTATCATCAGATAAGGAGCATGGAGAGCGTGATTGTAGGAAGCGATCTGGTCGATGGTCTTTTGGGTGAGTTTTACTTCCTTTCGCTTGCACTCCACGAGCATGAAAGGCTGCAAATTCTTGTCGTAAACAAGTATATCGAAACGCCGCAGCATGGAATTGACCCTCAAACAACCCTCCACCGCCATGGAGGATTTGGGATAAGCGTATCGCTCTATCAAGGTGCGGATACAATACTGTCGAACTTCCTCCTCGGGGGTCAGTTCGACGTATTGTTTTCTTATGATATCGAATACCTTCATTTATTCGTCGCTTTCGCTTGCCCCTGTCTCTCCGCCGCTACCGTCATCGAGGCGTTTCAATCTCTTGGCTTTGATTTTGTTGATGTCCTCATTGCCGAAGCGATAACTGAAATTGAGAGTTATGGCTCTACGATAAGGCCTTCCGAAATTGAATGCCACGTAATCGTCGGTGATTGTCTTGCCCTGACGCCTCATCGTGCGGAAAACGTCGGTGAAACGAAGAGAAAGCGAAGCCTTCTTGTTAAGCGACTTCTTTATCGCTATATCGGAAAAGAAAAAATAAGCCTGCTCGCCTTGGATTGTCTTTCTCGGTGCGGAATATTGGGCAGAGAACTGAACGACCCACGAATGCGGCAAATTCATTGTGGAATTTATCTTGGCGTCCCAGTTGAAAGAGTTTATCTCATTATCATTGACGAGGGTGGCATCGGTATAACTTCCGAAGAAATTTGCACTCAAATTCATCTTCCACCACTTCGTTATCTGCTGGTCTATTATCAGTTCGATACCATAGTTGGAACTCTTGTCGATATTGAGACTTGTCATTGCGAGTTTGCCTTTATCGACCTCATCTCCCGCTATGTCGAGTACCCAATCGAAACCGTAGCGTCTTGCATTCTCCTCC
>OCLL01000179.1_pt1 | contig 15849 bp, 27 predicted proteins | sample 1538931 | NCBI WGS metagenome assembly OCLL01 (sample SAMN03418270, study PRJEB22391) | human gut metagenome | biome: human-gut; feature: organic feature; material: feces | host: Homo sapiens | place: Tanzania | collected 2013-01 | reverse complement strand
CATTTGATGAGTATAAAAAATATATTTCTAAAGAAAGTAAAAGTCATAAAGGAATTAAGAATAATGTAAATAATTCTAAAGATAATAACCCAATGTATAATAAGCATCAATCAGAGCTATCTAAATTAAAAATATCTAATAGTAATACAACAGATGGTTTAAACCAAAGAGATAGACTATTTAGAGATATAGTATTATCTAGTTCTGATGAAGAAGTATTAAAGAAAGCTTTTAGTAGAAATAATGGAGCATTCAATCCTTCATCTATAACTTATAAACTAACTAATGTAGAGTCAGGTAAAGAGATACTATTAGGTAGTAAATCTTGTTTATCTAAATTCTTAGGTTTATCTTCTAGACAGACTGATAGAATAATTAAGATAGGTTATTATAGTCCTTATAATATTAAAGCTTTAGGTAAAACTAAAGAAGTATCTTATGTAGCTTCTTATAGTTTAAGAAGACTAGATAATATAATTAGATATAATAATAGAATTAAGTGTCATACTCAAACAGTAGCAGCACATTCTTATTATGTATCTTATACAATGATGAGACTACTTGAATTAGTAGATTTACCTCATGATATTAAGTATAAGTTACTATCCTATTGTTTAATACATGATGCAGCTGAGATACATGTTGGTGATATGCCTCATGATGTTAAAGCGGCATACCCTAAAATTAAGGAAATGCTAGAACAGTTTGAAGATGACTTCTACATTCAGTCTGGTCTAAGTGATGTAGCTAATGTTATTAGAGACGACTATCAAAAAATTAAGTATAATTTATTTAAGCTTTGTGATTTAATGGATGTGTTTATGTATGCTAAAGAAGAGATATATTTAGGTAACCAAACATTAGAGATGTCTAATATATTATCTCAAGCTGTAGAAGACTGTAATACTATAGTTAAGGCATTAAGATTTTATAAAGTTATACCTGAAGATTTTAATTTTATAAAGTTTTTAGATGAGATTTATGAAATAAAAGTTGTTGTAGACTTAAAAGAAGACTCATATAAGTATACTACAGATGAAATGGAAGAGAAATATAAGGAGATGTAGGAGTATGGACAATGCCAAATTTGGAGGTCATACCTCACAAGAAGAAATAAAAAGCATTATGTTAAATAATGCTAAAACATATAACTTAAATTATTCACATAAGAAAGAAAATAGATGGAACCTATGGATGACTGATAGTGGAACTACGTTATCTTTTGTACTTAACAATGGTTTATTTATACCATCAATATCAGGACTAACTAAGAAAACATTAGAGAAGTTTTATAATACATGTCCATCAGATGTAGACGGTTGGGTAAGAGCTCATATAAGAACATATTTTGAAGAAACAAAAAGAGTTCTACAAGATATAGATACTCAAAGAGAGATAGAAGCATTTGAAGCTTATATGAGAAGATATTATGCTGATATGGCTGCCATTGATAAAGATGATGAAACAGAAGCTCAAAGATATAATAGAGAGAATGATGAATTCTTAACTGAAGAAGAGTATGCACAAGCATATCAACAAGAAGCACAGCAACTTGTTGAAGATACTCAACATTTAGTCTTAAGACTTAAACCAGTAAAAAGAAATAAAAAAGACCAACCAATTCCAGGTCAGTTATCATTATTTGATATGGAGGAGTTTAAATAATGGAAAGTGAAGCTAATAAATATATTATAGGTTTTGATAAACTACCTTGTTGTATTTATAGAGAAAGTGATGAAGTAATAACTCAATTTACTTTTCCTAACAGTTTAATACCAGCCTCTATCTTGATTAAAAAAGGAGAACCTTTAGAAATAAATGGTAAGAACTATATAGTAAAAGATAGAATAGATATAATTGGTTATACAGTAGTTAAATGTTTAGAAGATATGTAAAAATTCATATAGTTAAATAGAAGGAGGAAGATTTATGGCACATTTTCATAATGGTTATGATGATATTAAAGTAAAACTATTAAGTTTTGCAGGTAATGATTTAGCTAGACAAGTAGTAATGTTTGGTAATCTAGCTGAGTTTTATGAAGGAATAGGTGAAGGTGGTTATACTCCAGATAATGAGTTTGCTCAACATATAGTAGATGAGATTATCAATGGTAAGACCTTTCCTAAGTATGCGTTAGAAGGACACAATGTAGCATTTCAAATTGAAGGTATTTCAAGAGTTTGTCTTGCTCAATTAACAAGAGAAAGAGGTTTCTTCTGTTCAGCATCAGGTGATGTAAGACCTTTAACACAAGATTTTATCACACCTAAGTTTATCTACAATAATAAAGAGTGGATGGACAGATTAAATAAGATACAAAGAGAGATTGAAGACTTATACATAGATATGTGTGAAGGTGGAGTATCATATATGGATGCTAGATATTTTGGTTTCCATGCTCAAACAATATCTCTTACATATACAGCTCCAACATCTAATTGGTTAAGAAGCTGTAATAGTAGAACAGAAAATAACTTTGCAGATGAAATTAACTACATATATCGTTTAATGTATAATGAGTTAAGAAAAGCAATTGAAACAGAGGTTACTGACCCTCTATCTAAGAAATTATGGAATTGGTTATTAGCTATGGCTGACAATAAGTCATTCTATAAGAGAGACCATACATATAATAATGATTTCCAAAGATTTCCAACTCCAGAAGGTTATAAGTTTGCTGAACCAGCACATAATGATTGGAGAACATCTAGTTGGAAGTTAGAACTAGAAAAGATATATAGAACTCAACCAGAATTATTATTTCCTGGAGAAAAAGAAATGATAGAAAACTGGATGAAACTTGAAGCTGAAGGTAAAGAACTACCAACTACTTATGATAAAGACTTTAGATTAGTAGCTGCTGAGAGAATTAAAGAAGCTTCATATTATAGAACTAAAGAAGAAAGAGGCGAATAACTTATATGATTAAGAAGAACTTTGCATTAGGTTCTTATGAATATGAGTTGATGTCTGAATTAGAAAGAGCCTATCAACTAGACTCTTTCTCTTCAATTGCAGACTATATAGATACTGCAGTAGACTACAACAATGATTATTTATTTAAGAACCTACCTCATTATAAGATAATATCTAAATTATCATTCTGTCATTACTCAAACTATGAATTCTTTGTATCTAATCATCTTAAATGTTTAGGTAGAGACTATATAGATATAATGCTAATTCATTCAAATAGAGGAGACTGGACAGAGCTTGCTAAGAAGATAAATGAAGATATTAGATTTAAAGAAGTAGGAGTATCTAACTTTACTAAAGAAGATATAATCAAATATAAAGAAGTAATAGGTAAGTTTCCAGCATATAATGAGATTGAAATCAATCCATATTATACTGATATAGATACTATAAAATTCTGTAAAGAGAATAATATTAAGATAATAGCTTATGCTATTTTAGGTGGTAAGTATAATAGTTGGAGAAATGTAGCAGACTTCGGTCTACCATATTTATTAAGCTACGCAGCTAAATATGCAGATATAATTATTTGTAGAGCTGGTTCAATAAGACATACTAATGAATATTTAGATGTAATAAAGAACTTTGAACCTGACTATGATGTATTAGTAGGAATAGATAGAGATAAGAAAGCTATAGAACCTATGAATTATAAGATGCCTATAGTTCGTAAGACATTCTTAGGTAAGCCAACTTATAGTATATCGTGTGGTTATAATAAAGGTAATATAGCAGAAGAAGTATTAGACATTGATTTACCTGAGTTTGAAATGTTAGGCGACTATAAAGTATATCTAAGATATTTATATAGACAAAACTATAATAGTAGAGTATATGACTATGACTTCTTAGTTGGAGATGATGGTAAGTATTATGTAGTATATCTATTTGATGAAGAAGGAAATCTAACTAAAGTAAATCATAATAGTAAAATAGAGGTGAGAAGATATGAAATATAAAGTATTTAATGTAGAATTCGATGGTATTGATAAGTCTGGTAAAGACTCAATTATGCATCAAATCTTTGCAGTAGCTCCTAATAAATATATACCTAAAGCTAGAGGTCTATTATCTCAAATAGCTTATTCTAAGTTATATAATAGAGACTCAGTATATGATGTTACTGAAGGTTATATAGCTAACACATTGTTTATTCTATTAACTGTAGATGAAGATGACTGGAATGTAAGATGTAAACTTACAGGAGAACATGAAAAGAATAAGTCACGTTCTGATATGGAAGGTGCTGTAGTATATAAGTCTAATTCAGAAGCATTTGAGTTTGCTTATAATTATTTATTAGAACAATATAAAGATAAGTATGAAGACCATTTCTTATCTTATAATACATCACAAATGACTCCAATACAGATTATAAATGATGTTGTAGAACATCTTGAGGAGTTAAATAAAGATGCTTAATATTGATAAGATGATAGATGAGCATAATGATACTGTATTAGAAGATAAGTTAGTTGAAGAGTTAAGAAAAGAATTCCAATCTAAGTTACATGAAGGTGAAGATAATAAAGTAGATAATACAGACTACTATAGAGTCATTGATAATATAGACTCAGCTGAAGGTATAATATCAGCTGTGTCTACACTACCTGAAGATACTTTTATATCTGTAGATACAACTACCAGAATATGTAATATTAAAGAGAATGACCAAAAAAGAAAAATAATCTTTAATAAAAGAGAATTACTTGAAGGTCTAGGCTTATATGAACTTGCAGCTACATACCCATCTGACTCTACAGTAGAATTAAAAGTAACTGTAGTTGGTAGAGACTGTGATGACTTTGGTCATCCTATAGACTTTGACTAAGCCTAGGTGATACTATGAAAAGATATAGTGAAGTAGATATAGTATTTGTAGATATGGACAATACTATAGCAGAAAATAGGACATGTCAGAATGTCAGATACTATAAAGGTTTATATGAAGAGAAAAGGCCTATAAAAGTAGTAATAAAAGCAATAGAAGCTTTGTATATGTCATCTGGAATTCCTATAGTAATAATATCTAAAGCTGTTGGCGGTCGTAGAGGAGCAGAAGAGAAGCTTAGATGGGTAGAAAAGAACCTAAGATTAAGAAGAGGTAGTGAGTGTATCTTCTTAACTGAGAAAGAACCATCGATAAAGAAAGCTAGAATAATAAAAGAATATTGTAATAGACATAAGATAAAGTTATCTAATGCTCTGATAATAGATGATAATAAGAAAATTCTACAAGCTTGTGAGAAATTAGGAATACAAACTAAATACCCTCAACAAGTAATATGTGACTATGAAGACTATATGAAATAGCTTCATAGTATATAGTAGGAGGTAGAATATGCTAGATAATAGAACAATAGTACTAAGTACTAAAGATGATTATGATTATACTACAGACGAAGTATCTACTAGAGAGATAATTAAGTTTGTTACTGAAGAGCTAAATAAAGATAATTACTTTAATTTAGAAGGTGATGATGAAAATATTTATCTTATCTGGAGAGGTGGAGGTAGAAAGTTCGCTACAGTCTATATAGATAGAGTAGTAGAAATCATAAAATATATTAAGGAGGAAAAGAGAAATGGAAGATTTTAAACTAATATTCACAAAAACAACTGATGTTAAAAGTCCAGTGAGAGGACATGACACAGATGCTGGTATAGACTTCTTTGTACCAGAAAACTTTGGAGCTGTGACTTTAGAACCAGGACAAGATATACTAATTGATGCTGGTGTAAGAGTAGTAGTTCCTAAAGGTTATGCACTAATATTTAAAGAAAAGTCTGGTGTAGCAACTAAAAGAAAATTAACTATAGGAGCTTGTGTAGTTGATAGTGATTATAGAGGTAACGTACATTTACATTTATTTAATAATGGTAATACTGTACAATCTATTGAAGCTGGAGATAAGATTACTCAAGGTCTAGTAGTTCCTGTATCACTATGTCCTACTGAAGAAGTTTCAGGTGAAGTATATGATGAATATTGTAATACTGAACGTGGTGATGGTGGTTTCGGTTCTACTGGAACTAAATAGTTGGTAAAAACTACCAAAACAAAAATTAATAGTATATGGTATAATACTTAATACTTGAGAGGAGTATTAAGTTTTTATTTTAAAAGGAGATGTAGGAAAATGAATGAAAAGAAATATATGTATCAAATACAGTATAAGAACTTATTTAGAAGCATGTGTATAAAGAATATGTTTAAACCAGTATATGTATATGTACCACCAACATTATATACTGATGAGTATGAACTTGATGATATTTTATCTCTCTTTTGTCGTAAATATTATAAACACATGTATAATATAGAGATTAAATACTTTATTAATATTAGTGTTAAAAAGAAAATCTTTGATGAAGATAAACTAGATTATACTATTAATATATTCGAAGATGAAGATAAGAAAGAAGTAACAGTAATACGTAATGAATATGAAAACCTATTCTTAAAAGATGAAGTTCCTAAGTTATATAACCAAGATTATGGTGAATTTAAGATTGATATAGTAAAGTGGTTCTATGATACTATAATTAGAAAAGTTCAATTTAGGCCAGCTAAAGAACTTAACCATTTAGAGTGTGAAGAACTAGTAAAGATATTTGAAACATTATCAGATAAAGAAAACTATGTTTTAATAAGAAGGTATTTTAGAAATAAAGATTTTACTATAAATAGTTATAGAGAAATAGGAGGAGAGCTTGGAGTTACGCCAGAACGTGCACGTCAAATTGAGTTTAGTGCAGTTAAAAAATTAAGACATCCATCTAGACTTAGAAGATTTGAGTATGTGTTTAGTTCTAATAAAAAAGAACTCGATATAGACTTTATTAAGACAATGTTATCTGATGGGGTTACTTTTAACTTTGATGAAACAACTTTATTTACTAAAAGAGATATACCTATAGAAGAAATGAATTTGAGTGTAAGAAGTTTTAACTGTTTAAAACGTGCAGGTATCAATACATCAGGAGATTTATTTGATAAGAATGAAGAAGAACTAATGAAATTACGAAATCTAGGTAGGAAGTCATTACGTGAAGTTTTAATTAAACGTAAAGAGCTATCAAATTGTATATCTCAAGAAGCTAAATATTTTTATAATTATCAAAGCTTTACTAAACTAATGTTAGATATATGTAACTTATTAGAACAAAGAGATGAGGTATTATTCTCTTGTAGAAAACTAAATGATGATACAGTTAACTATTATACAGATAAAGAGCATAAACTTTTTAATTTTACTATAGAAACTTATAAAGGAGATAAATAGTTTTATTTTTGCATATATTATAATAGAAGAAGGAGATATGATTTATTGCAATGTTAACAGAAGAACGAATAAATAAAATAAAAGAAGATATTAGACTTTATGATGCTTATGGTTTTAAAAGAGACATAAACTTTGAGTATGATAAAAACACAAGTTTTGAAGTATTTATATATTATAGGCAAACTGGAGACAGCGGTTTATACTGTTTTTATGATAGGCTTTGTTTAAAAGACTTAGACTATATAAGAAAACATCAAATATCTGGAATATACAGAAATGATTGTGAGGTATTTTATAAACAAGTTATGTCTAAAATACTATATAGATATGGGAAATTAAAACAAGGTTTAGAATTAGTTATAGTAAACAAATCAGTACTATATGAAGTAGATAAAGATAAAATATTTGTAGATGTATCAGATGACTACTCTAAAAACTTTAGATATGAGAAAGAACTAGATAGTTTTAAAAACCATGACTATCTTGATGAAGTTATACCATTTGGAAACTATTCATTTACTAAAGAATTTCCAAAAGAACCGCTAAACATATATTAGATAAGGAGGAAGGTTTATGGCAAGAAATAGAGAAGCAGACTTAGAAGTAAGAAGTATTTATAATGCTGTGTCTGAAGGTAAAACAACTATTACTTCAGATATTATAGAAAGCCATAGAGTATCTTTTCATAATAATTTAATTTTTAATGAAACTACTGAGTGGAGACCTCTACCAATAAAACATGTAAATACAGGACGTAGAGAGTTTGATTGTTTTGAGAATTACTTAATGTCTGAAGAAGGTATATTAGCCAAAGTTAATAAATTAAATATTAAACCAATTAATGGAATTAGAAGTTCAGGAGGAAGTCATGTTTGTGTAAATCATAAAACAGCTGAGTTTAGACTAGACTTTTTATATAGAGAGGTCTTTCCTGAAAATGAAGTTCCTATGTGGATGACAAATGTTAAATTAACTAAAGTTATGCAAGAATAATCTATGATACTAGACATAAATGAAAAGATATTTCTAGTTCAAGTAGGAACTAAAGGTAAGAAACAGAAACCAATATATGCTGAGTTTAGATTTAAACCATATAGACTCATGGAGAGACTTTTAGATGATTATAATATAAATTATCAAGAGTCAGATAAACGTTTCTCTGGAGTATATCTAGTGCACTCAGGACAGCAACCAGCAACGTCCTATAAAGTAGAAGTAAGAAATAAAGATATAACTTCAATGAAATATCACTATTTTTACTTTACATCTGATATAATAGAGAAAGTTCTCGATTATTATAAAGTTAAATATGAGAAAGGAGTTAAATATAATGACTAAGACTGAAAAAGAGATATTAACTACAGATGAAGAAACACATGTAAAGACAATTGATAAAATAGTTATAAGCTGTTCTGAATGTGGAGTAACATTAACTATTAGAAAGAGACCTGAAGAGTTTGCTCATGAGGTATACTATTGTCCGATATGCCATACGTCTTTAGGTGAAGGTTTTGAGGTAGTGACTGATGATGAATAATATACTAAGTACTTATACTTATGGTCTTTATACCTTAATGTGTGGTGATAATATATGTATAATAGATACTGCTTGTCAAGTATCATCAGCTAAAGAAAAACCAATGTATATGTCTGTATCTATAAATAAAGGTTCAGATACTGCAAAGCTTATTAAAGAAGGAGAGGACTTCGCTATTGGAGTTTTAGCTTATTCTACTCCTAAAGATATAGTAGAACAGTTTGGTTTTGGTCACTCATCTGAAAAGAATAAATACTTTAACTTAAATTATATTATGGCTGATGGAATTAGAATTCCTTATGAGTACTTATTAAACTATGTAGTTTGTCATCCAGTCAATATATTAGATTGCAATACACACTATCTAATTATAGGTGAAGTGATTGACTATAAAGAGTTAAATAATGATGAACCACTAACATATCTTGATTATAAAGAAATGAACTAAATAAAGTTCATTTTTATTTGGCATATAATACCATAAAAACTTTTACCAAAAAATGGTTAAAAAGTTATTCCAATTTTTACCAATATATGGTATAATGTATACAGAAAGAGGTGTGGGCATGGAGAGAATGATAGATGCAGGTGGTCGTGTAACTATTCCTAAAACAGTTAGAACTCAGCTAGATATTAAAGATAATGAGTTCTTAGAGTTAACTGTTGAAGATGGAGCGATAGTGCTTAGACCAAAACCAAAAACAATTATAGATTTAAGAAGAGCAACTAAAGTTCATATTGACCAAAAGAAAGTTCAAGCTATTAAAGATAAGTATCAAAAAGGTGATAAAGTAGAACTTGTTAATATGGAGTCAGCTGCATATTTAATACCTAGAGGTATGAAAGGAACTGTGACTGAAGTCGATGATATAGGTTCTGTTCATGTTAAATGGGAAAATGGTATGGAAGTTGCTGTTTTAAATATTCCAGGCAATGCAATATCAAAATTGTAAAATAGGTTAATGTTTTAAACATTAACTAGCAATTATAATTTAGTAAATCTTCTATAATAGTTTTAGATTGTCTCCTGAAATAAAAATATTGTGCTAAGATTATAGTTGCTAGTTAGTGTTTAAGCACTAATGAAAGGAGATGTAGGTAGTGGAATTCGAAGGACATAAGGTTTTAGAAAATGGTTTTTACTCAGTAAGAGGTAACTTGATAGACTTAAAAGATATAGCCTCAATTGAACCTGAGTATCATAACAATAATAGAAGTATTTACCTAAAGATAAATAAGAAGTCTGGTGGTAAGAATATTATTAAGATGAAGAACCATAGAGAATATGAATATTTAGAGAAAATGTTTAATGAAGTATTAAACACAAGTTTATAGTAAGATAAGGAGATTTTATTTATGGCAAAGTTTGATGAAAGTAGAATATTAGTCGATGAGACTGGTTATAATTATGTAAAGGTAACTCCTCAAGAAATAATAAATTGGGGTGGTTACTGTATTTGTAACGGTTGTAATAACCAATTTTTAAAAGAAAATTTGAATTTATGTTTTGCAGCAGGAGATACTTACTGCGATAAATGTTTCAATGATATGAGAAAAAGATGGAAGAGAAACTTATCTAAAGAAGATATTGAGTATGATTTAAAATTACAAGATAGCCAGGCTTTAGATTGGTATAAGTATCATTTAGATGATGAGTTTAGAGCTAAGATTATAAAACAAAATGAAGAGTCTAGTCACTATAATGAACATATTATAAACTTAGTTAACGATGATGAATTTGAAAAGATATTAAAAGAGTTGGCTGAAGATGAGAACTAATACAGATATAGAAGGTATCAAGGGAGTAGCTAAGCTACTTCTTGAGATGCCTATAGAAGTAGATAAAAAGTTTGAGTTTATATGTCATCATCCATTTATTAAAGATACATATACTCCAGTACCTTGTGAGAAGATAGAGTCCAATCCTGCAGGTATGGAGATACTTGATGTTCGAGACCAAGATAGTTTAGAAAGAATAAAAAGTTTTTATATAGAAGGTATTGATAATTGTAAGAAAGCTTTAGATTTCTTTATAATAATTAATAAACCTTATTCTGGTATATTTTTCAAACTAATTAAAGATTTATTAAATAGAAAAGATTATACTGACATGTTGGAAACACTATGGACTATGATGGAGTACCCAAACAAAGATGTTAATGTAACTCAAAAAGAATGGGTATCTTATTGGAAGAAAGCTGATTTAGACTATTTATATTCATTTGAAGATAAAAAGAAACTAGATAGCTTACCTGATGAATTCTATGTATATAGAGGTTTAATGGAAAGAGCTGATTTAAAAGCTTTATCTTGGACATTAAGTTTAGATAAAGCTATATGGTTTGCTACTAGATGGAACAATAAAGGTAAAGTATATAGAAGTTTATGTAAGAAAGAAGATATACTAGCTTACTTATCTTGTCGTAATGAAGAAGAGATAGTCGTAGACTGGCATGATTTAGAGAATATAGAGGAGGTAACGTATGAAAAGAATTGATAATTTAGGTAGAATAGTAATACCTAAAGAAATCAGACAAAAGCTAGAAATAAAAACAGGGGATGCGTTTGATATTTCTGTAGAAGATGGTTTAATAGTATTAGAACCATCTAATAAGAAGTGTTTCTCTTGTGGAACCTGTGATAATCTAGCTCAATGTGGTAATGTGATATTATGTATTGATTGTGCTAAAAGAATATCTGAGAATATTAAAGCAAACTATTATTTAGATGAATAATCATATAATATAAAGAAAGAGGTGTAGGTATGAATATAAAATATGATAAACCTAGATTAGCAAAGCTAATCGATGGAATAAAACATCAAGGAATAGGTGGTCGTTATATAGTTTTAGAAAGAGAAGGAACTATGGCATTTGCATTAGATACTCCATTTAATGAAATGACTATAGCATTAGCAAACTTCGTATCTAGATATGATATGATGAATGCTGATGAAAATATAAAACTATACTACGGTCATGTAGGTACATTAGGTTATTTTGTAGCTGAAGATGAGATTGATGGAGATATAAGAGAGGTAGATTGGTCTGAAGCTCATAAATATTTACAATAATGATAAATATCATCTAGAGTTTTTAGATAAAATAGCTATAAATATACCTAATGAATTATTAGATTTATATAATAAAGTACTAGAGCTTTCATTAGAAGCTCCATTCGTAGAAGAGTTAAATGAAGACTATCAACTTGCAATCGAATTGCTATGTAAAGCATTAGGTTATAAGTTTGATATAAATGGCAATATTAAATGTAAGGAGGAATAATTAAAATGGGCTTAGATATGTCATTAAAAATGAAGAAGCATCCTAGTAGAGGACGCAATAAAGAAAGCATTGCTATAAGATGCTATATTAAAGATAAAAAGGAGATTGGCTATGAGCTTCCAGACTTAAAGACTCATAAAATTAAGTATAATCAAGCAATGATTAAAAAATCTGATGAAGTAATTGATATTTGTGAAGTAGCTTACTGGAGAAAAGCTAATGCAATTCATAAGTGGTTCGTAGACAATGTACAGAAAGGTAAAGATGATTGTAAGGAATACCGAGTTACAAGAAGAAACTTATTAGACTTATGTGACTTAGTATCTGATGTACTTAACCATTGTGAATTAAAAGAAGGTAAAGTTAGAAATGGTTACCAATTTAAAAAGTTCTTATGGTTCCGCTATAAGAAGTATAACAAAGTAGATGGAAAAGTTTTAACTAAAGATAGTATAAAGTATTGTCAAGAGAAACTACCTACTCAAGAAGGTTTCTTCTTTGGAAGTACAGATTATGATGAACATTACTATAATGATTTAGTTTATACTAAAGAAAGACTAAATTATATACTAGAGAATTATAATCTAAGTAAAGACAAAGTATACTATTCATCTAGTTGGTAATATGTATCGTACTGGAGATATAGTTTGTGTAAGTTATGGAGATTTCAACGGAGATACGAGAGTAGGTTTATTTCTGATAGTCTATAACGAGAAACAAGATAGACATTATTCATCAAATCATTCAAATATTCTTTGTGCTAAACTGACTACTAATAATTTCCAAGGAGATGGCTATGTAGTTAGATTATACAAAGGAGATAGTGGTTTACAAGAAGACTGCTTTGTTAACCTTAGTAAACTACATACATTTACAAACGAAAGAGCTTATAAACTTATAGGTAGACTAGAGCCATCTAGAATGGTTAAGATATTTAAAGAGTTTAATAAGTTTAACCAAGAGATAAATAATCAAATGATGGAGTTATTTTAGATGGAAAAAGAAGTATATAGACATTATGGTCACTCTAAGTTTAATAAAGACTTATTTATACCAATTCATAATAGAGAATTCTCAAATAAACCTTTAGGTGGTCTTTGGTCTTGTCCTACTAAAGATGTAGATATAGACTGGAAGACATGGTCTGAAGGAAATGAATTTGCTCTATATAGACTAGAAGAACATTTCGATTTTAAAATAAAAGATAGTGCTAATATTTTAGAGATAAAAGATATTAAAGATTTAGATAAACTACCTAGAATATCAGATAGGTCTCAACTTAAACAATATATTGAGTTAATAGACAATATGAATTCAGATATAGATTTTGAAGAATTAGCTAAAGAGTACGATGGTATTATGGTATGGATGTATCGTAGTAAAGATATAGATATAGAAACAAAAATGTTTGATGGAATGTATTATAGAATGTATGGTTGGGATGTAGATACATTAGTTGTATTTAACTCAGATATTATTGAGGAGGTTGATGTTTAATATGTCAGAGCAAGAAATAAAAGATAATATAAGAATAACAGAGCTACTGCAAGAAATGCGAGAAATAGCATTTAGGAATTCATCTACTAGAGATGAGAAAGTTCCTAGAAGTCAAAATTTGGCTGTAGGTCCTATGGACACTATGTTTGATATAGATATATTCTTCTCAAGAAAACCTGGAATGAGAAGAAGTATTCAATTGATTTCATCTGAAGCTGAAGATGATGATTGTGTAAAATTATCTTGTCTTACTGCATTAGCTAGTTTATGTGATACTATGATAGCTAATAAACCATTAAATATAACTGAAGAAGATATAGTTAAGTTTATGATAGGTTGGTTAGACACACATCACATTAAGATTGCTGATTTAAGAAAGAACTCTTAGTGGAGTTCTCTTTTTATATATTAAATCTAGAGGTGATATTATGAGTTTACTATATCATGAAATAAAAAGTAACTTAAATGAGATGGACCATGAAACAAAACCTGAAGATTATACTAATGCTTCAAGTTCATTTGATGACATATTTTTAGATAGAGACTATATAAGGTCTAAGAGTGGACATACAATTGTATTTATTGAAATAGATAAAGATGCTTATGAAATTAGAGATAGTAGAGGCTATACTGGACTTTGGGCATATTCTAAAGATACATATAATTGGACTTTACTTAAAGGTAAGAGGTCAATAAATAAAACTATTACTGGTTCACCTATAGAAATAGCTAGATATATAGCAGACTGGTATGATAAGGAGGCAAAGTAATGGAAACATTAAGTACTAAGATATTAAAAGAAACACACAATCTTAAAGAACCTTATGATAGAAGTAAAGGTCAAATAAAACAAATAACTGATTTATGTGATACAATATCTGCTAAGATAGGTAAAGAAATAACATTTGATAACTCAAGAGGTTTTAATCATTATGTTCTAGTAATAGATGGAGAAGAATATGATTTTAATCTTTATAGAGATGTTATTGCAGCTCTAAATATTTTATCTAAGTTTATATAGGAGTTCTTAAGAGCTCTTTTTTTATATATTAAAATTGAAACGTAATAAATAGTTTATTAAGGAGTAATGTATATGGAAGAAGCTTTAAATAAGACTCAACTAGGAAACTGGTTTGAAGGTATTACAGATTTTAGAGGAATTGGTAAAGAAGCTAAATTAGTAAGAAATATAGTACCAATTGAAAGTTGGTTAAATGAAGAATTCTACTCAGGTCCTTCATCATATCAGATATACCCATACTGGAAACAAGCTATTATAAAAGTATTTAATAGTCCAGAAAGAGTAAATGAAGTTATTTTAGGTGGTTCTATAGGTACAGGAAAAGGAGAACCTATATCAACACTAGTACCAACTCCAGAAGGACCTGTAAGGCTAGGAGATTTAAAAGTAGGAGACTTTGTATTTAATGAAGAAGGTAAACCTACTAAAGTAACAGGAGTTTATGATAGAGGTAGGCTAACTACTTATAAAGTGACGTTTACCGATAACTCATATTTAATTGTAGATGGAAGTCATTTATGGACTTTACATAGGTTTAATAATGGTAACTTATATGAAGAAACATTTAATACAGAGTGTATGTATAATGCAATGAATACAGATGGCTTATTTGTTAAAGATAAGAAGACAACTAAATATTCTAATTATAGACTTCCTATAGCTAAACCTATTCAATATAATAAAAAAGATTTAAAAGTGCATCCTTATGTTTTAGGAGCATTAATAGCTGATGGAACTTTAGGAGATAAGTCTAGAATATGTTGGACTAAGTCAAAGACTGATATTGTTGATGAGATGAGAAAGCATATAGTACTAAGACATAATGAAAATGATAAAAATAGTCTTAGATACTATATAGCTAAATGTGATAATGAAGGATTACATGATGCTCTAGACTATTATGGAATACTAGGTAAAAAGTCTAAAGATAAGTATATACATAAAGATTTTCTATACTCATCTATTGAAGATAGAAAAGAGTTATTATATGGCCTTATGGATGGAGACGGTAGTGTTAGACATGCTGATAGAGGTGTGGCTAATGCATTCTATAATACAACATCTAAAGAGCTAGCTGATAATATTGTTCAATTAGTTACATCACTTGGTGGTATAGTTAAAAGACGAGACTATAAAAATTATTACTCATTAACTATATGTACTGACTTTAACCCATTTAAAAGAAGTATATGGAAAAAGATAATGGATGAGTCTTTAAAGAATAGAAAGAAAAGTAATGTCATA
>OCLL01000174.1_pt1 | contig 16107 bp, 10 predicted proteins | sample 1538931 | NCBI WGS metagenome assembly OCLL01 (sample SAMN03418270, study PRJEB22391) | human gut metagenome | biome: human-gut; feature: organic feature; material: feces | host: Homo sapiens | place: Tanzania | collected 2013-01 | reverse complement strand
GAGATGCAGTGGATGCCTGCGAAAGCATATTTCCGGAACTTTCCCGGGTCGATGTCCCCGTAAGGGCTCTTGACCTCACCTGTGGCCAGATTCGTCCAGCCGACAAGCCTCATGTCGTCGTCGAAAAGGAAATATCTCTGCGTCTTACGATCGCTCACAAGAATGCTCGACATGGCGTCAGGACGGGTCTGAGAGATGAACCAGACGACATCCAAATCCGAGATTATGTCCACATTATGAACCAGAAAATGTCCGCCTTCCAATAGGGGGCGGGCGAATTTGATCCCACCTCCGGTCTCGCGCAGAAGATCCCGCTCGTCCGAGAAACTGACCTTGACACCGAAATCGTTCTGCTCATGAGTGTAGCCTATGATCGAGTCGGCAAAATGATGGACGTTGATCACAAAGTCAGAGATTCCGGCCTCCTTAAGCTTTGACACGACATGGTACAGGAGAGGCTTTCCGGCGACAGGCACCAAGGCCTTAGGCAAAGTGTCCGTGATCGGCTTGAGTCTCGTCCCGAGACCTGCCGCGAAAATCATCGCTTTCATCTACAGGATTTTCTCAATGTCAAGTTCCCTATGGGTCACCGTTATCTTAATGTCAAACCTGTCGGCCAGATGCTGGGCCAGATGCTCGGCGCAGTAAACCGAGCGGTGCTGTCCGCCAGTGCATCCAAAACAAACTTGAAGATGGGTGAACTTTCTCTCAATGAAGCACTTGACGTGATTGTCCACAAGGTCATAGACGTTGTTCAGGAACTTTGTGATTCCGCCGTCATCCTCAAGGAATTTTATGACCTCCTTGTCCAGTCCGGTGAACTGACGGTAATGCTCGTACTTGCCTGGATTGTTGATGGCGCGGCAGTCAAAGACGTAGCCTCCTCCATTGCCGGATGTGTCAACAGGGATGCCTTTCTTGTAAGCGAAACTGAAGACTCTCACTTCCAGACGTTTGTCCTCGGCGATGTTGTTGAACTGCGACATCGTGGTGAGTTTGGTGAGGATCTCGTTCAGATAAGGATAATACTCGAACGGCTTCTGGAGAAGGCGACGCAGATTACCCAGAGCGTAAGGAACGCTCGCAAGGAAATGCGGTTTCTTCTCGAAATAGCCTCTGAAACCGTACGCGCCCAACACCTGGAGAGTCCTGAACAGGATGAACAGCCTGAGCCTTTCGTTGAAATGAGCCTCGTCCACATCCATGTAGCCCTTCAAAGCGCGAAGGTAGGTCTGAACCATTTCCTTGCGGAGGTTCTCCGGGTAACGTGAGCGGGCCTGCCAGACGAAAGATGCCACATCATAGTAGATCGGGCCGCGCCGTCCACCCTGAAAATCAATGAAGTACGGCTCGCCGTCCTTCATCATCACATTCCGGGCCTGGAAGTCACGGTACATAAATGTGTCTCCCATATCCTGCATCAGGTCCGTCTTTAGCCTCTCGAAATCGTCCTGAAGCTTCACCTCGTTGAACTCCAGTCCGGTAGCTTTCAGGAAGCAATATTTGAAATAGTTCAGATCGAAGAGGATCATCCGCTCGTTGAAAGCCGACTCCGGATAGCAGACTGACCAGTCCAGCCCCTCGGCTCCCTTGAACTGAAGTTTCGGCAGCATCTCCATGGCACGGCACAGAAGACGGCACTCGTAGGAGCTATATTCACCGCTCTCGCGCCCTTGGGAGACAACCTTGTAAAGCTGGTCATCGCCAAGGTCTTCCTGAATATACCGCATTCCGTCCTCACTGACAGCCAGTACCTTAGGCACTTTTATTCCTTTGCTGAGGAAATGCGCGCTGAGACTGATGAACGCGTTGTTCTCCTCGCGGCTTGTCCCTATGACACCTATAATGGAGATATTCCCGCCCTTGAGACGGAAATATCTCCTGTTGCTTCCGGAGGAGTTAAGTTCCTCCGTGTCACTTACTTTCTGACCTGTATAACTTTCAAATAAGTTCCTGAGTTTGTCCATTAATGTCTAAACTGTTAATAGAGACTGTTGTAGGAAGCAGTTCTGTTTGAGTAATAATTGTATTGGTTGGCCAGCTTACCGTACATCTGGCCGAGAACCTCAAGGTAAGGCTTTCCTTCCACAAGTGTGAGCCTATAGACAGTGTCATCCACTTTGTAGAAGTCCATCCCGTCCATCGTTATCGTGTCGTAGTCGTCAGGAAGATCCTCGACAAGGGCTCCGGCCGGAGGGACGATGACCTCGTACTGGCCGTTGGAGTTGACGATGTAGAACACCCCGTCCTGATAGTAGTACGGCTGGTTGGCGTAGGCGTAGCTCTGCACAAGACCAAGACGGTCCGCAAGTGAATAAGCGTTGTAGGCTCTCGTAGAGTTCAAAGCGAACGAACTGTTCTGTGCGGCGATGGTGGCGTTGTTCCGAGCGATTATCCTGTTCTGCTCCTCGATGATCCTGTTGTTGGAATCGATGGCGCGGTACATCCGGTAAGTGTTGTTGTAGTAGGCGAAGCGAACCGACGCGAACACAAGATCCGAAATCGCACGGTCGATGCAAACCCCGAACGGAGGACGGCAAACCACGAACATGTCACCGTACGGACGGTAATATATTCCGTCATAGATGCAGTACTCTACTCCCCAGTAAGTCATTCTTCTGTAACGAGGTGGCAGGTAGTGAACCCTATAGCCATAGTAGTGGTGCTCATGCGCCCAGAAATGCCTCGGGCGGTCGTATGGCATGAAGTCACGGTCGCGCGGCGGGATTCTATGGACGTTACGGTCCTCCCCTATCCTCATGAAGTCGCTTCTTCTCTCCCTCATCACATCCTTTCCGCCATGTGCGTTACGGTCGTAGGAAGTCAGACCTCCTCGGGTGGCGTTTCCGACCCTCTGGGACTGCTCCCTTCTGGTGTCAGACGCGGAACTTCTTGCTGAAGTACTTCTGGAGGATGAAGATCCGATCTGTCTCGCGACCCTGCCTCCTGGACTTCCTGTCGATGAGGAAGACTCTCCGACAGACGAGGATGAACTTCTTACAGATGATGATCTCTCTGAAGAAGAGCGTCTTACCGAAGACGAGCTTCTCACGGATGAAGATGACCTGTCAGAAGACGAGTTCCTTACTGATGTAGAACCCGTAGAACTTCTTCGGTTGTTATCCTGCGACCCCCTCGACACGCTGGAACTACTCCTACGGCTGTTATTGTCCTGATAGCTTCCGCTGTCACCGCTGCGGGAAGAAGACTCTGACGCGGATGACGAGCTTCTCACTGAAGAAGATGATCTGTCTGAGGACGAACTCCTTACAGTAGTGCCGCTACTTCTTCTGTTATTGTCCTGCGAACCGCGTGAAACGCTCGTGGAAGATCTGCGGCTGTTGTCCTGAGAACTCCTCGACACGCTGGAACCACTCCTGCGGCTGTTGTCCTGGGAGCTTCCGGACACGGAAGAACCAGAGCTTCTTGTAGAGGAAGAACCAGAACTCCTTGTTGCGGACGAGCCGGAACTTCTCGTGGAGGACGAACCAGAACTTCCTGAGGAAGAAGAACTTCTGGACGAAGATCTGGTCTGGGAAGAAGTGGTGGTGCTCCTCGATCCGGAAGAGCGTCTTTCCTGTGAATATGAATCAACCGGTGATGCGATAAGGGCCAATGCCACGGCCGATGCAATCGCGATGTTCAGAATGTTCTTCATTTTGATTCGGTGTTAAGTGGTTTAATTATGTGGTTTAATTATATAGCCAATACTTACGGGATAGTGTCCTGAAAGCCTCGACATCCTTTGACCAATAGTCAGCGATGTCCTCGACTTTGAGACGCTTTCCGAAAGTCGTTCTTACATAATCCGTACCACAGACCTTGTCGAACATATTGTTGCGCCCCTTCGAGAGGGCGAAAGGATTCTTTTCCGGATAGAGCTCGTTCACGGCCTGCATCACGTAGAACTGCGTAAGCGTGCAGCAGGCGGCCTCATAGTCAGTGTAGTGGAACTGAACGCCGTGGATCAGCTTTCCTTGAAGGCTTCCCGAGAACGGCTTGAAGTGGATTGTCCTGAATGCCACCCCCGGAAGGTTGTAGCTGTCAAGAAGCTCCTTCAAGGCATCGGCGTCAATCCATTCGGCTGCGAAAACCTCGAAAGGGAGGGTGTAGCCGATGCCGATGTTCAGATAGCCCTGGAACTCTCCGGTTATGCCGGAGGACGGATAGTTAACGGCGGACTGAGGATAAGGAATATTCGGGGACGGGAGCACCCAAGGTAGGTTCGTGTCCTGATAGAGCATATTCCTTGTCCATCCTTCCATCGGAATGACGGAAAGTCTGCATTTCAGCGGTGCCTCGTTGCCTTTCTCGCCACAGTTCAAGTTCAGGCCTTCCTCGTTCAGGAGAAGGGCGAGCTCGCCGACAGTGAGGCCGTAGATGTAAGGGATCTTGAACTCGCTGACGAACGAATGGAAGCCCGGCTCCACGAGACAGCCTTCGATCTTGTTGCCGCCCAACGGGTTAGGCCTGTCCAGAACCATCACCTCGATGCCGTTCTCGGCGCAGGCGCGCATAACGAGACCGAGGGTGCTGATGAAAGTATAGGAACGGCTGCCGATGTCCTGGATGTCATAGACAACGATGTCCAGCCCCTCAAGCATCTTCTTGCTCGGCTTGCGGTTGGAGCCATAGATCGAATAGACCGGGATCCCTGTCTTAGGATCCTTGAAATCCTCCACGTGCGAGCCGGCGTAGGCATCCCCGCGGACCCCGTGCTCAGGGGCGAAAAGCGCCTTGAGGTTGACTCCCGGGGCCTCGTGGAGTATGTCGATAGTGGAGCGGAGATTATGGTCGATACCGCTCGGATTGGTGACCAGCCCGACATTCTTGCCGACAAGTCCCTCGAAGCCACGGCCTTCAAGCACTTCGATGCCGGTGCGTACAATCTGTTTCTGTCCAGCCTGCGCGGAAAGGGCCGACAATGCGGCAACGGAGAGCAGGACGGTGAATATTCTTTTGACTGCGTTCATATATTCATTGATTATCAATTCGTTGATTATTTCTTGCCATATTCAGGATCGATCTTGCGGTCGGCGAGGAAGGTGACGACGACGGTCGCTATGCAGCAGACAATCACCATCCAGAAGAAGCCCTTGTAGCCGAGGGACTCCTGCAGGAAGCCGGCGAACATGCCCGGTATCATCATGCTCAGCGCCATGAAGCAGGTGCAGAAGGCATAGTGCGAGGTCTTGAACTCGCCTTCGGAGAAGTACATCATGTAGAGCATGTAGGCGGTGAATCCGAAGCCGTAGCCAAACTGTTCTATGGCGATGCAGGTACAGATTGTGGCGAAACTTACAGGCTGTACCACAGCGAGATAGACAAACGACAGGCAAGGAAGCGTCATAAACGCGGCCATGATCCAGATGGATTTCTTCAGCCCAAGACGTGATGCGAGAAGTCCTCCGAGGATCCCTCCGAGAAGAAGGAATATCACGCCGAGGGTACCGTACGCTATGCCGACCTGCGCGGTCTGCATCCCAAGTCCGCCGGCCTCTCTCGCAGCCACAAGGAACGGAGTGCACATCTTGATGAGGAAGGCTTCAGGGAGACGGTAGCAAAGCATGAATATGATCGCGAGCCAGACGCCCGGTTTCTTGAAATATGTCGTCACGGTGCGGCCGAAACCTGCGAATATCTCGGCGACCTTGTTGCCTGAATCCTCTTGAATATTAGGCACATCGGACTCTGGCTTAGGAATCGCGAACGTGTGATAGAGGGTCAACCCGGTAAGGAGTATGCCGGATCCGCCGATGGTCAGCTGCCAGGCCAACGGGATGTTGCCGGTTCTGGTCTCCAGCAATCCGGCCACTGCGACGATCACACCGTTGCCGAAGACATTGGCGAGCCTGTAAAACGTGCTGCGGACTCCGACAAAGGCCGCCTGGCTGCTCTGGCTCTGGGCCAGCATATAGAAGCCGTCAGCCGCTATGTCGTGTGTGGCGGAGGCGAAGGCCGCGAAGACAAACAGGATCAGCGTGAACGAGAAAAGGCTCATAGGCGTGCTGCCGGCCGCGATGGATTCCGCTGACGGATGAGGCATCGTAAGAGCCTGGACCACAAAGGCTATGGACATTATGATCTGCATCGTGATGATCCACCATCTCTTTGTCTTGATGATGTCCACGAACGGGCTCCAGAGGAACTTCAACGTCCACGGGAGGTAAAGCAGGGATGTGAACAACGCCATCTGCCCGTTCGGAACGCCCATCTTGGCGAACATCAGGACGGAGACATTGTTGACAAGGAAATATGGAATGCCCTCGACGAAGTAGAGGGTCGGGATCCACATCCAAGGATTACGTTTAGTGAAATTAGCCATTATGTGTTGATTATGTTATCTTCTTTCCAGTATGCTGCCTGGATAGTAGTGCAGCAGGATCTGATCGAACGTGTAGCCTTTGCTGGCCATCACGGCGGCGCCGATCTGGCAGAGGCCGACTCCGTGTCCCCATCCGGATCCGTCAAGGACCAGTCTGTCGCCGCCCCATTTTATGTCAAAGGCGGAGCTCTTGAGATGGGATTCGGACAGCCAGCGGCGGATGATCAGTTCCTTGCCGATGACCATTGTCTTCTTGTCGCCGACCACCTTGAGCCTTTTGAGCCTTCCGGACGGGCCTCTCTCGATCGGGACGAGGTCACGGATGGTGCCGAAATCTATTCCGGAGCGTCTGCGGACAAGTTCCGAGACATCCGTCCTTGAATATTCAGTGGTCCATCTGTAGAAGTCCTTCGTCTCCAGATCGTAGTCGTTAAGCACTTGGGAGAGAATCTTTTCGTCCTTGGTGTCGCAGAAAACGTCGCCTCCTTCCGCGCAGTCCGGAGTGTCCGGGAGCGGCTGGAGGTAAGGGTAATCCTTGTCTTCCCAGCAGGTGCTGAATATCTCCATACGGCCTCCGCAGCATTTTGAGAAGCGGGCGTCGCATATCCGGCCTTCCGAGGTGAGCACAAGACCCCAGGTCTGGTCTATGGCCTTGCGGACAGTGTCGCCCACGGCCATCGTGAGACCTTGGTAACGCTGGCAGTGATCATCGGCGCAGACATCGAAGAGGGTGTGGTCATCGTGGTCGAACCATTTGATGTATTCCTCCTCGCCGCCGGTCGCTGAGTTCACTTCGGTGGTCACGGGACTCACTTCTGTGGTCACTGAGCCTGTCGAAGTGACCGGATTCCGACGGTGCTCCACCTGCGCCATAACCCAGGAACGGGAAATGACAGCGTGCGCCTTGAGGAACTCCAGTCCGGCCGAAGCCTTCATCTCAGACGAGATGACACTGAGCAGATAGTCCTCAACTCCAACAATATTCACGGCCGTGACCTTGTCCCCGTCCACGATGAACTTGAGAGTTCCCGCGAACTTCTGGGTCACCTTCCTTTCCCAATGGAAATCCACACCGATAGTCACTCCGTAAAGGATGAACGACGGCTCGGCGAACATAGTGGCCTCAGTCTGAGCCTCGAAGACCAGTTCATCGTAAAGAACTCCGTTGTAGGAAATGCGTCCCGCCGAATATTCGACTTTCTGCCGTCCCGCCCCGTCGGAAATGATCTCGAACTCGATCGCACTGCCGGACATTATCCCGACCTCCAGCCTGCGCTGGGTTCTGGTCAGCCTCCAGATGATGCCTTTCTCTGTCTCCCCGCTGACGGTTATCTCACGGACAACCGCCGTAAGAAGCTCTGAGTCAAGTTTGTCGTAATCCTCACGTTTAGGAGCCACAAACACACCTCCCAGATCAGCGCACCCTGGACTCATCGCCAGATGATCCGCCCCGGTGGAATAATAGTTGTGCGGACGATGCTTATCCCTGAATATCACAATGGAGCGATATTCCCCGTTATGCGTCCAGGCGAACAGGTTGATTTTCGGCTCATCCGAGTCCTCCGGCACCGGAGCGCAGTCCATAAGCCGGTAGAAAAGCTTAGCCACGGATTTCGCCGTGCCGCCGCAAAGGACGAAGACTCCGTTGGCATATTCATTAAGATGGAAGAGCTTGGCTTCCTTGACGTTGGTGAAATATTCCAGAGTATTGACATCGCCGGCCGCCAACAATCCGTCCACCCTGTTCTGGAGAGGCATCAGTCCTTGCGGACAAGCCTGGAAATGCTGATGGTCAGGCGCTGAAGCCCCACTCACAGGGCCGTTGTAGAACCCGAGATATTCATTGTGCGCGCTGACAAAGTCAAGAAGGTCTTGATAACGGTGCCAGATGGATTGCCGCGTGTGCTCGAAACTTGAGATCACGAGATGCGACGGGAAGATCGGGTACGGGTTCAGCGTGACGCGGTATTTCCGTCCCTTGCGCCCCTCGAACTCAATGTGGGTCTGCTGCGCCGGGCGGTTCTCAGGGCAGAGGAAGCAAGGCCTCTCGCTGAGAGACTTAGGGTCCAGGGCCGCCTCGGAAGAAATCTTGCGGCAAGGGTTATGCTGGACGATGACCTCCAGTCCTCCGACATCCAACCGTTTGGTTTCCACCTTCTTGAGGTCACGATAGTTCTCGGCGGCAAGAGGCCAGACCGACAACTGGTCCTTTATGAATTTGTCAATATTATTGTCCATCAGAGCAAAGCCAGTAAAGTGTCCTTGATTGATTTGAATTCCTGCTCAAAATTCGGAGTGAACAGTCCCCGCGCCAGATTCGACTCGATCTCGGACATATTCCAGTAGCGTCCTTCGGTGACCTCGTCATTGTCAGGCTTCAAAGTGAAGTTGCCGACGGTGGCGAAGACGCTGACCAGTTCCTTCTCGCGAGCCGACTCCCAAATGTAGGATTTCAGGAATATCGGATTGAAGTCCCTGAATCCCAGTTCCTCAGAGGCCTCGCGGTAGAGCGCCTCTTCAAGCGTCTCGCCGTAATCGACGTGACCGCCGACGGCCGTGTCCCAACGCCCCGGAAGAAGATCCTTCTTCATCGAGCGTTTCTGAATATACAGACACCCCTCCCGGTTGATGATGTGAAGATGGATCACCGGATGCATCAGCTTCGAGCCATCGTGCACGGACTGCCTGGTGGCCTGTCCGATGACAAGGCCGTTCCCCTCCACGACCGGGACCATCTCGCCCGTAGGACGTGGACGGTCACCGGGATTGTCGGCCGATGGCAAAGGCATAACCGGAGCCGGGGAAACCGGATAGATCAAGTCAAACATAACGTCAAGCTATCGCCAAAAGGATCAGCAACTGGGCCACAAGCACCCTCATAAACATCGACAGAGGATAGACGGTGGCGTAGTTCACTGAAGGATAATCCGTTCCGTAAGCCCCCTGGGTGAACGCCAGGACGGCGGGATCGGTGGTACCACCGGAGATCAGACCGCAGATCTGGTAGAAGTTCAGCTTGCAGACATATCTTGCGATGAGGCCGATCGTGCAGACAGGGATGAAGGTGATGAGCGCTCCGTAAAGGATCCACCAGTAACCTCCGTCCAGGATCGAACTTACGAAGTTCTGTCCGGCTCCCAGACCGACGGCCGCCATAAAGAAGGATATTCCCATCTCCCTGACCATCAGGTTGGCGCTTTGGGTCGTGTAGGTCGTGATCTTCCACTTAGGGCCGAAGTAGCCAAGCAGGATCGCGATGATGAGCGGGCCTCCGGCGAGACCAAGTTTGATAGGCTGAGGAATGCCAGGGATGGCGATAGGAATGGAACCGAATATCACACCAAGGGCTATTCCGAAGAAGATCGGGATAAGGTTCGGACGGTTCAGCGTCGAGGTCTGGTTGCCGACAAGGTTGGCGACCTCCTCAATTCCGAGCTCCGGGCCGACAACCCTCAACACATCGCCCATCTGGAGGATGAGGTTAGGCCTTGCGACAAGACCCACACCGGATCTGATGACACGGGTTACGCTCACTCCGTAATTAGCTCTGACATTGAGGCTTCTGAGCGTGACACCCGTAAGGTTCGTCTTAGTGACTGTAATCTTCCTGTTGACCATCCTGGTGTCCATCTGCTCCCAGTCCTGAAGATGCATAGGCACCTCCTCGCCGAACGTGATCCTGAGGGAATCCACATTCTTCTGCGAGGTGACGATCAGAAGTTTGTCACCCTTCTGAAGGACGGTGTCCGGTCCCGGCAGAGACATCACTCCGTCACGAAGGATTCTGGAGATCACTATCGAATTGCCAAGATCCTTTGTGGCGTCCTTGATTGTCATTCCGAAGACCGCGGGATTCTCGACCTCGCAGTGCATACGCCTTGCCACATCCTCATTATTATCCTCATTGTCAAGGACTTCCTTCTCCTTATTGAGGTCAACTTTGAATATCGCCTTGAAGAACATCATCAGAGCGATCACAAGCAGAACTCCCAACGGGTAGGCCACAGCGTAGGCGGAAGCCAGCCCGGAGGTCGCCGATGTGATGTCAGACGCCAGATAGTTCTCCGCGCGCATTGAATCCGCCATCGTCTGCTGGGCGGCACCGAGTCCCGGGGTGTTGGTCACGGCTCCGGACATCACGCCGACCATAGTCTTGAGATCCTCGCCGGTGATGAAATGGATCGCCACGGTGACGGCCATAGCCAACAGGACAAGGGCGACCGCAAGGATATTCATCTGAAGTCCGCCTTTCTTGAAGGAGTGGAAGAATCCCGGGCCGACCTGAAGGCCTATCGAGAACACGAACAGGATCAGGCCGAAGTCCTTCATAAAGTTCATCACGGTCGCGTCCACCCTGAGGCCGAAATGACTCAACAGGATAGCCACGAACAGAATCCACGTGGAACCGATGGAGATGCCTTTGATCTTGAATTTGCCAAGGTACAGTCCGATCGCGATCACGACTGCGAAAACTAGAATCGAATGGGCTATTCCAGCCCCTAAAAACAAATCTCGCATATCTAATTAAAAATCTATCCGCGCGCAAAAGCACGGTTTGTCTTCAATTTTACCTTCTATGAAATATTTCTTTTGTCCGTCAATATCCTCAACACTTCTGAATATCCTGACAACCTCCCCAGGCTTCGTCTCCTTGATGAAGTTGATGCTTATGCTCCTGACAGGGTTGCCGGCGACCTCTTCATAGTCAATGCAGTCCATAGCCCAGACCACGTAGCGGGCATTGTTGGTGTGCCCCAGCACATCGATGTCTGAGTATGCCGCCTTGTGGCAGCCGACTTCCTCCGCGGGGATATTCTTAGGCATCACGACCTTGCCGCAAGGGATCTGGATCGCATTGTCAGGGCACTGGGTGGTCGCCGGGACCATATTCAGAACCTCATCGCTGCGCACCAGCCGCCGGGTCTCGACATTCATCACTATCCACGAAGAGGTGCAAAGCACCTGCGCCTTTGATTTGTCGGCGAAGTCCGTGTCGCCCTTCCTTCGGAGCTCGAAGTCACGCAGGAAGAACAGGCCGTCCTGTCCCTTGTGCCAAGTGTAGAGGGTCGTCTCGTCCGTCCATTTCGGAGGGTTCAGAAAATCCATCCGCATCCGTGACAGAACCCAGGCCGTGTGATGCCTCTGAAGGTCGTCATAGCCGAAATGAAGCGCCTGGGCCGCCAGATACGCCATTTCCTGGGCGTGATCCATAAACGCGGCCGGCTTCAGGCGGAACGATGCGTCCGTGTCGTAGCACGGGATCGTTATGTCAGTACTGAACCTATTGTCTGAAACGTTGATCTTTTCCATAGTCCTAATGATTTATAATCCTCAGTTCCTCAGGGGTGTAGAGGATCGAGTCAATGAAATCCGGAGCGAAGTGGGCGAGGAGTATGAATATTCCGAGAGCCACCAGCGCCAAACCGATGAGACTTGCCGCCACGATTAGAACCACTTTCCAAGCACGGTTTCTCGTCTTGTGACCTGTCTCCTCCTCTTTTTTTTTCTCCACTTCTTTCTCATCTTCTTTCTCATTTTCGGCTCCGGTGTCAGATTCATCGGTCGGAGTGTCTGTTTCCTCGGTCACAGAGCCTGTCAAAGCGACCGGTGCAATCGGCTCTCTGATGGGAACCGGATCCGCCACCAGCTCCCTAAGCGCCGCCACACTCTGCGCCACCTCGTCCGGAGTCTCCTCGTGAGTCTTCAAAGACACCGGCTCCAGCCCTACCCCATAAGGATAGATGTCCAGATCCTCGTCAGCGATAAAGAAAAAAGTATTCTCCTTTGTGGCGCGCAGACGCCCAAGCCCAGGGAAAACCACGACCTTCTTGGTCTGAAGCGTGTTCCTCAACCCAGCGATGAACTCTGAAAGGATCCTTCCGGAAGTCTCGAAATCAGTTCCGTTCGCCTTGGAATAGAACTCCGCCAGCAACCTGTCATCCTCTGATCCACGCTGCCTGAAAGACAATCTGCGGTAAGGAGGATTGATCGTGTAGCCCTTGTCAGAAAAAGTAGAGGGCATCACCTCGGAGACGAAAGTCCCCAAGCCAGGTAACGTAACCTCATCATTGTCAAGGATCAGCCCCTTGACCATATCTGAAAACAAGTCTATGTCCATTTTCCTCCTCCGAGAAATTCACACAAAGGTACACAAAAAAAACTACAAAAAAATTTGCACTAATCAATTTTTGTTGTACCTTTGCACTCCCGAAAGGAACAAACAACCGAAAAGGTTGACAAAATTCCTCAATAGCTCAGTTGGTTAGAGCACCTGACTGTTAATCAGGGGGTCGTAGGTTCAAGTCCTACTTGAGGAGCCAAAGCGGACAAATCATCAGAAATGACGGTTTGTCCGTTTTTCTTTTCCTCATAACTCTTTTCCTCATAACTCATTGATTTCAAAGAATATTGGGGTCAAGTCAAAAACCGGGGGCAAGTCCAAAGCCCTGTGTTAAAAGAACCGGCTTGCCCCTCCCACGACGAAAGACCTTCTCAACTTCGTTGCAATTGGCGGGAACATCCACAGCCACTTAAGCAACATCAGGAGTGGTTCACTGTTCCTGACACCTCGCTGAAATCGGTCTTGAGGAACAAAGTCCATGACTGTACGGCCATCAGACAGGCATGACCGTTCCCGCCAACTATAAACATAAGTGGCCGGCATCAACATGATGCGGAATCGCGCACGAGAGGGAGAGTTTCTTCTTTCTATCACTGCGCATCATGTTCGCACAATAAGGAAGAAATCATATTCATAAACACCTTGAGGCGGCTTGCAATCACCAAGGCATAAAGGCTTGCCAACAGGCACATGGCTTCTTTGATTTTTCTTTAGGGAGTTATATACCTGTTGACTAACTTTTGATGTATTGTGTTAGCAATCAGATAATTGCGAGCGGTTGATTGTTCGTTGCAAAAACAAGTTAATAATTAACAACTTACAAGATTATGTAGTCAACTCGTATATAATTACCTTTCTTTATTGTAGATAATGGCTATCTTTGAGAAAAGAAGGATTCAGACGAAATGGGACGACTTGTTCCGAATTGTGAATATGAATGTGCGGGTGTGGTCATGAATCAAAAATGAATTCAATAAAAAAGCAACTATTAATATGACTGGAAGAAAGATTTTACTTGTAGTGGATGTGCAGAGGGACTTCATTGACGGATCTCTGGCCGTGCCGGGAGCAGAGGCGATCATTCCGGAGATAAACGGGATCAAGAACGGAGCCGATCTTGTGTATTTCACTTTGGACTGGCATCCGAAGGATCATTGTTCGTTCAAGGCAAACGGTGGTCAATGGCCAGAGCACTGCGTTCACTACACTTTAGGGGCAAGTCTCGCCGACGGGCTGCTGGACGGGCTGGAGGAAGCGAGGACAAGATTCATCCTGAAAGGGCAGAACAAGGAGAGGGAGGAATATGGAGCGCTGGCGGCCGTGACAGCCTCAAACCAGAGTCTGTTTCTGGCAGGGGACGAGGTCACCGTCTGCGGAATCGCCTCTGAGTTCTGTGTTTTGGAGACCCTCAAGAATGTCTTCCGGCTGAGCCAAGAGGTTGGATTCGACGTGAACGTATTCCTGAAAGGCACCGTCGGATTCGACAGCACCCCGCTATTGGAATGGATGGCCGGAAACGGCGTAAAGGAATATTGAACTTTTATTCCTCCCTTACGACAGGAGGAGCGAGAGGGACAAACGACTCCTCGTCAAAGTTTTCCATCTGGTTTTCGTAGTAGGCTTGTGACGCGGCCGAACGGTTGATCTCATCGTAGGCCACAAACGCCTCGAAATCATATTTCCACCCGCTTGGCTCAGACAACTTCATGATTCTCTTGAATATGGCCTCACGCGAAGGAGCGTTGAACCCGCCGGCATTATGTCTCATGATGCTGTCGTCCGTCGGCCTGTAGGCACCGTATCTGAACGTCAGGCCGCCATCGTAGATTCCGACCTGACCGGAATAGCGCGGATCTGAAAGGAAATGCGCCCAATGGATTTCCTTGGGATCGTTCGTGACATCGGCGTTCGGGTAGAAACCGTATTTGGCGAACCATTCCTTGTGGCTTTTCACCTTGTCCTCGGTGATTGTCTTTTCGTAGAAATATTCATCCGCAAGCTTAGCGAACCCGTGACCGCCCGCCTCATGGCGAAGAACCTTCCCGAAATCTTCGGTGTTGTAGTTGACAACCGGGATGTAGGCTATAGCCCTGCCGTCCGACCACATGTAGGTTGTACCGGCATATTTCGAGGAATTCAGGATCACCAGTTCAAGCGTGTTTCTCACCGTGAGCCAACTGATCCCATCTACCTTGTAGGCATACTGCCAGACCTTGCTGTCATTGCCTCCGATATAGGTTCCCGTTCCGAACTTGCTCGCAAAGGCCGTGCTGCCGTCAAAATTCCGCCCGTCCGACTCGACCGCGACAGAATACACATCGAACCTGTCCCGGAATGACCGGTAAGGCTCCTCGGCGAAAAACTCCTCCATTGTCCTGTCGGCCCATTTGTCAAATGACGACATTGCCTCCCCTTCCGAAGCCGTAAGATCATCCTTGGTGAAGCCGTCTCCCATGATCACTATCTTTATTCCGTTGCCGACAGAATGGGTCTGGAGGGTGTGCACTATTCCTTCCTGAAAAATCACAACTTTTTCATGAATACCGGCAGCCTTGTTCACGATTCCGACCACCGCGCTTCTGGCACTCTCTCCCTCGTTCCTGTCACAATGAAAGACAAGTTCATCCTGACGCATCGCCCTGGTCTTCAACCCAGAATATCTCAGCCAGGACGCGGCGTCCTCTGGAATATCCACGGAATAGTCAACGTCAGCAGACACAGTGACGGCAATCTCTCCCGCGCCTCTTGACAGTGAATATGTCTCCTGAGGAGTGATGACGTTGCCCTCTACGAAATCCAAGCACCTTACGATGGTCTTCGAATCATCATATACAAGCACCACAACCTCACCGCCAGTGAACGGGGAAGGGGAGGTCACCACAATTTCTCCTTCCGAGTCATTGTTCCTTTTGACGTCCGCCTTCCATCCATTCTGCGCAAACGCCTTGACCACCACGCTTCCTGTGGCATTATGGATCTTATATACAACAGACCTTGTCTCCCCGGCATTGAATCTGAATGTTCCGTAATCCGGAAACCGGATGCTCAGATCCGAAGACTTCTTGGCGAGTTCGAACACGGTTCCATCCATAAGTGTGACGGTCACAGTGTCACCGTTGTCCGTGACAGAGGAGAAGAACGAGTCCCCGTCCTCACCGGTTGCCTTCGACAATTTCGTCCAAGTCTTTCGTCCATCATAAGAGACGTACCACCAGCCGTCTTCTATCTTCAATTCCGGAGCGGTGCCTCCCGCGTTTATCCGGTTGCCTGTACCGGAACCGTCGTAAATCCATTCACCATCTACGGTCCAGTAATACTTCCCGTCGGTGTGCTGACTTATTCCGATCACAGGAGAATGACCGTCCTTTCCATTGTAGATGGTTACCGTGCCGCTTTTGCTGAACGTGATCGAGTACCCGACAACAGTCCCCTCCTTAATGACTTCCACCACGCCTGCCACGTAGTCATTGCCTTGCAACGCGTTGACGATGGTGCGCAATGTCTGCAGATCCTGATTGAATCCACGGCATTGCTCTTCCAAAGCCGCTATCCTGGCTTCATTCTCGTTGACTTTGTTCCAAATCTCAGAGTCATCGTATTTACAGGACACAAGTCCTGCAAGCATGACAAAAATAACACACAGAGCCTTTTTCATTTCAGT
>OCLL01000173.1_pt1 | contig 16110 bp, 16 predicted proteins | sample 1538931 | NCBI WGS metagenome assembly OCLL01 (sample SAMN03418270, study PRJEB22391) | human gut metagenome | biome: human-gut; feature: organic feature; material: feces | host: Homo sapiens | place: Tanzania | collected 2013-01 | reverse complement strand
CATTAAGCCCTAACGCTGTGCCACCAGTTCGCCATAACGCTCGCGTGCTGTAGGCACATCGGTATCGTGTGAATAGCGCTGAATAGCCCAAGCAGCCCACAGAGGCACATCGGGAAGGTCGATGCCCTGCAAATGCTTGTCGGGCTCACCAGTTTCCATCCAGCGAGTGAAAGCCTCTTTGGCGGTGTCCATAATAGCCTCGAAGTCGGGGCGGTGGTGATTGGAGAGCGTGCAGCCTGGGAGAGCGATAAACTCATCGCGCGCACGCACCTTGAACCATGGATAGCCTGCAAGCATATAATGCCCGTCGGCGTTGGTCATATAAAATTGCTTCGCACTGTTTTTAAGGCAGTTGTAGAAACTGGTGCGAGGTGTGCGAGTTTTAATCTCATCTTCATACATCTTGGTGAGCTGACGAGTGTTCACCTCGCTCACGCCAGCCGAGAAGATGATGGTGTCACCCTTCTTCATGTCCACCTCAAAGTAGCCAGGCACATACAGGTCTTCGGTGTAAGGAATGCCTCGCTCCTGGTCCTTGATATACTCGATGCCTTTATACCAGTGGGGGTCGAACACAAACTTAGGCTTGTGGTTCACCTGCATAAAGAGTTCAGGATAACCCTCGTACATGCATGTGGAAATGCCGTTCGACACTTCCTTGTAATCGCGACTTGCCACTTGGTTTTCAACGCAAAGGTCGTTGGCATTGCGGAACGCTAAGAATGGACGGAACTGGAGCGTGGTCTTAGAGTGAGCATCTACCAGGGTGTAGCGGATAAGGATACGATTCTCGTTGGTAATAAAGATTTTCTCACGCTTCAGAATCACGCCACCTACACGAAACGTGTGAGTAGGCACACGTTCGCAATCGTACTCTCTGATGTACTTGTGACCATTAGGACTGTACACGCCACCGGAATACCTGTGCAAGCCAAGGTTGAAAGGCGCACCGTGCTGAATCACCGTTTCATCAAGCGACGACAAGAGCACATGGCTATTGTCGTCAATTTCAGGAACAGGAATCACAAGAAGTCCGTGCTGCTTTCTTGTATTGGCTCCCACAATGGTAGTGCAGTGGTATGCACCAGATTGATTCGTGCGCAGCACCTCCAAGCGGAGCGACTGCTCAAGATTAATCAAAAGATTCTTATCAAATTTAAGATAACTCATGATAAGCGGTATTATGGGATATTTTTAGTTAATAATTTCCGTTGTTTGGTTTCGTTACGAATTTACATTTTTTTTGCAACTCTCGCAAATAAAATCGGCTCAAATTCTCCAAATCGGCAAATAATATGGTGAATTTTCGGAAAACGCATTTTCACAGCCGAAAATGCGTTGCACAGGTGGGCAACGGGCACAAAAAAACGGCGTTCGGTGAACGACGTTTAATTTTGATGACAATGGGGCAAAAATGGCTTATTATTCGGGGGTGTTGTTTTCGCCCAAGCCAGGGCTGAACATCTTCAAGCCGTTGCGGTGGCATTTTATCAACAGTTCCTTTGGCATTTCCACAGGGTCGCCATCGATGTGCATAGGCCCAGCATGTTTGCGAATGATTTTGATTTCGCTGGCACGGTAAATCGCCACATGGCGGTTTTTGTCGATATTCTTAAAGAAAAGACTCAAACCCACCACTGGTGCCGAATAGAACTTGAAAGGCGAAATCACCGTCATGTCGATCATGCCGTCTTGCATACTGGCATGAGGGGCGATGAAGGAGTTGTTGCCATATTGTGCGGCATTGCACAGCGCAATCACAAACGCCTTTTCCTCTAATCGCTTGCCATTTAGCTCTATAATATAGTCCTCACACTGGTAGTTGGCATACACCGAGAATGTCTTTTTAATATAAGTGGTAAAACCTCGTGTGCCGGCATTGGCAAAGTCGAATGCCACTTGCGCATCAAATCCCATGCCGCATGTGCACATGAATGGGCGGTCGTTGACCGTGCCATAATCGAAGCGCTCCACCCTATCATCGTTGATGAGCGAGAGTGCCTTTCTCACATTCATGGGAATGTTGAGGTGGCGGCCCAGTCCGTTGCCAGAGCCACAAGGCACCACAGCCAGAGCCACATCAGTGTTGATTACCGCCGATGCTGCGCCATTCACGGTGCCGTCGCCTCCGATAGCCACAAGCCCGTAGTAGCCATTATCCACCGCCTCACGCCCAAAGCGATAGGCATCGCCCTCCGCCTGCACCACACGCACATCTACGGAAAAGCGAGATTTGTCGATTACAGAATCAAGCAAATCAGGAATTTGTTCCTGATTTCCTGTTCCCGACTTAGGGTTAACCACTGCTAAGAGTTTCTTCATCTATCAAAAAAAATAAAATTCAAAACGCAAAATTAAGCATTTTCTTGCGAATGAGCAAGATGCAAAAAAAAGGCTGCGACCACCAATGAGATGTCGCAGCCCATTTAAATCTTATTTAATGCAAAGGCATTATTTTTTCTTACGATTTCCGTAGCGGCTCATGAACTTATCAACACGACCAGCAGTATCGACGAGCTTTTGCTTGCCAGTGAAGAATGGGTGTGAAGAGCTGGTGATTTCAAGCTTAACCAATGGATAAGTTACACCATCAATTTCAATAGTCTCCTTAGAGTTTACAGTTGAGCGAGTGATGAATGTCTCTTCGTTTGACATATCCTTGAAAACCACTTCGCGGTAATTGTCTGGATGAATACCTTTTTTCATTTTTTTATATCTAACTTTTTAATTTTACATAATTGTCCGGCGGTGGTAAACGCCGTAAAATTGTAATGGCTTGCAAAAGTACTAATTATTTTGAAATTACGAAAACTTTTCAGCCAACAATTTCTCGTTTTCACGCAAAACGGTGCAAAACCGCACATAAAAACCACACGCCACCACGGCACCAATGATTTTTTCGACTAATAATTTGCGAAATCATTTTTTATTACTAATTTTGCAACGTAAATCAAATACTGCTAATCTGATATTGGTGCTACTAAAATATCAAAATCGCAAACACCGATTGACGTTCAGAATTAGTATTCCACATTTTTTATCATCATTTTCTGGTAATAAAACCATATCTTCTATGTGTTTTCAAAGCTGATGGCTAATCCCTTCGAATTTCGAGGCCCTCATTATGTATATACATACATGCACATAGAACCTAACATCAAAATATATGTATAATATCAACGAACTGGAAGCAATGCCTTTGGAAGAGGTTCAAGCCTACGCAAAAAGCCTTGGCATTAAAAAGGTAGATTCCGAGACACTTGTTTACGACATTCTTGACCAGCAGGCAACCATCGCAAGCGCCAACACCGGTGCCAACAAGGCTTCGGAGCAGAAGATTAGCCATCAGCTTTGAAAACACATAGAAACTGCGGCAACTAAAAAGGCAGCTGCGGCAAAGCCTAAGCAGGAAAAGAAAGCGGAAGAGCCTAAAGAGGCTTCGGAAAAAACAGCGGTGAAGAAGAAAGCCACCAAGAAAAAGGCAGAAGCTGAAAAAGACACAAAGAAAGCGGCTACTGAAGAAAAGGCCGTGAAAGAGAAAAAGTCTGCTACCGCTACCAAATCCAAGAGCAAAACCACAAAAAAAGTTGCCGCTACTGAAGACGAAGTGAAGCCAGCAGTTGAAGAAGCGGCTAAAGAAGCTACTCCAACCACCACCGACGGCGACGCTCAGGCAAAGCAAGAGAAAAAGCCACGCCGCCAGCGTATCGCTTCACTTCGTCTTCAGTAGCGGCAACTTTTTTTAGCCACAGCAGCAAGAGGTGGAGCAAGCGCCAGAGCCACAAGCCGTGCAACAGCCCGAAAACGAGATTCCATATCAGGAAGAAGAATATATCGCCGACGACGAATTTGCACCACAAAACCAGCAAAACGATTTCCAAGACTTGTTCGGTGGCGGAAAGAATATGGGATTGGGAGCGTTCTTCAGCTCTTCGCAAACTTTCAAGCCTCGCTCCAAAGAGGAAAAGGAAGAGGACGCACGCCGTGCAGAAGAGGCACGCCGCCGCGCCGCAGAAGAGGCTGCAAAAGCACCTATCGTGATTCAAGAGCCTAAGGCTGAAAAGCAACAGCCAGCCAACAACGCTAACGGCAACGGCAAGAAGAACAAAAAGAACAAGAAGCAACAACAGCCACAGGAAGTGGCGGAAAATCCATACACCGACAACCCATACAATTTCGAAGGTATTCTCGATGGCGAGGGCTTGCTCGAAATCATGCCCGACGGCTATGGCTTCCTCCGCTCATCCGACTACAACTATCTCACATCGCCCGACGACATCTATGTGTCGCAATCACAAATCCGCAACAACGGTTTGAAAAACGGTGATGTGGTGTTCGGCACCATTCGCCCACCAAAGGAAGGCGAAAAATATTTCCCACTGTGCGAAGTGAAGGCTATCAACGGCCGCACCCCCGACTTTGTGCGCGACCGTGTGCCATTTGAGCACCTTGTGCCACTGTTCCCAGAAGAGAAATTCAACTTGGTGAGCACCAAGCACCCTAATATCTCCACCCGAATTGTGGATATGTTTGCACCTATCGGCAAGGGACAGCGTGGCTTGATTGTGGCTCAGCCAAAAACGGGTAAAACCATTCTGCTGAAAGACATCGCCAACGCCATCGCGGAAAATCACCCCGAAACCTATATGATTATTCTGCTCATCGACGAGCGTCCGGAAGAAGTGACCGATATGGCTCGCAGCGTGAACGCAGAAGTGATTGCCTCTACATTCGACGAACCAGCCGACCGCCATGTGAAGATTGCAGAACTTGTGCTCGCTAAGGCTAAACGACTGGTGGAATGTGGACACGATGTGGTGATTCTGCTTGATTCTATCACTCGCTTGGCTCGCGCCTACAACACTTGCGCACCAGCATCAGGCAAGATTCTTTCGGGTGGTGTGGATGCCAACGCACTCCAACGCCCAAAACGCTTCTTCGGTGCTGCGCGTAACATTGAGAATGGCGGTAGCCTCACCATCATCGCCACCGCACTTACCGAAACCGGCTCGAAGATGGACGAAGTGATCTTTGAGGAATTCAAGGGCACTGGCAACATGGAACTCCAGCTCGACCGCAAACTCAGCAACAAGCGCATCTTCCCTGCTGTGGACATTATGGCTTCAAGCACCCGACGCGACGACTTGCTTTTCAATCAAGACACTATCAACCGCATGTGGATTTTGCGCCGCTTCCTGAGCGACCGCACTTCTATCGAGGCAATGGAATTTATCAAAGACCGTATGCTTCGCACATCGAGCAACGAAGAATTGCTGCTCACAATGAACGACTAATCCTCATCAGAGCTGATAATGGGAAGAATTTTAGCAATCGACTACGGACGCAAACGCACAGGCGTGGCAGTGACCGACCCTTTGAAAATCATTGCCAACGCTTTGGGCACATACCCCACCCACACGCTGATGGACTTTTTGAAAGACTACACGCAGCGTGAGGAAGTGGAAAGCATCGTGATTGGGCTGCCGAAGCAGCTCAACGGCGAGCCGTCGGAAAGTATGCGCTACATCACGCCGTTTGTGAACCGCCTGAAAAAGGAGATGCCACAAATGCCCGTCGTGATGTACGATGAGCGATTCACGTCGACCATTGCCCACAAGGCGATGATTGATGGCGGCATGAAGAAAAGCGACCGACGCGACAAGGCGAAAGTCGACGCCATTGCCGCCACCATAATTCTTACCGACTATTTACAAAGCAATTTAATATAACAAAAATATGATTCTACCAGTATATATCTACGGACAACCCGTGCTTCGCAACGAAGCCGAACTCGTGACCAAGGACTACGAAGGTCTGAACGAGCTTATCGAAAACATGAAAGAAACCATGTACGCAAGTAATGGTATCGGCATTGCCGCGCCTCAGGTGGGCGTGGGACTGAAGCTCGTCTATATTGATGTAGATGTGTTGAAAGATGATTTCCCTGAATTGAAGGGTGTGCAGATGGTGCTCATCAACCCTGAAGTGACCGTGGACGAAACAAGTCCCACCGTCACCAGAGAGGAAGGCTGCCTGAGCGTGCCTGGTGTAAACGAAAATGTGACTCGCCACAGCAAGATTCATTTGAAGTGGACCGATGAAAACTGGGTGGAGCATGAGCAAGACATTGAAGGCTACCTGGCTCGCGTGGTGCAACACGAATGCGACCACCTCGATGGACATTTGTTCATCGACTGGGTGTCGCCAATCAGAAAACAACTGATTCGCAACAAGTTATCAAATATGATTAAGGGAAAAATCCGTTGCAGTTACAAGGTAAAATTCTTCAATCCTAAGAAGAAATAAAAAATTAGTGGAAGATGTCTCACGACAGCCTCCACACACTTTAAATCTAATACCATGAAAAACACACGCACAAATGTAACAATTAAATTTGTAATAACAATAGAAAAAACAATTTTTTTTCAAAAAAAACTATTTTGACGATGGAAAACAATATTAAAATCACTCCAGAAGATGTGAAATACATCAAAATGGCTTGCGAATTGGCAAGCGACAACATAGATAAGGGCGGCGGTCCGTTTGGTGCCGTGATTGTGAGAAACGGTGAAGTGCTGGCTACCGGCTGCAATAGCGTGACTATTGACAACGACCCTACAGCACACGCCGAAGTGAACGCCATCCGCAAGGCCTGCAAATTGGTGAACAACTTCAACCTCAAAGGCTGCGTGATTTACAGCAGTTGTGAGCCATGCCCCATGTGCTTGAGTTCGCTCTATTGGGCAGGTGTGAGCCGCATCTACTACGCCAACACTCAAAACGATGCCGATGCTATCGACTTTGGCGATCATTTCATCTATGAGGAAATCGCAAAACCTCACTTGAAACGCCTCATTCCATGCATTCACGTCGATGAGCCTACAGCCATTCTCCACTTCAAAAAGTGGGATGAGAAAAACGATAAAATCAAGTATTAATATCGTTTGTCGGATATTGACAATAATGGTCGCCCCTACAAGAGCGACCATTATTTTTTTATCACCTCAAATCGATTAGTTCAGAACTCGATTCGCTCTGGCGCAATCCTGTCGGCTTCGGTAATTTCACGCAGCACTTTGCATGGCACACCTGCGGCAACCACGCCTTTCGGAATGTCGGAAGTTACAACGCTTCCCGCGCCTATCACACACCCCTCGCCTATCTTCACACCGCCACAAACAGTAGAGTTTGCTCCAATCCAAGCACCATCTTCAATCGTAATCGGCTCCGATGTTTCGAGCGCGCTGGAGCAGCGTTGCTCTGGGTGAATGGGGTGGCCTGCGCATGCAAGCACCACACCCGGACCAATCAGCACACTCCTGCCAATGTGAATGGGCGATGTGTCGAGAAACACGCAATTATAATTCACCAGCGCAAACCCCTTGAAATGAATGTTGAAGCCGAAATCGCACCTGAAACTGGGCATCAGATACACCGAGGAATAATAAGTGCCGAACAGGCGCATCAAAATGTCGCGTTGCGCCTTAGGGTCGTCGGGGTCGGAATTATTGAATTTCCAACACAAACGGCGTGCTTTGGCCTGAGCCTCACGGGGAATGTGCATCGCATTTCCCACAAATCCTTTATCTTCTTTTATGCGTGAAAGTACGTCCATATATATCAAATTTTACGCAAAATTAGCGAAAACGTGATTACACAACACGATTTTGTGCTGAAAAAGTTTTGATTAACAGTTATTATTTGTATATTTGCCCATAGAAAACCAGTGCGAACATACTTAATGTGCGCTCTCGCATTTTTTTACAACCTCCTTCCTTTGAGCGCAAGAAGGAAACTAAAACCTCAAAACAACATGAAGAAAATCTTATTAACACTTGCCACTGTGTTTGTTCTCACCGCATGCGGTGGAGGCGCACCATCTCCAACCGGCGACGCTGAAAAAGACGCGAAAGCCATATTCGAATACATGACGTCTGAAGTAGAAAACTGCAAGACTCTTGAAGAATTTAATGATATCGAAAAGAAAATCGAACCAATTCAAAAAGAATTTGAGGACTACGAAAAAGACCACCCAGAATACAAGGAGCAATTCCAAAAGGCTGCTCAAAATGAAGCGCTTAAATTCGTAGGCGCAATAATGAAAAAAGAACAAGAACTGAAGAAAAAATAGGAAAATAACAAATAATTAATCATTTGTGCGAATCTTTTGATTTTTAAGCGAATACACAATATTCGCCTTATAGCCCACGCACAAATCACTTCTAAAACAACTCCCCCTCTGAATATGGGCTATGCAGAGGAAAAACAAACAAAAAAACCTAACAACATGAAGAAAGTATTATTTATGTTTGTGGCTGTATTGGCCCTCGTAAGCTGCCAAAAGGGCGCTGAAAAATCAAGTGAAGTATCCAACGATACCACAAAGACTGAGGCTGTAGAAGAAAAGGCTACTGAAGCTACCGAACTCGTGGCTCCTGAAAAGACTGGCGACATCGCTGAAGACTTAATCGCACAAGCTAAATTCGTTTTGGCAAAGATTAAAGCTTGCAAGACTGCAGAAGAATTTGGTGCTATTGAAGAAGATCAATGCATGAAGGATTTCGAAGCGCTGATGAGCCAAGCAGAAAAAGAAGCTACTCCTGAACAAAAAGAAAAAATTGCTGAATTCTTCAAAGATCCTGCTAACGACTTCGAAGAAGCAATGCAAGCAAAACTCAAAGAAATTATGTAATCCCCAAATGCCACAACGGCATTGAATCAATAAAAGGCTATACCACAAATCGGCATAGCCTTTTTTTTCGCGCCCAAGATTACAAGGGCTCAGTGGAAAATCGGTTCAGTGGATAAATGCTGGGGGCACAGAAACAAAAAACATAAAAAAACAGCCTTTCGGCGATGCCATTGCTTCGCACCTGTCGTTAGTGCTGTGCTATGTCTGATTTCAAGCTGGGGCTTGAATCAGCCACACCACATCACCAACGCCGCCCTCTTACGAGGTCGGTGGCATCGCCAAAAGGATAAAAACCGCTCGCCTTCGGCGAAAAACCAAACCCGGTAGGGACGTGATACTTCACGTCCGCCCATAGTTGTGATACTATATTGAATATCAATTATTTGTCGCGGACGCTCTTTTCAAGAAATTATTTTATCATCAGGGGTTTTTTCGCCGTGAAACGGCGAGCGGTTTTTATCCTTGGTGCAATGTGGAAGGCCCTCGTAAGAGGGTGGCGGAGGGATTGTGTGGTTGGCGGCATGGAAACTCGTTTCCAATGACGCAAAGCGCACAGTCACACCGCCAAATGCGAAGCATTCCACATTGCGTCAAGGATGTATTTTTTGTTTTTGTTTTAGATTCCATTGACGATTCCACCACAGTGCATAATCTATGGTCCCAGTGATTTTCCACTGATTGGTGTTTCCCATAGATACATCGGGTGAGCCTAAGTCAAGTACCTTGTTGTTCCACTTTCAATATTCCAAACTATTAGGGTTGAGCAGAAAGTCCATCAAGCCCATGATAACGATGCCTTTCTCGTTGCGCCACGGCTTGATGTCACGATTCACGATGACAATTTTCTTGAAAGAATCATCAACTTTGTTCAGGCTTCTGGTTTCTTGCTCTTCCTTCTCTCGGGTAGGAATAGCGAGAGCCGATTGGATATAGTATCGTTGGCTGCCTTGATTCACCACGAAGTCGATTTCCAAATGTACCCTGACTCTTTGACCATCTTCTGTCTGCTTGCGTATCTCTACATCGCCCACATCTACATTGTAGCCACGGATGCGCAGTTCGTTGTAGATGATGTTCTCCATGATGTGGGTTTCCTCTTGCTGACGGAAGTTGAGAATTGCATTTCGGATGCCGACATCCTCAAAGTAGTATTTGGCGAGCGTGCCGATATACTTGCGCCCTTTCACATCGTAACGGTCGGCCTTGCTGATAATGAACGCATCGGAAAGATAACTCAGATAGCGGTCGATGGTTGTGCTTGCAATCGAAGTGTTCTCCACACTCTTGAAGGTGTTGGCTATTCTTGTGGGGTTGCATGGCGTACCTATGGAAGAAGCTATGATGTCAACTAATTTTCGTAATTCTGCATCGTTTCTGATGTTATACCGCTCCAAAATATCGGCCATGTATGCGGTTTGGAAGAGTGATTGCAAATAGTTTGACTTTTCACGGTCTGTTTTGTATGACAATATCAGGGGTAGTCCTCCAAAGGTATAGAAACTTTCCCATGCCACACGTCTGTCACCACCAATAGCAGAATAATACTCGGCAAAACTTAGCGGATAAAGGCGTATTTGATGGTCACGCCCCCGGAACTCCGTGGCTATGTCGGTAGCGAGGAATCGTGAGTTGCTACCTGTGACGTACACGTCGGCGTTACGGATGTGCATGAAGCTGTTCAACACGTCTACAAACTCCTCCAACTTCTGCACCTCGTCTATAATGATATAATATGGGTCGCTGTCTGTAACCAACGACCGCACATGGTGCAACATTTTATCGGGATTGCGAAGTTCCTTATTGATACGGTCTTCCAACGCTATCTCAATGATGTGGTCTTCGCCGACACCTTCGTCAATCAGGTATTCGTGAAAGATGGTTGTCAGCAAGAATGACTTGCCGCAACGCCTCGGCCCTGTTATCACCTTGATGAGTCCGTTCTGTTTGGCATCTATCAGTTGCTGAAGGTATGTGTCTCTTTTTATCGTCATACTGTGTGATATTATTGGCACATGTACCGTTTTTGTGACGTAAAGGTATGAAAAGTTTTTCTCTCTTACAATTTTTATCTTACAAAATCGGGCGATGTACCACTTTTTTGACATAAAAAACCTGAGATTGTCAGTGTCATCAATTCATTTGCCTTTTTGCAAAGTTGGGAGGCAGAAGCGGCATGGCGGTGTAAGTTAAATTTATTGCCGCTTTTCACAAATGTACTGACTGAAGCCCGAATAAACTGATTAGTTGTGGACTGCATTACTGACTGTCTGCAAACACTGAAAAATAGTTATCGTTTAAGATTTTCATTTATATTGATTTTCCAATCATATGCCCCCTCTGCAACATCGCCCACCTCTTTGAGTGTGTGGCGATGCTTGATTTCATCAAAGGGCTGCTTTTGTTCCGCATAGCCACACAACCATTCGCCAACCGCCTTTTGCATTTCGGTTGTTTCTCCATACTCCTGCATCACACTTTTGATGTCTGCGGCTTCGGATGGGGCAAATAGTGATTTGTGTTGCTCTGTCCCAAAATGGATAATCGCATTGATGGCTCGTCTGAACACCTCGCTTGCTTGGTGGAGAATATCGGCTATGACATTCAGAATTTTTCGGCGTGCACTTCTACAATAACATGCGCCCACACATGAGCGTGGACATGATGACACCAGCCCAGACGGCGCGCTGCCACGGTGAAATGGTCAAATGGTGTAAAAGTTACCGTGAGGAGGCCATAAAAAATGGCCGAGCATGATGACAATCGCTAAAAAAAGTTTACCTTTGTCGCTTGGGAAAGGCCGCATTCCGGCCTACGGCCTCCAGGCAACCCTTCCCAAGGCTGACGAAACCGTCAAGTCAACCCCTAACAGGGATAAGTTTAACCAAGTCAACTCCCATCAGGGATAGCACCCAAAACAGTCAATACAGTATGATCAAACAGCTTGAATTCCAAATCCGAAACTTGAGATTCTACATATCTCTTTTCTTCTTGTTCATGGCAATGACATCATTTGCTCAAGAACAAATATCGGGTATTGTTGTAGGCGATAATAGTAAACCTATTGAATTTGCGACAATACTACAATTATCTGCCGATTCTACAGCCATAGATGGTACTGTTTCCGACAACAATGGTAAATTTAAACTAACAAAAGACATCAATGCGAAACTTCTAAAAGTAAGTTACATTGGCTATCAAAATCGAATAATAAACCTCCCTCTAAAGAAAGATACTATTCATCTTTCTATAAATCAAGAACAGCTACAAGAGGTAGTTGTTACCGCTCGCAAACAATTGACAAAACGCATTACCAGTGGCATATCTTACGATATGTCCCAGAACAAACGTGCTCAAAGCGAAAGTTTGCTTCAAGCCTTACGCTATGTCCCAACATTGGATGTGGCATTAAATGGCAATGTCACAGTGAAAGGCAGCTCCTCATACCGAATTTATGTGAATGGACGTTCTTATGATATGGCGCAATCCAATCCACAGCAAGTCTTGCAAAGCATTCCTGCAAAGTCGATTAAGAAAGTAGAAGTGATTACAGAACCATCAGAAGCCTTTGGCAATAGCCCAGGCGAATACATTATTAATATCATTACAGATAAAGATGCGCTGGATGGTGTCTATGTAAACACTACGCTTCAGGGAAATACTCAGCCAGCGACCAATGATGGCATTATGGTGATGGCGAAAAAGAAGAATGTAGATTTTTCTCTATCATATAATTATGATCTTAATGGTCAACACAATCAACCACTGACTCAAGAGATAAAAACACCGGAATCCACGACTTTTCTTAGCAGTATCGGCAATGGTAACTGGCAGACTCATCTTGTTAGAGCCATTACCGATATCCGCATTGACAGTGTGAATACAATTTATGCCGACTTTCACACCAGTTTATTGCGTACAGACATTACTGGCTCTTGGGAACAACACACTACAATAGATCCCAAAATCTATCGTATGGAACAATTGAATCATGATATTGCTGGCACTATCGAGGCGAATGCCCTATATCGTAATTATTTCAAAAAGAGACCTGGTATAGAACATTTTTCTTTGGGATATCGCTATACTCACAATCCAGACAAACATCACTTTGCAACTACTGTCTATAGCGATAATGGCACAACCATCAACAATCAGCAGACAGATGGATCAATGAATGAGCACACGATTAGAGGGTCTTTGTATCAGCCTATTGCTAAGAACCATACACTCAGAATTATTGCAAAACAAGTATTGCGAGATGGTAATGTAGAATCCTCCGACGACAAAAATATTGCATATAATCAGTCGTTATCTCAAGCAACTGCATATTATAGCGGTCAGATAAGCGACTGGAACTTTTATGCCTTGCTGGCAGGAGAAAATGACTATATGAATATGCGCTTACCTCTCACTGGCGAAGAAAATAGGCACAATGAGTTCCATCTCTTACCACAATTAGGTGCGTCATGGAACGCAAATCAATACACCCAACTATCGGCTCAGTATTCACGCAGCACTACACGACCTGGGTTAGCAATGCTTAATCCTTTTTATAGAGTAATTAACAACAGTGCAGCGTCACAAGGCAATCCGAATCTGTCATCCGAAATGAATGATATGCTTTTAGTCAAATTCCTGTATATGCGTGGAAATTTGTATTGTCAAATGGGCATAACCGGTACTATCACTAATAATGCTGTATTCTATTACGAGAAAGGCATAGATAGCGAAGGCCGACTGCTGAGCACCTACGATAATATAGGCAAGAGTAAAAGCATAGGTGTTGACCTGTTTGCTAATTGGCGTCCATGGTCTTTTGCGTCCTTTTCTACATACCTTAAAGCATCACATGGCAATATTAAGGCTGAGGAAATGAATCTGAATCAAAATTTCTGGACATATTATGCAAATGTTTCAGCAGACTTTTATCTACCAAAGAATTGGAGTTTACAAGGCCGTTACTCGGTTTCAAAACAGGCTCCAATGCTTTGGGGTACGGTAAATACAACTCATCGTTACTCTTTCAAAATAGACAAAAGCCTAATGGATGGCCGTCTGAATATTGGAGTAGAGGCAAACAGCCCATTTTCCAAATACTCAAGACTTGAGCAACGCGTAGTGAAACCTGAAATGGAGACAATACAAACTAACTACATAACAGCACGTTCTTTTGGTGTTTATATCTCTTATACTTTCCAAAAAGGCAAACGCGTGAATATTGAGCGCAACAATACGTTAAAAGCAACCGACCAACAAACAGGTGTAGAATGAAACAGATCTTTCAACACGATTCAATGGAATGCGGAGCTGCTTGTATAGCAATGATCTGCTCTCACTTCTGTTAAGGCGATGGCTTTTCACGATAGGGACTGATGGTGAAGTGATTTAGCTACTCTTTTGGTGTTGTCGCTTTTGGCGATTAATTTATACTTTTCTCCAGATAGGTCTTTTTTTTTGCAATTTGGCGATTGGGTTTAATTTAGAGTGAGATTTTTGAGATTGTTATGGTGAAGAAAAAGAAACTTAGTAGAAATGCGATTATTGGTTACCCTGCTGGTATTATCACTGGTGTGACCTATGGTTTGAATCCTCTGTTTGGCAAGCCATTGATGGATGCTGGGGCTTCGATTGACACGATTCTCTTTTACCGTTACTTTTTTGCAGTGGTGCTTTTGGGCGGATTTTTGTTGCTCACAAAGCAGAGTTTTAGGGTCACGGCTAAGCAGGCGGGTGTGCTGCTGTTGCTTGGCGTGCTCTACACGATGAGCAGCACCACGCTGTTTGAGGCCTACAATTACATTGCTTCGGGCTTGGCCACTACGCTGGTGTTTCTCTATCCGGTGCTGGTGGCTATCATCATGGTGTTTTTGCGTGTGGTGCCGTCGTGGCAGGTGTGGCTCTCGATTATTGCCACGTTTATCGGTGTGATTATCATGACCATGGGCGATGCGGGGCAGAGTGCTGTCAATCCCGTGGGCGTGCTGTTCTCGATTGTTTCGGCTTCGGTGTATGCGCTGTTTATCGTGATTATCAACCGCAGCAAAACCATTAGCACGATTTCCAATTCGCTGCTCACATTCTATGCGCTGTTCACTGGCGTGCTGATATTCCTCGGCAAGATGCTGTTTCACCACACGGGCATGACTGAAGGCATTGAGGGCGTGGCGGCGTGGAGCAACCTTGTGGGGCTGGCGTTGCTGCCGACGGTGGTATCGACCGCCACACTGGCTTTGGCAACCCGAAACATTGGCGCTACGAAGGCCTCGGTGCTTGGCGTGTTTGAGCCCATCACGGCAATTCTGGTGGGCACCATCGTGTTTGGCGAAGCCCTCACCGCCAACATTGTGTTGGGCATCCTCATCTCAGTAGTGGCCATCACCTTCATGATCACCGCCACCAAGCGATAACCATTGCGCATATAGGAATTGAAATTATCCCAAATCAGTCATTAGGCCGTGTAATGATTTTTTAGATTACTTCTTGCGGTCTTTCGGCTTTTATAAGATGCCTTTTGCTTGTTTTTAATTCGTAATAGCTCGCTATCACTCATTAAAAGACAAACAAAATTCATTCTTCTAAAACTCCGAAATACCACAAGCCCTAATGACCGATTTGGGATTCCCAAATCAGTCTAATCTTAATCACTGATTAGGGATAATTGCTTTATGTTTGGAGGGTGTATGAATAACGATTTGCAGCAATCATTCAAGAATCTCCCAAAAACCGCCATTATCAGGACCTACGCGACGGAGATACTTGCCACGCATGGCCTCGATATTGCGAGAAATTGAGTTTTCGCTTATTCCAACATGTTTGGACAGTTCCGACTTTGGAATATATGGATCCTCAATCATTAATTTGATGATAAGTATTCGGTTTTTTGTGAGCTTCTCATTCAGAAGAGCAGCTTTTTCTATCACCTTTTCTATCACTTTTCTATGTTTTTCTATCACCTTTTCAGTGTTTTTAGGTGACATATCAGTGATGTTCACGTCATCTATCACCTTTTCTATCACCTTTGGAACTGTGATTTTCAAGATGAAATCATCTGTACGGAAAGAGAGCATGGGTATGTCGTTGGCGATAGTGCTGTTTATTCGCATCTTTAACACTTATAGCTTTAAGTTAGAAGCACCCCCATCTATCACCTTTTCTATCACCTTTCTTCTTTTTTGAAGGGTACTCCTGTAGGAATTATATGTGTGTAGGCAGGTATGTAGCTAAGGTTATGCAAAATAAAATTTTTGTAAATATGATATTGCTGATATGTGTTCCAGTAGGATGCGATTTCATCATATAGTTGATAATGTTTTGGGATTTGGCGATGTCGCATTCCGCTGGAATGCATAATACTTACATCTCCATTGCAGGCATTTCGAAAAGATTCCATTTCGCTTCGCTCCATTACATCTTTTCTG
>OCLL01000170.1_pt1 | contig 16224 bp, 14 predicted proteins | sample 1538931 | NCBI WGS metagenome assembly OCLL01 (sample SAMN03418270, study PRJEB22391) | human gut metagenome | biome: human-gut; feature: organic feature; material: feces | host: Homo sapiens | place: Tanzania | collected 2013-01 | reverse complement strand
AATTTTGCTTGTCTTTTAATGAGTGATAGCGAGCTATTACGAATTAAAAACAAGCAAAAGGCATCTTATAAAAGCCGAAAGACCGCAAGAAGTAATCAAAAAAATCCTTACACGTCCTAATGACCGATTTGGGTTAAAGCGGTCACATCGCTCTCGTACACATCCCAATTACCGTCAACATCGCTGCGAGTGATGCTGAATATATTTGCCAGTGGACTTTAAATGCGCCTCTATAGTGTAAATATTGTTGTGGAAAATGGTGATTTGCTTTTCCTTCATCTATTGTTCTTAAGTTGTTTTGTTGTATGTAAATATTTGATGTTTGGTTTATTGACTCAAAATTATACAATTATTTATTTTCGCTATTTATGTGGTGGTTGATTTCTTCTACTATTATGATGCAATCGTTTGCACAGCACTCCCCTTTCTGTGCTCTTTTTGTTGTGGAATTTGGAATTTAGCGGAAAAACTGTTTGAAATATGGCAGATTTTTCGGAACTTTGTATGTAATATATAAAACAAACATGCGTTTACGTCACATTTTCATACTTTTAATCTTGTTTGTGTTGGTTTTCACGGCATCATCGTGTGTGAGTAGAGTCATGTACGAAGACGGTCAATTCGACAGCACAGATATGCTTGAAAATGCCGACGACATATTCCTTCTGAACAGCGAAATCAACCAAGACGACGATTTCCACGACTAATCCCCCACCAGTGAACATTTGAAGTCATCAATCACCGTCGCTATATACTTAATATATAGTGATGCCGTTCATTTTGCCCACAGTCAAAGCCCTTATGAGCCGACAAATGGACTAAAATTTCTATAACCATTCCTCGTAAGTCAATCGGAAAAATGTTTTGGAAAAATGGTTTTTCTTTTAATGAAATTGAAAAGTGGTGTTTAGATTATTAATTTAGTTTAAAAACACGCCAAAAGGTATTGACATTTTGAATTATTGATGTACATTTGAGCAACTTTTTAAAAGTTAAATTTTAACGATTAAAATTTTAAATCAAGAATTAATTTAACATATTTGATATGAAAAAGAGTAAAAAGTTAGCTTTCGCAACCATCGCGAGCTCAGTTTTGTTAAGCGCCACCACCGCTTACGGCGTGACTAAGGCGACAGTGAACGACGTGTTTATTCCATCAGGCGAGCAAACCAACGGCTTTGTGAACACCACAAGCAGAGGTCTTGCCGGACAGCCCGACTTCACACAAGTGGCAGAACACACCATCAACTCTGTGGTATCAATTAAGAATTACGCCAACGCTCGTCAACAGCAATTCCAAGACTGGGGCGGCGGTTTCGATCCATTTGAATTTTTCTTCGGCCCAGGCATGGGACAGCAACGCAAGCAGCAACAGCCTAAGCAGAGAAGCGAAGGCAAGCCTCAGTTGCGCGGTTCTGGTTCTGGCGTCATTATCAGTGCCGATGGCTATATCGTGACCAACAACCATGTGGTGGACGGTGCCGACAAACTCACCGTTACGCTCAACAACAACGATGAATACAACGCGCGTGTGATTGGCACCGATGCCAACACCGACTTGGCGCTCATAAAAATCACCCCCGAAAAGGGCAAGACCCTCGACCCTATCTCGTTTGGCAATAGCGACGATGTGAAGGTGGGCGAATGGGCAGTGGCTGTAGGTAATCCTTTCGGCTTCAACTCTTCAGTTACCGCTGGTATTATCAGTGCTAAAGGCCGTGGCGTGAGCGAAGGCAGCGTGGGTATCAAATCGTTTATCCAGCACGATGCGGCAGTTAACCCTGGCAACAGTGGCGGTGCACTGGTCAACACCAATGGCGACCTCATTGGCATCAACACTATGATTTATTCGCAAACCGGCAACTATGCAGGTATCTCATTCGCCGTGCCAAGCAACATTGTGAAGAAAATCGTGACCGACTTGAAGCAATATGGCACCGTGCAACGTGCAGTGCTCGGCATCAGTTACGAAGAACTCAATGCTGAAAAGGCTAAAGAGCACAAGATTACAGCCACCAAGGGCGGCATTTATGTGGCTAAGGTGAGCGATGGCGGTGCTGCTATGGACGCCGGCATCAAGGAAGGTGACGTGATTGTGAAACTCAATGGCGCAGAGGTGAAAAACAGCGGTGAAATGCAAGAGGAAATGAGCAAGTTGCGTCCTGGCGACAAAGCCACTATCCAATACTATCGCGACAATAAACTCAAAACCACTACAGTTACCTTCAAGAACGACCAGGGCACTACAAGCATCACCAAGAGTAGCGACTTCACTTCACTGGGCTGCGCATTCATGGCGTTGACCAGCAAGGAGAAGGAGAATCTCGATATCACCAACGGTGTGAAGGTGACTGGATTGAAGGACGGCAAGTTTAAAGCCAACGGCATCAAGAACGGTCTTGTAATCACTGCCATCAACGACCAGAGCGTGAACAGCAGCGATGATGTGGAAGAAATCTACAATTCAATCATGCAATCAAAAGACACCGACAAGGTGATGCTGATTAAAGGTTTCTACGAAACTGGACGTAAAGTATATATCGCCGTAAATATTGCAGACGATGAAAAATAATTAAAACTCTCAGACATAGGCACTGTAAACGCTGGGGCTCACAGCCTCGGCGTTTCTTTTTATATTCGGGATAAAAAAACTTAAAAATGTCCCATTTCATCGCATTTTTTAGGCGAAATACCAATTTGGCACAGTTTATGACACATTATATATGTAGAAGCCAACTTAACACAGGAGTGTCGAAGCACAATCTATATTTAAGAACTCGGACTAATAGAATCCAGAAAATCACAAGAAGGCTTTCCTGACACGACCTTGAATAAAATGGTAACTAACAAGCAGTACCCATTACCGAGTATTGCCTTGAAAACACAACTTAGTTTTTTCATCATTAAAAATTTCATCAGAATGCGACAATTCAAAATCGGAAACTCAATCACTGTACGCGAACCTATCCTTGACACCTATTTGCAGGAAATCAGTAAAATCGATATGATTACACCCGATGAGGAAGTGGAACTTGCCCACGAAATAAAAATGGGCGACCAAAATGCTAAGCAGCGGCTGATTACAGCCAACCTTCGCTTCGTGGTGTCGGTGGCTAAGCAATACCAGAACAAGGGGTTGAGTTTGTGCGATTTAATCAACGAGGGTAATATCGGGCTCATCAAGGCCGCTGAGAAATTCGACGACACTTATGGCTTCAAATTTATTTCTTACGCTGTGTGGTGGATTCGTCAGTCCATTCTCCAAGCCGTGGCTGAGCAATCGCGCCTCGTGCGCTTGCCCATGAACCAAGTGGGCACACTCAACAGCATCAACAAAGCCATTACCGCCTTTGAGCAAAAGCACGAGCGCCGTCCATCGCAAGATGAACTTGCCCAGTTGCTTGACCTCTCTGTCGACAAAATACAGAGCACAATCCTCTCTGCCGGCAAATCGGTGTCGGTCGACGCTCCATTTGCCGAGCCCGACGACAGCAACAGCCTTCTCGATATTCTGCCCAACGACGACACCCCCACCACCGACTCCGGGCTCCAGCAAGAAGATCTCAGCAAGGAGGTGAGCCACTCGCTCAACCTGCTCACCAAGCGCGAGCAAGGCATTCTGCGTATGGCGTTCGGCATAGGCTGTCCGCAGAAAAGCCTTGATGAAATCGGCAACTACTACGAGCTCACACGCGAGCGCGTTCGCCAAATCAAAGAGCGCGCCATACGCCGACTGCGAGGCAGCAGAAGCGTCAACCTCATTCCTTTCATTAGCCAGTAAGGAGTGGTGGAAATGCGCTAATTTTCTGTTTGACAAAATTTTCACAGGTAAATACACCTCTTAATTCAATAAATTTTAGTATCTTTGCACGCTAAAAACTCTGTTTACTAATAAATGAGACAACTTAAGATTACAAAGTCGATCACCAATCGCGAGAGTGCCTCGCTTGATAAATATCTGCAAGAGATTGGTCGTAAGGACCTTATCACCGTAGATGAAGAAGTGGAGCTCGCTCAAAAGATTAAGCAAGGTGATCAGGCAGCTCTCGACAAACTTGTAAGCGCGAATCTTCGATTCGTTGTATCTGTGGCAAAGCAGTATCAAAACCAAGGATTAAGTCTCCCCGACTTGATTGACGAAGGTAACCTCGGCCTCATCAAGGCAGCCCAGAAATTCGATGAAACTCGCGGTTTCAAGTTCATCTCTTATGCAGTATGGTGGATTCGTCAATCCATTCTTCAAGCTTTGGCAGAACAGTCACGTATCGTTCGTCTGCCGCTCAACCAGGTTGGTTCGCTCAACAAAATCGGTAAAGCCCTCCAGCGATTTGAGCAAGAAAACGAACGTCGCCCATCTCCAGCCGAACTGGCGGAGCAACTCGACGTGCCTGTTGAAAAAATTGCCGACACCATGAAGGTGTCAGGTCGCCACGTATCTGTTGATGCTCCATTCGTTGATGGCGAAGACAACAGCCTCCTCGATGTGCTTCCAAACGAAGATTCGCCAATGGCCGACTCTTCCCTCACACAGGAATCACTCTCTAAGGAAGTGAACCGCGCCCTCGAACAACTCAACCCACGCGAACGCGACATTCTCAAAATGTTCTTCGGCATCGGTTGCCAAGAAATGACACTTGAAGAAATTGGCGCTAAGTTCGACCTCACTCGCGAACGTGTACGCCAAATCAAAGAGAAAGCCATACGTCGCCTCAAAGGCCAAAAGAGTAAACTCCTCAAATCATATTTGGGTTAAAAGACACAGTATTCGCAAAAGAATTACCGCTCTGAAAGTTTCCACACTTTCGGAGCGGCTTTTTTTTAGGAGATTCTCAAAACGATAACGCCATAGCGTAGGGACATGCCTTTGGCATGTTTCGATGCAAATAGCAAGGCATTGGAAACATGCCAAAGGCATGTCCCTACGTTATGATGCAATCTTTTGGCTTTCGGATAATCTAATTTCTGAAAAATTGGTTTTTCGCCGAAGGCGAGTTGTTTTGGTTTTCCACCCAGTATTTATCCACAGAATTTTTCTTATCGGGGATTATATAAGTGAAAGAGCCAAGCTTTGGGGCTTGGCTCTTTTTGGGGTGCCTTAATCTTTTGGATTTGGGCAAATTTGGATTAGAACATTTTTTCTGGGTAAACACCAGTTGCGTGGAGTTCAGCGAACTTGTCAACCACACCTTGACGATCTTGGCTGTAAGTTACACCAAACCATTTTGATTCGGTGGTGAGCACCTTAACAGATGCTTTGCCTTGCTTAACCAGCTCGTTGATAAGCGTAGGAATGAAGAACTCGCTCTTTGGCTTATCGATGTTTTCTTTGAGGAATTTCACGAAATACTCTTCGCTGTACTTGAAGTAGTCGGGAGTGAAACCCCAGAAGTTCATCGACACTGGAGTGTCAGGAGCGATAACTTGTTCCATACCGTTTTCGTCGGTGAAAGAGATTTTGTGTTCAGCGTTGTAGCCGATGCTTGTGCGCTCAACTACGCCAGTGAGATAGTCGCCCTCTTTCTCGCAAACGCCACGAGACACAGTGCCGCTTTCGCTCAAAGTGTTACCCACCTTGAAGCCCACCATTGAATATTTGTTGGTAGAGCCTTCTTCAAGGCTTGACAATTCCTTTGCCATTACCTCGAAGCTGTTACGACCATAGTAGTCGTCGCTGTTGATGATGGCAAAAGGTTCGTTGATCACGTTCTTGCCCATCATCAAAGCGTGGTTAGTACCCCAAGGCTTTGTGCGTTCGGCTGGGCAAGTAAAACCTTCTGGAAGGTCGTTGATTGATTGGAACACCACTTCTGTAGGAATATGGTTTTCGTATTTCGACAAGATTTTGGTGCGGAAATCCTCTTCAAAATCTTTGCGGATAACGAATACTACCTTACCAAAGCCACTTTGGATAGCGTCGTAGATAGAGTAGTCCATAATAGTTTCCCCGTGAGGTCCAAGACCGTCGAGTTGTTTCAAACCGCCATATCGGCTTCCCATGCCGGCGGCGAGAACAAATAAAGTTGGTTTTGACATAATTTGTTTGATGTATTTATAAAGTTGATTTTAGAAAAAGTTCAATTATTCCACTTTGTGTGCACCGTCGCTAATCACCACGTCGATGATGATAGGCTCAATGCCATATTTTTCGTTGAATTTTGTTTTTGCAGTTTGCACAAATGTGTCGTAAAGTTCCTCTTTCACGAGGTTGATGGTGCAACCGCCGAAGCCTCCGCCCATGATTCGTGAACCAGTCACGCCACATTCCTTAGCCACGTCGTTAAGGAAGTCGAGTTCTTCGCAGCTCACTTCGTAGTCTTTAGAAAGACCTTGGTGGGTTTCGTACATGCGCTGTCCTACGGTTTCGTAGTCGCCTTTCTCAAGAGCTTCGCACACATCGAGCACACGTTGCTTTTCGCCAATCACATACATGGCACGCTTGTAATCCTCGTCGCTGATTTGATTCTTTGCTGCTTCAAGCATCGACATGTCGGCATCGCGAAGTGTTTCCACACCGAGGGTTTTCGCCACACGCTCGCATGATTCACGACGCTTGTTGTAGGGCGAGTCCACGAGTTCGTGCTTCACTTGTGAATTTACGAGCACCAATTTATAGCCCACAGGCTTGAATGGAAAATACTTAAATTCAAGTGAACGGCAGTCGAGACGCATCAAGCAGTCCTTTTTGCCGAACACGGAAGCGAATTGGTCCATGATGCCGCAGTTCACACCGCAATAGTTGTGCTCGGTGGATTGGCCAATTAGTGCAAGTTCAAAAATACTAATTTTGTTGTCGTTAAACAAGTCGTTGAGCGCATAAGCGAAGCAAGATTCGAGCGCTGCTGATGACGATAAACCTGCTCCGAGAGGCACATTGCCTGCAAACACTGCGTCGAAGCCCTTCACCACGAAACCGCGTTTTATCACTTCACGGCACACGCCAAACACATAGCAAGCCCATTGCTCGGCAGGTTTGTCCTCTTCCCTTAAGCCAAATTCTGTGTATTGGTCCATGTCAACGGAATACAATCGCACTTTGTCGGTGCCATTGATATTAATCGCTGTCATGATATATTTGTCGATTGCTCCAGGAAAAACGAAGCCACCATTATAATCAGTGTGCTCACCAATCAAATTGATGCGACCGGCTGACGCATAGAAGACTGGATTGCTCGAAAAGCGCTCGATGAACGCTGTTCTAAGTTTATCTTTCATCATTTTTAGTATTTTGAAGGTCGTTATAAAAATTCAACTTACGAATTTACAATTTTTTTTACTTTTGTACTAATTTTTTGGAAAAATTTGTCGAAATGTTCAGCAAAATTGCCTGAAATTAGCCGTTAATCAATTCCTCAATCTTTTGTGCGAGTGCTTCTTTGGTGGAAGAACCCACGTGGCGGTTTTTCAATTCACCGTCTTTGAAAAAGAGGATTGTAGGAATGCTGCGGATTGAGAAATCTACAGGAAGGTCTTCGCCTTCATCAACATCGTATTTTCCGATGAGAACTTTGCCCTCATATTCAGTTGCCAACTCATCTACAATGGGAGCGATGTGCTTGCAAGGTCCACACCATTCTGCCCAAAAGTCAATCACTACAGGTTGCCCTGATTCTATCGCTTGTTTAGCGTTTTCGTCGTTAAATGTATAAGCCATATTTGTTTGTTTTTTATGTTGTTTATTTGTTGTTTTTTAATTGATGCTAAATTCCATTTCCATACTTTCAAGTTTTTTCAGCACCTGCTTGTTGATAGGAATCTTATATTGTGAGCGCATGTCCACATAGTGCTTCCTGTCGTTGGTAAAGATGCGGAAGTTGAGGCTGCAACGGTTTTCCGTTGATTCTGTCATCGTTTCTTTCAGTGGCGAGAGGTCGGCAAACCTATCTTCTGGCACTTGAATAGTGAGGTTGGATAGCAGTTTGCCTTTCACTTCGTCGAGTGGAGTGATGCTCGCTATATTGAAACTGATACGATCGTTGAAGCGCCCTTTTCGGAACACGCCCTTCACCATAATGGCGAGACCCTTGATGCCGAATTTGTTGTATTCTATATAGTTGTTGCCAAAGAGCATCAAATCGTATTTTCCGGTGTAGTCCTCAATCACGATTTTGCCGTATTTATTTCCCGAACGCGCCTCTTTTTCCTCGTATGAAGTAATCAGTCCGCCGAAGGTCACCTCTTGGTCGAGTTCGCTTGCCTTCTTCTCCATGTCCGCAAGTTTGGTGTTGCAGCCGTAGGTGAGTTCAAGATAGAATTGGTCTAATGGATGAGCAGAAAGGTAGATGCCCACCAACTCTTTCTCTTGATTCAGACGGAAGAGGTCGCTCCACTTTTCGGGGTTTGGAATTTCGGGCTTGGCAATTTCAATTTCATCAGAGTCGCGGAACAGCGATTGTTCCGCATCGAATTTCGCCTGGCGGTAATTTTGCGCATAGCGAATCAGCACATCGGAGAATCGTTGTCCATTGTCGTTTTCGTGGAAATATGCTTCACGGCTCACGTTCGGGAAACAGTCTAACGCACCTGCAAGGGCGAAACATTCAAGTGCCTTGCGGTTGAACGACGACAGGTCGATACGCTCAAGCAAATCGAAAATGGATGTGAACGGACCGTTGTCGGTGCGCTCTTTAATAACGGCTTCAACGGCTGCGGTAGGCACACCCTTGATGGCGGCAAGACCGAAACGAATCTCCCCTTTCTTGTTTGCACCGAAGTTGGCGAAACTTTCGTTGATGTCGGGTCCAAGTGTGGCGATGCCCATCGACTTACATTCGTCCATCAATTTGGTGATTTCCTTGATGTCGTTTTTGCGTCGAGTCATAATCGCTGCCATAAATTCGGCAGGATAATGCGCCTTCATGTAGCCAGTTTGATAAGCTACCCAAGAATAGCAAGTGGCGTGTGATTTGTTGAACGCATAGGAAGCAAACTTTTCCCAGTCGGACCAAATCTTTTCCAAAATATCGGGGTCGTGACCATTGGCTTTACCTTGCTCAATGAACTTAGGCTTCATTTGGTCAACGATGTCTTTCTTCTTCTTACCCATCGCCTTACGCAAAGCATCACTCTCGCCACGGGTGAAGTTTGCCAACAGACGCGACAGGAGCATCACCTGTTCTTGATACACAGTGATACCGTAAGTGTCCTTCAGATATTTCTCCATGATAGGAATATCATAGGTGATGAGCGAAGGGTTATGTTTACGCTTAATGAAGTCGGGAATGTAGTCCATTGGGCCTGGACGATACAGCGCGTTCATGGCAATCAAGTCCTCAAACACGGTTGGGTGAAGTTCGCGCAAGTATTTCTGCATACCAGCCGATTCAAACTGGAATGTGCCCACGGTCTGTCCTCTTTGGTAGAGCTGATAGGTGAGTTCGTCGTCGATAGGAATGGTGTCGATGTCAACATCAATGCCTCTTGACAGCTTCACATTCTTCACAGCCTCCTTCAACTCCGACAGCGTTTTCAGCCCCAAGAAGTCCATCTTAATCAAACCTGTAGATTCAATCACATGGCCGTCGTATTGGGTAAGCATGGTGCGCTCTTCTGGGAAATCGGGGTCGGCAGCAGTGGAAACTGGCACCCAGTCGCTAATGGGGTTCGCGCAGATGATAAAGCCACATGCGTGAATACCGGTGTTGCGAGTGGTGCCCTCAAGTTGGCGGGCGTATTTGATAGTGTCGCGCTCCACAGGGTCGCTCGACTGCTCTGCGTCTAATAGTTCTGGGGTGTATTTGATGGCGTTGCCGAGATTCATTTTCGCTCCATCGGGAAGACGGTCGGGAATAGCCTTACAAAGCGCATTGGCTTTCTCCAAAGGCAATTTCTTCACGCGAGCCACGTCTTTTATAGAGTTCTTGGTTGCCATTGCGCCGTAAGTGATGATGTGGGCGCAATTCTCATGCCCGTATTTGTCCATCACCCACTTCAGTACCCATTTGCGACCATCGTCATCGAAGTCGGTATCAATATCAGGGAGATTGACACGGTCGGGGTTCAAGAAACGCTCAAACAGCAAGTCGTACTTCAATGGGTCGATTCGGGTGATGCCCAAGCAATATGCCACGGTAGAACCTGCCGCAGAACCACGGCCAGGACCTACAATCACGCCCAATTCTTTACGGGCAGCGTCGATGAAGTCCGACACGATAAGGAAGTAACCAGGGAAACCCATGGTTTTCATCACATGGAGTTCGAAATCAACCTGCTCCAGCACGTGTTCGGGAATAGGGTCGCCATAAAGGCGTTTCGCACCATCGTAAGCCAGTTTTTTAAGATATTCAGCCTCGAATTTGATGCGATAAACCTTGTCGAATCCACCAAGCGATTCAATCTTTTTCATGCCTTCCTCGCGAGGCAGTGTGTTGTTGCCTTTCTCGTCGGAAGAAAACTCCTTCAGCAGGTCTTCCTCGGAGTACTTTTTCCTGATGTCGTCTTCGGTGCCAAAGTCGGCAGGAATCGGGAAGTTAGGCATGATTGGTCCGTGCTCAATGCTATAGGTCTCTACTTTGTCTAATATTTCAAGGGTGTTCGACAGCGCTTCTGGCACATCGTGAAACACCTCGTTCATTTCCGCTTGCGATTTGAGATACTCCTCTTTGGTGTATCGCATACGTTTAGGGTCTTCGTAGTCGGCACCTGTACCGATGCAGAGCAATATGTCGTGCGCTTCGGCGTAGTCTCTTTTCTCGAAGTGAACATCGTTGGTGCAAATGAGTTTCACACCCTCTCGCTTTGCCATAGGAATGAGCACCTTGTTCACTTCTTCTTGAAGTTGGAAGGTCTCGCGGTTAGCAATCGCGCGTGGGTCTTTCACCTCGTGGCGTTGGAGTTCAAGGTAGAAGTCGTCGCCAAACACTTCGTGGTACCATCGGCAAGCCTCTTCTGCTCCAACAATATCACCAGCCAAAATCTTTTTAGGAATTTCGCCACCAATACATGCCGAGCATACGATAAGGTCTTCATGGTATTTCGCCAAATCCTCACGGTCGGTGCGGGCGCGGTAGTAGAAACCATCTACCCATGCCCTACTCACAAGTTTGATGAGGTTTTTGTAACCGTTGTAATTCTTTGCCAGCACCACCAAGTGATAGTTGCCCTTGGTCTTGTCTTCTTTTTTGCCGTGAGCCACATACATTTCGCAACCAAGAATGGGCTTGAAAGGCTCAAGACCTTCTTTTTTGCGAGATTTATTAACTTTCGCGCAGTAGTCGGAAAATTCTTTGACACCGTACATCACACCGTGGTCGGTGAGTGCCATACCTTTCATGCCGTCGGCAATAGCCAGGTCGACGAGCGCCGGTATCTTCGATTTTCCGTCAAGAACAGAAAAATCACTGTGGACGTGTAAATGAACAAATGGATTCATATAATGATTAAAATAATTTATCTTTCAAAATTACTCATTAAATACAACCTATTCAAAAAATAGAGCCATTAGTTGTTAACATTCGGGCCTCTGCCCTCGTTAAATATTGCTAATATGCAATTCGCAATTTGTGCCTTCTATTTTTTTGCAGTTAATTTGAATAAAAAATTGAGTTATGATAATAGTCGTTTTTCTGATTCTTTTAGGGCAAGCATATATTTCGTGGCGCACTTTTAAGATTCTTCCATTCCCGGTTTGGGGCAAGTGGGTGGTGGTGCTGTTGATGCTGATGGCGCTTGTGGCTCTGATTCTGCGCTTTGTGCGACAATTTCAGGGCATGTCGAACTTGCTGCTTGACACGGTGCTATACGATGTGGGTACATCGTGGCTGGTGGTGCTGCTTTACTTGGTCTTGGCTTTTGCTGTGATGGATATAGGTGTGGCTACGCACTTGATTCCGAAGGGATTCAACCACCATTCGGCGAAGGCTTCGATGGTGGTGTTTGGTGCGGTGTTTGCTCTGATGGTTTACGGCTACGTTAATTATAATGCGAAGAGGCGGGTGGAACTGAATTTTACCACATCAAAATCGCTGCCCAAGCCCCTGAAATTGGTGCTGCTCAGCGATGTGCATTTGGGCTACCATATCGGGAAACAGGAGTTTGCGAAATGGGTGGATATGATTAATGCCGAGAATCCTGATTTGATACTGATAGCAGGTGATATTGTGGACATCAGCCTCTACCCTATCAGAAAACAGAGGTTTGAGGAAGAGTTCCACCGACTTAAAGCGCCTGTTTATGCTTGCTATGGTAATCACGAATATTTCAGCAATATAGGCGAGGTGAAAAAGTTCTATGATTTGGCTGGAATACACCTATTGAAAGACTCTGCCGTGGAGGTGGCAGGAATCAATATTGTGGGGCGTGACGACCGAATGAATGGGCATAGAGCCACGCTGCACTCGCTGATGCAATCGGTGGACAAATCAAAGTTCACCCTGCTGCTCGACCACCAGCCATTTCACCTTGAGCAAGCCGAGCGTGAAAAGGTGGATTTCCAGTTTAGCGGACACACCCATCAGGGGCAAGTGTTCCCGGTGAGTTTGATTACTGGGGCAATGTATGAGAAAGACCATGGAGCACACCAAAGAGGCAACACCCAATACTATATCAGTTCGGGCATTGGGATTTGGGGCGGAAAGTTCCGCATTGGTACAAATTCGGAATATGTGGTGGCTACAATCAGTCCTACCAAAAATTGAAGTGAGCGGCAGGCTGTGAACTGCCGTTTATCCCAAATCGGTCATTAAGGTTTGTGGTATTTCGGAGTTTTAGAAGAATGAATTTTGTTTGTCTTTTAATGAGTGATAGCGAGCTATTACGAATTAAAAACAAGCAAAAGGCATCTTATAAAAACCGAAAGACCGCAAGAAGTAATCTAAAAAATCCTCATACGGCCTAATGACTGATTTGGGTTTATACGAACGGATTGCCGAGTCGCTCATCTTCCACGGTTGTGGTTGGACCGTGTCCGGGTGCCAAGATGGTTTCGCCGGGCAGTACGTACAGCCGTGATTTGATGCTCTCGGTCAGCGTGTGCATATTGCCACCGGGCAGATCTGTGCGGCCCACGCTGTGCTGGAAAATGGTGTCGCCCACAAAGGCAATGCCCTCTTGTGGAATATAGTAAGTCAAACCTCCTTCGGTGTGACCGGGTGTGGCAAGCACTTGAATCTTGTCATTGCCAAGGGTAAGTTCGTCACCTTGCTTGAGGTCGTGGTCGATGGTGAGTGGCTGTGGCGAAATTCGCAAATGAAACATTGTGGCTTGACCTGTGAGCGATTGAGCCAGCATATCATCATTTTTCGAGCCATACACTTGTGCACCAAATTTTTCGGCAGTCCATCGCGCGGAGCAAGCGTGGTCGATGTGCGAGTGTGTTAGGAGCACGTATTTCACGCTTAGGTTCTCTTGCTTAACCACATCTTCCACCTCTTGGCGCTCGTTCTCGTCCATCATGCCGGGGTCGATGATTGCAGCCTCAAGTGTGGTTTCGTTCCAAATAATGTATATGTTTTCGCCGAAAAGTCGGGTGGTGACAATGCTTGTTTTCATTTCGTAGGAATGGTTATAAAGGTAAATAAACCACTTTTTTAGTGTCGAAGAAAGGCTCTTTGAAATAGCTTTTCAGTTCATCAATGAGCACTTCGTCTTTGAACTTCTTAACCTCGTCCTTCAAATCGCCGCCTTTGAGGCAAATCAAGCCGTTTGGAATGGCATTGAAGTTGTCGGAAGAAATCAATCGGCGAACCAGCGGCACAATGTCTGCCAAGTCCATCACTGCCCTACTGACCACAAAATCGAATTTGCCTTTCACCTCCTTCACGTCGCCATGCTGGATAGTGACATTTGTCAATCCGGCCTTTTCTGCCACGTCTTGAGCCACTTTCAGTTTCTTTCCGATTCTATCGACAAGGTGGAATTGCACTTCGGGATAGAAAACAGCCAACGGAATGGCCGGGAAGCCGCCACCTGTGCCCAGGTCGAGCACTTTCGTGCCGGGTTGGAAGTTTACGAATTTCACGATGCCCAACGAGTGGAGCAGGTGGTTCACCTCAAGGTTTTCAATGTCTTTGCGTGAAATCACATTGATTTTACTGTTCCATTCAGGGTATAACTCTTCAAGCAGTTGGAATTGCTGTTGTTGCTTTTCCGACAGTTGTGGGAAGTATTTTAAAATTGTGTTCATTAATTCAGTTTAGAATCAGCCTCTTACATAAGGGTGTTGATAATAGAATTTTCTTTCACATAGGGTGCCAACTCGGCAAATGGAATTAAGATGGTGGGCTCGGCATTTGCATCGACCGTCAACTCTTGTGGCTTGTAGCTCCACACGATACCTTTGTCGTTGAAATAGAAGTTTGATGTGGCGGATAGGTTGTAAATATCGAAATAACCGATGCTGTTCAGTTCTTCCTCGGTTTCCACCTTGTTTTGCTCCATCAGCTTGTTTTGCAGCAGTTGAGCCAGGTCGCTTGATGCTCCATCCACAAATTCGCCCATGTCCACCACGGCGCATTTCTCCATGTCGTAGTTGAAATAACTGTGCACTACCGAAGCCACTGCGTCTTTCTTCACGGTTTCCTCAAAGCACATAGAGAGGATACCGTTGCGGTTAAACACAGGGTAAACTTTCACGTCGATTTGTATATTTGATGTGGCAAGTGCGTCGTCTTCTTCGTTGCTCTCGGTTTCGCTCGACACGTTTTCCGCCAGTCGGTTTGCCACCAGTTGCTTGATAGCAGTGTCCACGTCAAGGGAATCAGCGCCTTCAAGTGCGGTGGTAACAAAAAGTTTCACGAACTTATCGTTAATCGCCTTTCCTTTATATGTGTCGGGAATAGAGAGTTCGGTGTTCACACTCACTTTGCAAATTTCGCCATTGCTGCGCTTGAATGAAGATGTGTCGGCGTCTTTTTTTGCGCTGAAGGTTATTGAATCGCTGCCAGATGATGCCCCATCGCCCTTTCCGCAACTTGCTACGGTGGCGAGTAAAAGCATGCAGCCTAAAATTAATGGTATAGTTTTACGTATCATAAGAAATCAGATTTAATTTCAAACATAAAATTACACAAAAAAAATCACATTACAACTGAAAATGGCAAAGAATATTTATATTTTTTGATTGTAAAAAAAGCGTCAGGCTATTGCCCAACGCTTTTTTATGCGATTGCAGAAGTTGAAGATTATGCTTCAGCAGGTGCTTCGGCAGCTTCTTCAGCTGGAACTTCTGTAGCGGCAGCCTCAGCAGCGGCAGCTGCTTCAGCTTCAGCCTTAGCGGCTGCGATTTCAGCTTTCTTCTTAGCCACAGCTTCAGCCTTAGCTTCGTTCTTCTTTGCTTCTTCTTCAAGACGCTTCTTTTGGTCAGCGCTCTTTGCGTTTGCCAAGTTAGCCTTTGCAGCTTCAATCTTAGCATCTTTTTCAGCCTTCCAAGCATCGAAACGCTTTTGAGCTTCTGCTTCATCGAACGCACCCTTCTTAACACCGCCTTGGAGATGCTTCATAAGCATTACGCCTTCGCGAGAAAGAATGTTACGAACTGTGTCGGTAGGAATTGCACCGCAATTCACCCAGTGAAGCGCTCTTTCGAAATTTAAACTTATTGTAGCAGGATTAGTATTAGGGTTATAAGAACCAATCCTTTCAATAAATCTACCATCTCGTGGTGCCCTGCTATCGGCTACGACAATTGGATAGAACGCATAGTCTTTGTGACCGTGGCGTTGTAATCTGATTTTAGTTGCCATAAAAAATAATAATAAATTAAGTTTAAATTGTTATATTCATAAAATGAAAGTGATTATCTCATGCGAGATGACCACTCTCACTTTGTTGTCCTGGAAGGATTCGAACCCTCACAAACGGAACCAGAATCCGGTGTGCTACCGTTACACCACAGGACAATTTTCATTTGCGTTGCAAAGGTAATACATTTTTTGGAAATGGCAAGCGATATATCCTATTTTTTTATTTCACTTTGCGCGATTTCTCGTCATTCCCGTGCCTTATTTGTACTTTTCGGGCAGAGAGTCGTGAATTACCTTAAAACTGTCGAGCGACAGTGCTTTCAAGTCGTGGCCGTCTTCGGCTGGGAAAATGGGTTTGTGAATCATGATGCGGATTTTGCCCGGACGGATATTGAATGTGGACCGGGGCATCACATCGTAGCTGCCATCGATGGTGATGGGCACTACTGGCAGGCTGAAATCCACTGCGAGTTTGAACGCCCCCTTCTTGAAAGGACCCATTTTTCCGGTGTCGGTACGGCGGCGGGCATAACTTCTGCTGGATGAT
>OCLL01000158.1_pt1 | contig 16615 bp, 19 predicted proteins | sample 1538931 | NCBI WGS metagenome assembly OCLL01 (sample SAMN03418270, study PRJEB22391) | human gut metagenome | biome: human-gut; feature: organic feature; material: feces | host: Homo sapiens | place: Tanzania | collected 2013-01 | reverse complement strand
GGAAATGAGTGACACGTTCTCCTTCCGGAGGGTAATAGACATTGATCCCGACAGGGAGCATCCGGATTCCTTTCCAGCATTGGAACACAAGCAGTTCCAATTCAGCCTCATAGCGGTAGGTCAGGAAATGAAGTTTCCCGATATGGTTCAGCTGATAGAGACGGAAACCGGACTGGGTGTCGGGAAGGTTCACTCCCGTCTGAAGTCTGAACCAGAAATTGGAGAACTTGTTGGCGAATGTGTTGCCGCCGGGCATATTCTCCATTCTTAGATTACGGCTGCCAACCAGCATGGCGTCCGGATGTTCCTTGGCCTCGGTAGCGAATACAGGTATGTCCTCCGGGAAGTGCTGACCGTCAGCGTCAATGGTTATCGCACGTTCAAAGCCTCGGGACTTAGCCTCCTTGAAGCCGGTCTTCAGGGCATAGCCTTTGCCACGGTTTTTCCCATAGCGGACCACAATAACGCCAAGTGTCTCAAGGGAGTCTGACGAGCCGTCCGTGCTGCCGTCATCAACAACAATCACGTCTTTACAGAACTTCAACGTTCTCTGTACCACGTCCTTGATTGTACCGGCATTATTGTAGACCGGAACTATGACACAAGTTTTCAGATCCTTCAATAGGCCGGGCGAAGCGACGGAAGGGCAATCCACACAGGAATATTCAAGGCTCATTCTGGAATAGACTTTTTCTCCTGAACGGACGGAAAGTTCAACCTTGACGCAACCGTCTGCCTCAACCAAACGCGTGAATGAATATGCTACCTCGGCTCCCGGATAAAGAGGTTCCATAAACTTCAGGTCTGAGACAGTTCTGAGGGTCAATGACATCCCAAGATGGCTCTCAAGCAGTTCAGTGGCCACACGGATCTGAACAGCACCCGGAGTGATCGGATATTCAGGGAAATGCGCCTTGAAGATAATGTTGTCAGGTTCGAGCCTGATGAGTGGCTCGAATCCGTTCTCGGTCTCCCTGACGGAGAGTAAAGTATAGAATGTGCCTGAAAGTCTCATTCCTGGATATTCATTTTTGAGAAAGTGTAACTCCGGCTCGGCCTCCGCATAGTGATCTTGTCGCCATCCACGGAGACATATTCATCAGTCGTGGTTGCATTGAAGAGTCGTTTCAGATCTCGTGCTATCGCCTTGCGGATCAGGCATTTGTCGATAGGTTTCATCACATTGAGCAGTTTGACGCGGCGGCGGTCACGGTTCATCGTGAAGTCAAAGGCTCTGATACCGAACTCGTTGACGATTGTGCCGGCGATCTGGGTGCCGATGTTTTTGACCACGCATATTCCTGAGAAAGAGGCGGTTTTGAAGGTTATGGCAACGGTATAGCGGGTGGATTCATCGCCATCGAACCGGAAAAGGTATGCGGTTTCGGTGGTCACTTCGACAGGCTCAGTGACCACCGAAACGCCACGCGCGTCCAAGGAGAACACCGCCACCAGAAGCAGACTAATCGACAACAAAAACCTTCGCATCAACCGTCTTGTTATATTCAGCGTTCAGGATCGAAATCACCGTCTCGCCGCTGTTGTCAACCAAATCCACCTCACTGACTTTCAAGTCCTTGCCAAAATGCAGACGTACAGTCTTGAACATCTGCCTCATCTCTTTTTTAAGCGGTTCCAACTCAGCCACATAGCATCCGCCGTCAAGGAACATCTTCACCTTGAAATCCCCGGAGCCGGAAAGGCCCTGCCCCGTGATGCTGTTCATAATGATCCTCGCGATGGACTTGAAAAGCCGGTTCGAGTTCACATCCATCTTGCTGGATGTCTGGCTGCTCTGCAGAAGCACCTTCTCCTTGTTCAGAATGAAAAGGTAGGTGTAAGGGGAGACATATTCCCACCTCAACATTCCGCCTGAGAACCACATCTTTCCGGTCGAGACCATCTTCTCATTGAGGATGGTTATGTCCTTGACCTGCTTGAAATCAGCCCTGAGGCTTTTGATTCCGGCGCAGGAAGCGTCAATCTTTTGGATGGCCTCGGCCGCCTGCGCCTCCGTTAACGGCTTATAAACCGCCCCCAAAGCCGACAAAGAGGCGCAAAGCAGCGCAAGGCCAATGAATATCATTCTTAAACTTCTCATAATCACTTAGCTATGAACACGCAGCCGCTGATGATCAAAAAAACTCCGATCCATCTCGTTGCGGGAATATTCTCGTGGAATATGAATATCGCCGCGAGTATTCCGAACACATAGCTCAGGCTGATCATCGGGTAGGCCATACTGAACGGAAACCTCTTGAGGATGTACATCCACAGGACCGTGCCGCCGGCGTAGCAGAGGCCGCATCCCAGAAACCACCAGTTCACGAGCAGGCGGCCGAAAAACGCCCACGTCCACTCGAAACTTCCCATTTTCTCAAGGGCGAACTTGAGAAGGACCTGGCCTCCGGAAAGCAGAAGGCTCTGGGCGACGGACAGTGTCAGCAGTCTCCACATAGGCTTTTGAGATAAACCAAACCTTTGTCCTCACCGGCATCGTTCACGACAAGGATGTCCTTGTCAAGGCCTTTGGCGATCCTCATCGCGGCCTCATAGACTCCAAGGCCGGATGCGGAGAAGCATTTGCCGAACAGGGTGAAATAGTCGGAGCTGCGGAGGATTCGTGAGGCATTATATTCCTTGACAATGGATTCCAGGTTCGCCGGAGAGTGGAGGAGCTGAACGTCAGCAAGTTCGCAGAGAGGCCCCCTCGACAGGCTCAGGGACCCCGAGTCTGCGGAAAGGACGAAAGCGGAAGAGGCTTCGGCGGCTGTGACGGTGTCGTCAAAATAGCCGGCCCCGCGCAGAAGCCTGTATGTGTCCGGTGTCGACTCGTCGTGGGAACCGACAAGGGCGTTGCCCATCCTTCCAGCCTGAAGCTGAATGAAAGCGTCCAACAGAGCGCTCTCGAAGGAGATGTCCTTCTGCGAATATGTGCAGTTGTACCCGTGACAACGAAGCAGGATGGCCACAGCCGAACTGATCGTGTTGTGCGTGGACATCATAAAATAAGTCGGCGGAAGCATCTCTTCCCCGTCCCGGCACATAGCGGAGAGGAAATTCTCCGTGTTCTCCATACACCCGAGTCCTGTGCCTGTGAATATAGCGTCTGGGCATTCTATTTCCGCATCCTTCAACGCGGTCAGGGAAACAGCGATGGCCCGTTTCAGAATCAAGCCCATCCTACGCGCCTGCATCGGATTCAGGAACTGTTTGAAATCCGGATCCTGGCTTCTGAGGTACTCTCCTGAAAGCCGAACCGGATCCGTCATCCAGTCCTCACAAAGAGGTTTCTGGACGGAAATCTGGGCGGCCGAACGTATGTAAATTCTATTTGCCATAACGTGAGATCAACAGGGATGAGTCATTGCCTCCGAAACCGAAGGAGTTGCACAGAACGTGATCGAGCCGAACACCTTGATGACCTTCCGCATCCGGAACCACACCGCCATCAAACGGCTCCTTCCAGTTCAGGTTGGCCGGAATGAAGCCGTGCCGGATGGCAAGCAGACAGATCACGGCCTCTATGCTGCCGGCGGCGCTGGTCGTGTGGCCGGTGAACGCTTTCGTGGAAGAGACCGGCGGGATCTTGTCTCCGAAAAGACGGATCATCGCACGGCTTTCACTTGCGTCATTGTTCGGCGTGGCCGTGCCGTGGGCATTCACATAGTCAATGTCCCCAGGCTTCAACCCGGACATATTCAATGCCTTGGACATCGCAAGGAAAGCCCCCTCGCCATCGTCCGAAGATGCGGTCTGGTGGAACGCGTCGCAGGCGTTGCCATAACCGTCAAGCGCTCCGATCGGAGCCACTCCCCTATTCAAGGCGTGTTCCTCGCTTTCCAAGACCACAAACCCGGCTCCCTCGCCAAGGTTCAATCCGTTACGGGTAGCGTCAAAAGGTCTGCACGGCTCGCTGTCCAGAATCTTCAGGGAATTGAATCCGTTCAGATGGTATCTGGTCAGGCATTCCGAACCTCCGGCGACGACTACATCGCAACGGCCGCTCTTGATCAGATCAGCGCCGAGCATTATCGAGTTCGCCGCCGAGGAACAAGCCGTGGAGATTGTAGTCACAAGGCCAAAACCGCCGAAAAAGTCAGCGATCCCGTCAGTGCAGCTGCCGCAGTCGTGAAGACTGAAAAAGGACGATTCCCCTTCCTGAATATAATGACGTTCAGTCAGGTCCATTCCCCCGACCGTGGTCCCTGAGATCAACGCGGCACGGTCTGTACCCTTAATCCCGGCCTGTTCCATCGCCTCTTTGACAGCGATGATCCCCAACAAGGTTGTCCGAGGTATAATACTGCCCGTAGGAAGCCCCAGAGCATTCTTGAGTTCCTCATCGGACATATTCACTTCCCCGCAAGGAAGTTCGGAATGGGCGGTCTGAAGATGCCTGAGCCTCCCGACACCGCTTTTTCTGGCGATCAGGGAACGCAATGTCTCGTCCTTCCCCACCCCGATGGCGGAGATGATCCCGGCTCCTGTTATGGCAATCCGCGCGGACACTTACTTCGCCTGGTTAGCCTGGATATACTCGGCCATTGTCCTGACGGACTTGAAGACCTCCTTGCCCTCGGCAGGATTCTTCAACTTGATGCCGTAGTTCTTCTCCAGAAGCAGCATAAGTTCCAGAGCGTCAATGGAGTCCAGTCCAAGGCCCTCTCCGAAGAGCGGTGCGTCTGCGTCTATGTCCTCCGGTTTGAGATCAGCGAGTTTGAGAGCCTCGATGATCCTCGTTTTCAATTCGTTGATAAGCGCATCCATATTCTTACTTTTCAATTAAATATAATTCAGCCTCAAAATGTTCGGAATCAGAGCATTCCAGCCAACCTGCGATGGCGGATTCCGTCACCGGATCCTGGAATGCTTGCTCCACTATCTCTTTCATCACCTTGTCATCCTTTCCCTCAAGCACATAGAAGGAAGTCTCCCCATAGTACTTGTTCCGTATCGCGATCTCCCCGGTCACGATGTTCGGTAAGGTATAGACGAACACGGCCGGACTCGGGAAGAATCCATCTTTCCCGATAGTCTTCTGATACTCAGCGTCATCCGCAAGCGACGCACTTCTGTTGAAGAATATCACCGCCCTGTCCTCGCAGTCCGTCTTTCTCGGCGTTTCCTCTCCCAACAGCAATTCGGAGGCGATGAACCCAAGGCGGGCCAAAGGATCCATCTTGAAGAATTTTGGATAGTTTCCCACCTTCTTCTTGTAAATCTCCACCAGCAGATCCGCGCCGGATGATTCAAAGATAAGGATTTTTTCTCCAACGACCACCTTATCCGGGGTTATCACAACATGAGCCTTTACTTTCATCTGCCACCTCCTTTCAAAATGCTGTCCCCTTTTACGAATATCCCGGCGGCGTTGCAGCCTCCGAATCCTGACAGCAACTTGGCGAACGCCCGTTTCGTGGTCTTCCTCGGCTCTGGAGAGATGTCCAGCGGACAAGAGACTCCGCATTCTGAATATCCCCGTGTCCCAAGCACTGTCCCGTCATCGACAGAGGCCATCGAAAGGATGGTCTCAAGGATTCCGGCCGCTCCCATCGTGTGACCGAAATAGCCTTTCAGGCTGTTCACAGGCACGTTTTGAAGTCCTGCTCTGGTCAATGCGATAGACTCCATCTCATCATTGTAGGCGGTGGATGTGCCGTGGACCGACACGAGCGCCAGTTCCTCTGGCTCGACATCTCCAAGCACTACCTTGATCGCCCTGAAACTGCCTTCTCCAGTCCTTGATGGTCCGGAAATATGGTTGGCATCGTTACGGATCGCTCCACGGAGCAGCTCCCAGTCATCCGGAGCGAGTGTCTTGTACCGGAATATGATCGTGGCGGCGGCCTCTCCGAGATTCAGACCTTTTCTCTGGGCGTCGAACGGCCTGCAGGCCTCCTGCGACAAGGCCTTGAACGATTGGAAACCTGAGATGATGAAACGTGACTGGACATCGGATCCGGTCACGATCACCGTGCCGAATCTTCCGGCCTGAAGTTCCCTCATTGCCGTAATCTGGGCGCAAAGTCCGGAGATACAGGCGTTTGACACGACAATCGGGGTGTTCCTGTTCCCGAAGAACCTGGCGATCTTCTCCGCCGAGTTTCCAAGTCTTTCCCTTTCGGCAGGATCGCCGCCGCAAGGCTCGGCCTCATTGTCAAGCAATTCCACATTACCCTTCGTGGAAGACACCACGAACAGCACGTCTTCAGAAGACGGATCTATCCCCGTGCCTTTCAAAGCCTTTGACACCGACAGGATTATCCGTTTCTCAAAACGTGTGAGACCGTCCAGTCCGGCATATTCGTCAATCCTTGCTGACGAGTCTATCCCGGCATATTCATCAGCCAAGGAATCCTCATCGATCAGAGAGGCGAAGAATGGTTCCGGGAGGTTCTTTGAGGATTCGTAGAGCCTCAGTGCCGACTTTCCGGCCTTGACTGCGGCATAATTCTCTTCCGTGGTCGTTCCCAGAGGGGAAATTATGTTGTCCGCGACCTTGACCACGGCCTTGTGCCCGCCCACAGGCCTGCTTTCATCCAAAGCGATCACCATTGAGCCTTCAGCCAGCATATTTCCGCCTGATTTTACAATCGCATCTACCATCAGCATCGTTCCGAATTCGCCTTTAAGGTTGATCTCCGTCTCTATTGTCTCACCTAACGCCGGAGTCTTTTGAACCTTGAAATCCTTGAGCGCGCAGACATAGCCCACACTGACAGGCTTATGGAGTATGTACTTGTTGATGAAACCGATTCTGGCCGCACAGGTCTGGGCGATGTTCTCCACAAGACCTTCCGGAACAAGCCTCCCGCCTTCCACAAAGACATTGTCCTCCTGAATCAGAAACCGCGTCACTGTCCTCTCGTAAGAGCATGACAAAAGGTTGGAAATCATGACAAAAGGCTTCCGCTGAGGCAGAAGATCCGCTATGTTCACAGATGTGAAATCAAAAGTATTCAGTTCTTCCTCAGTCATTTTTCCAGAACTCATAAAAGTTGAACCATTGGTCAGGGTATATCAACAGCATCACGGAGATGTTGATGGCGTAGGCTCTCGCCATCGCCTCAGCCTTTTCCCGTACCCCCAAGCCTTCCAGACCTTCGTCCGGACGGAACAGATACACACGGTACCTTCTCAGACCGACTTTCATCACAAAGACAGAAATCACCGGAACTTCTCTCATGGAAGCCAGCAGGAACGGTCCCAGAGGCAATTCCGCCTCCGATTCAAGAATATTGCAACGCACCGTCCTGTTTGACCCGAAGACCCTGTCTCCATGAATATTCACAATCTCTCCGTCAGCCAAGGCGTTGTTCAGGATCACGAGATGGGACATGTCCTCCGAGATATTCACAAGGCGGACATTGTTCACCCCAAGCACCCTTGATCGATTCTCGGTAAGGGTTTTCCCCTCCCCGTCGAAAACGAGGGCGTTCATATTCTTCGGAGCTTTCAGCTCATAGCCGGCCAGTTCATCGTTGCCGATGTGCGAACTCAACTGGACAAAACCTTCCTTTCCGGCGCAAAGTTCCTCGTACATCGGCATCTTAGGGACATCGACCCGAAACTTTTTCCCCGAATAGGAGGCGAACCGGTCCATGATGACAGTCCCGAACATCCAGTGGCAAGCGCACACATGGAAGAATGACCTCAACGGCCCGTAACCTTGCCTGCGACGGAAGTAATGATAATTGGAAATGTAGCCTTTGTGATTGGATATCATGTAGAACGGCACGGCAAAACTCATCAGCAGGTAAAAGAACCACAGCGGAATGACCTTCATCATCCCGATCAGGGCCTTGTGCATCCACGAGGTCCCGTCAGTCGTTCCCTGCCACTGCCTTTCTCCGTTCTCTGACATATTCCCGAATTGAGCCAAAGGCAATCAAAGATTATCCCTTAACGCTTGCCGGGCTGGTACCAGACCAGCTTTTCTACGCGATCTTCTCCTCTATGAAATCATAAAGGCTGCCCAGAGTGGTGAGCCTGCCAAGTTCCTCTGACTTCACCTTGACGCCGAATTCCTTGTCAATCAGAACGATGATGTCCACTATGTCAAGGCTGTCGATGCCCAGATCCTTTTTGAGGGCGGCATTGTCGTTGAGAAGCGCCGCATCAATCTCAAACTCGTCAACGAGGAAGCCGTTGACCTTGGTGATTATTTCTTCCTTGCTCATTATTTTAATCTATTATTCTTTTACGCAAATCAATATGTTGTGTCCCTGGCCTATGCCGTCAATGATCCTGTCCACCTTCATCCCGGCTTTCTCTATCAGCCTTGTCAAATCCTCGGAATAGTACATCTTGCTGTTGCCGTTGGCCATGGCCGTGAAGTACAGACTGGTCATCGTCAGACAGAAAGCCGCCGGCTCGAAACGTTGCCGGTTCCACAGAAGCTCCATGATGCAGAGCCTCGCGCCTGGACGGAGAATCTCCGCCGCCCTTGTGAGGATGCTAAGAATCTCGTCCTCCGAGAAACAGTCCAGAAACTGGCTCATCCAGATGACGTCATATTCCTTGTCCGTCGGGAACTTGGTCGAGGGATCGAGAAGATTGCCTCCGCAGCCGTGGATCCTTTCCGCGCCTGGCTTTCCGGCGGTCTCTTCCTTCATAAGCCCGATCTGCTGAGGCAGGTCGAGAATCGTGACTTCCACGTCAGGATCGTAGCCGACACACTGGAGCGCCCATTTACCGGTGTTGCCTCCGACATCCAACAGGTTTCTGACCGGACGGTCGAAGATGATCTTCAACGCCTCCTCGAAAGAGTTGTTGGAATAGAAATGGTCAAAAGCGAACCAGCTTGTCCTGGCCGGTTCAGGAAGGGTCGAAAGCCCTTCGTAAATCGTGTCCCATTCCCCAAGGCTCTTAAGTCCGGCCGGGCGACGCTCCTTGAAAGACTCGTCCAGATGGAAGAATCCCTCATAGTTGACATCATTGTTGAAATCCATATTGACCTTCGTGGCCTCGTCAGTGAGCAGGAACCAGCCGACCTTGGAGATCGTGAATCTATCCGTCTTAGTGTCAACAAGGACGGTTCCGATGCACAGACCAGCCTCCAAAAGGCATTTCACGGCATATTCAGAAAGGCCGGTAGCTTCGGTCACCTCAATCCGCGTAAGGCCTTCGCGATGCTCTCGCAAGAGTTCGAGGATTCCGTATCTCACCAACAGGCGGGACGCCTGGAAGACTATCGGCCCGAATGCTATGAACTCGGCCATCCGCTGGGCCTCCCTGGCGGTGTACTGGTCTTTCGTGTACCTTTTTTCGAGTTCGGGAAACAGTTCCATCTACTTAAGGTTTAACGGGTTGTCTCTCAAATATTTCTCCACGGCCGCGATCTGCTCGTAGAACGGATTGTCCTCCACGAACTTAGGAATGATGGCGCGGACATCGTCATAGACCTTCCTTGATGTCGGAGCGAGCTTGTCCGCGATTCCGAGGCAGTCAACGGCCTGAGCCAAAGCGATGAAATGGATGGCGAAGACCTGGTAGGTGTTGTCGATCACGCGCTTCGTGAGCAAGGCCGTGTTGGTGCCCATACTTACAATATCCTGATTGTCATTGTTGTTCGGGATGCTGTGGACATAGTTCGGCATCGCGAGTGTCTGGCACTCGGCAGTCGTCGAGGTCGCCGTGAACTGGCACGCCTGCATTCCGTAGTTCAATCCGAGCGTTCCCATATTCAGGAACGGTGGAAGGATTCCGTTGATGCGGTCGTGGAAAAGATAGTTCAGCTGACGCTCGGCGGTCATCGCCATCCTGACCGTGGCGATCTTCACCTTGTCCTCCTCCAGGGAGATGTAGTCCCCGTGGAAGTTGCCGCCGTGGAAGACATTCTTCGCCTCATAATCCACTATCGGATTGTCACAGGCGGAGTTAAGTTCCTCCTCAAGCACCCGGCGGGCATTCGCGAATGTCTCATAGACAGGCCCTAAGATCTGCGGGGTGCACCTCAACGAATAGTAAGCCTGGACCTTGTGGTCGAATGTGCCTTCCGACGCGTGGCCATTGTCGTAAAGGTCGTGCTCACGCTTGCGAAGGCAGCCGCTACCCTCGGAAAGGCTCCTCATTCTTGCCGCGATCACCTGTTGTCCCTCATGGCGACGGACCTCGTTGAGTTCCTCTGACATAAGGTCATCAAACGAAGAGGCTATCTCGTTCATCATAACCGAAGCCAGCGTCGCCCAGTCCAGAAGCCTGTCGGCGTAGATCTGGTTGACAATGCCGATTCCAGTCATAAAGGACGTGCCGTTGGAGATTGACAGCCCTTCACGAATATGAATCTTGAACGGCTCCAGACCATTCTCCTTCAGAACCTCGGCGGACGGACGCCATTCACCTTTGTAGTGAACCTTTCCCTCACCGATCATGCAAAGCGCCATGTGCGCCAACTGAACCAAGTCACCGCTCGCGCCGACACTGCCGTGCTGAGGGATGAAAGGGAATATGTCCCTGTCGATCATCTCCACCAGAAGTTTCACAAGATCCGGATGCACGCCTGAACGGGCCTGAAGGAAAGTCCCCAGACGGGCGATCATCGCCGCCTTGACGTAGATGTCATCCAACGGCTCACCGGCACCTGTGGAATGGCTTCTGATGATGTTGTACTGGAGATCGGTCAGATACTTGTCATCCACCCTCCACTGCGCCATCGGACCGAAACCCGTGTTTATTCCGTAGATCACTTTCTCGGAGGCGAACTCCTTCAGAAACTCATAGCAAGCATCGACCTCTTTCATCGGAAGGTCAGACAACTCTATTTTTTTGTCTTTGAATATTACATCCTCGGCCCATTTGATCCCGAGTGTGAATTTCCGGCTCATGTTCTTTTGGTTTTGATGTTCAAATCAGAATACAAAAATACCAAAATATTACCCAAATAATGAATAAAGTGAGGATTTCCGTCAAAGAAACCCTCACTTTATTCAAAATCGATTCCTAAATTAGAACGCGTAGCGGACACCTATTCCCAAAGTGAACGGGCCATCGCTTCTGAGGCCGCCGTCACCGAACATCAACCTCGGACGGAAATCAATCGACAACTGAAGCGGAAAATTGAAAGTGTATTCCAATCCGACATTGCCAAGAAATCCGGCATAGACCGTGTTCTCATCGTCACTGTTCTTCCAGACAGCGACACTGGCGCCGGGCCCGGCATAGAATCCCCAATGGCCGACAGGTGTCCAGTCAGGCTCGAGAATCATGAAGTTATAGATGCCATCCACATGGAATGAACTTGTGCTGAACCCATTGTCCAGTCCGAGGCCGAACTCAAGGAAGTCCGCGCCTCCGAAAACATAGTTCTCGTAACTGACATCAATACCATAGTTGCCGAGTCGTCCGCCGATTGACTTAGGCTGCGCGAACGTAAGAGCCGCGGAACCTACCAGAATCGCAAGAACCAAAAATGCCTTTTTCATGACCATTAAAAATTAATGAAACTTAATAAGGCAGTTGATTTCTACAAAATCTATACTAAACCGGAGAATCCCATGAAGGCCATAGCGAGGATTCCAGCGGAGATAAGGGCTATCGGAATGCCTTTGAACGGCTTAGGGACTTCATTTAAATCGAGGTGCTCACGAAGTCCTGCGAACAGGACGAGGGCCATTCCGTAGCCTACCGCGGTGGCGAAGGCATACACAACAGACTCGCCGAGGTTCAGCATGTGGGCCGGACCACCGAAAGCAAACTCCTTTGTGACCACGTTGAGAGCCACACCGAGAACGGCGCAGTTCGTGGTGATCAGAGGAAGGAATATTCCAAGAGCCTGGTAGAGGGACGGGCTGATCTTCTTCAGCACGATCTCGACCATCTGCACCAAGGCGGCGATCACAAGGATGAACGCGATGGTCTGCAGGAACTGGAGGTTGAAAGCCACCAGAAGGTACTGGTTGATGAGATAAGTCACCAAAGTCGCGAGGGTGATCACAAAGCACACCGCACCGGCCATACCGGTAGCCGTGGAGATCTTGTTGGAGACACCCAGGAACGGACACGTGCCCAGGAACTGGGCCAGCATGATGTTATTGACGAATATCGCCGAGATTATGATAAGGAAATATTCCATAACTTAGTTCTTTTTAGCGATTTTGTTGAACAGGACCATAAGGTAGCCGAGGGCGAGGAACGCTCCCGGAGCCATCACGAACGCGAGCATTCCGTCTCCGGAGATGAACTTGAAGCCGAAGATGGAGCCGCTGCCCAGGATCTCGCGCACGATTCCCAGAACAGTCAGCGAAAGGGTGAAGCCCAGACCTATTCCAAGTCCGTCCAGAGCGGAGTCAAGGATTCCGTTCTTGTTGGCGAAAGCCTCGGCGCGTCCGAGGACGATGCAGTTCACCACGATGAGCGGGATGAACAGACCGAGGGTGGCGTACATCGCCGGGGTGTAGGCCTGCATCGCGAACTGGAGGATGGTCACGAATGTCGCGATCACCACGATATAGACAGGAATATGCACCTTGTCCGGAACCACCGGAGCGATCGCCGAGATGGCGATGTTCGAGAGCACCAGGACAAACAGGGTGGCGAGACCCATACTCAGACCGTTGATGGCCGAGGTAGTGGTCGCCAGTGTAGGGCACATACCCAGAAGCAGGACAAAAGTAGGGTTTTCTTTCAGGAAACCTTTTGTGAAAATATTCAGTTTATTGCTGCTCATAGCCTATTCTCCTTTGATTGAATTGAAAGCCTTGACCGCATTGTCCACAGCCAAAGAGTAGGCTCTGGATGTGATAGTGGAGGCTGTGATCGCGTCCACATCGCCACCGTCCTTCTTGACGGTCAGGCTCTTGGACGACGGATCGAAGCCCTTGAACTGGTTCATGAACTTCTCGTCGGTGTTGCACTTGGCTCCAAGACCAGGAGTCTCATTGTGGGACAGCACGGACGTGTTGTAAACCACCCCGTCGGCGGTGATGCCGACCATCAGGACGAGCGGGCCGCCGAAACCTACGGTCGTGGATTTCACGGCGTAGGCCACAGGAGTGCCGTCAACGGTGCTGACATAATATTCAGAAGCCTGTCCTCCGACTTCGATCGGCTTGGCCTCGGAGAGTTCGCCTCCCTCAGGAAGCACGGCTCCGATGGATGCCTTGAGGATGTCGGCATTGGCCTTTGCGATCGGCTCGGCTGTCAGTGCGTACATTCCGCCAAGAAGAGCGGAGCAGACAAGGCTGACAACTGTCAGGCAAACCACCATTGTGGTGAGATTCGATTTTACAGCCATAACCTATGCCCTCCCGTATTTTTTCTGATGGAACCACTTGTTAAGGAGCGGAACCATCGAGTTCATTATAAGAATAGCGAAGCTCATTCCTTCAGGATAAGAACCGAAATACCTGATCATCAGGGTGATGAAACCTATACCCACACCGAAGATGATTCCGCCTTTCGTGCTCATAGGCGAGGTCACATAGTCGGTCGCCATGAAGCAGGAACCGAGGAGAAGACCACCGGTAAGGAGGTTGAAGACAGGATCGGTGAACCGGGTAGGGTCAGCGAGCCAGAAGATGCATGAGACAGCGGCCACGGTTCCAAGGATGGAAAGGGTGATCCACGGCTTGATGACCTTGCGGACAAGCAGATAGATGAATCCGATCAGGATCGCGACGGCGCTCGCCTCACCGGCCGATCCACCGATGTTCGCGAAGAGCATCTGTGAATATGAAAGGCCGTTCCGCGCGATGATGTCCGTGGCGGAAAGTCCTTTCATCAGCCCCTCGTTGATGATGCCGAGAGGTGTCGCTCCGGTGATCGCGTCCGCTCCGAAAAGGCCTCCCGGAATCGTCCAGTTGGTCATGTAGGTAGGGAACGAGATCAGCAGGAACACACGGCCGACAAGAGCCGGGTTGAAGACATTCTGTCCGAGACCGCCGAAGGTCATCTTTGCGATTCCGATGGCGACGACAGCGCCGATGAACACAACCCACCAAGGTGTCGTGGCGGGAAGGTTGAGAGCCAGCAGGATGCCGGTCACGGCCGCTGACCAGTCGCCGACGGTGGACGGTGCCTTGAGCAAATATTTAGTGATCAAATACTCCAACGCCACGCAGGAGATGACGCTGACAGCCAGAACCAGCAGTTCGGCAAGGCCGTAGAACACGACCGAGACCACAACGGCTGGGATCAAGGCGATCACGACATCCCTCATCAAGACCGGAGTTGTGGTCTTGGAATGAAGGTGCGGAGACGGTGAAACCAACAATCTTTCCATATTCTTAAACAGTTTTTGCTTTTGCGGCTTCAGCGGCGGCCTTGGCGGCTGCGGCGCGAGCCCTCATTATTCCCATAACCTGACCTCTTGCCATGCTGATGATGTCCAGCAGCGGGATGTAGGAAGGACAGGTGTAAAGACAGCATCCGCACTGGATGCAATCCTGAACAGCGTTGGCCTCAAGTTCGTCCGTGTTGCCGGCCTTGGCGAGACGGTAGAGCAGGAACGGCTCAAGTCCCATAGGGCAGGCGTCGGCGCACTTTCCGCAACGGATGCAATGGCCTTCCGGATGTCTCTTGGTCTGCTCCTCGGTAAGGAAGAGCAGAGCGCCTGTCCCCTTGAGGGTGGCCGCGTCGAGATTGGCGATGGCCTTACCCATCATAGGCCCGCCGCTGATGATTTTGGCGGCGTTCTCAGGAACACCTCCGAGATAGTCGATGATGTAACGGAGCGGAGTGCCGACTCTGACGAGCAGGTTGGCCTGCTTAGGGAAGCACTCACCGGTCACGGTCACTGAGTTGTCAATCAACGGCTTGTTCTTTTGAACGGCGTCATAGACAGCGAGTGCCGTGGCGACGTTCTGGACGACAGCGCCCACATCGATAGGCAGTCCGCCGGACTTCACCTGACGGTGCATCACAGCGTCAATCAGCTGTTTCTCACCACCTTCCGGATATTTCTTCATCAAAGGAAGCACCACGATGCCGTCGAACTTCGATGACTTGCCCTTCAACTCCGCAAGTACTTTCTGAATATGCTCGATCGCCTCCGGCTTGTTGTCCTCGATGGCGATAGTGGCACTTGCTACGCCGAGAGCCTGCTTGATCAGCGCGGTTCCAACAACGACCTGCTCTCCCTTCTCAAGAAGGGTACGGAAGTCGGACGTGAGGTAAGGCTCGCACTCGCAACCGTTGATTATCAGCATCTCGCACTTCTTTCCAGGAGGCGGGGTCAGTTTCACGTGGGTAGGGAAGGTCGCTCCGCCGAGTCCGACGACTCCGCCGAGACGGATCTTCTCGATGATGGCCTTGCCGTCCTCAGGAATGTCTGTCACAAGGGTCTCTGAACGGTCGATGCTCTCAAGCCACTCGTCCCCCTCCACAGCGATCTCCACATAGGTCTGTGTGTTGCCGGCGAGATCCTTGCGCGGGCCGATCGACTTCACGGTTCCGGAAACGGAAGAGTGGATGAATGCCGAAACGAATCCGCCCGGCTCGGCGATCGGCTGGCCGACCTTTACCTTGTCACCGACAGCGACAACCGGCTTCGCCGGAGCGCCGATGTGCTGGGCAAGGGAAATATACACGGTCTGAGGCAGCGGAAGAGCCTCGATGGCGCAATCGCGCGAGATCTTGGCATCGTTCGGATGCACTCCTCCGATTGAGAATGTTCTGTTAGCCATTGTTCTGTTCCTCCTTCTTTACAGCGGCGGCTGCGGCTGCAGCGGCCTCTCTTGCCTTTTTCTGACGTTCCTGGACACGGGCCTTCACGGCATCCTTGTCCAGCGGCTTAGGAAAATTAACTCCGATGATGGCGCCTGTAGGGCACATCGCCTCACACTCACGGCAAAGCTTGCACTTGGTGAAATCAATGTAGGCGACGTTGTTCTCAACGGTGATGGCATCGTGAGTACAAGTCTTCGCGCAGATTCCGCAGCCGATGCAGCCGGCCGAGCAAGCCTTCTTCACAGCTGGTCCCTTGTCCTTGTTCACGCAGGACACGTACATCCTCATTCCGCGAGGTCCCTTGGCCCTCAGCTCGATGATGGATTTAGGGCAAGCCTTCACACAGGCACCGCAGGCGGTACACTTCTCCTGGTCCACGACCGGAAGACCGGTCTCGGGATTCATGGACAAGGCTCCGAACTGACAGGCAGCCACACAGTCCCCGCAGCCGAGACATCCGAACGCGCAGCCCGTGTCCCCGGCATATAGGGCGGCCTTGACCTTGCAGGAGGTCGTGCCGTCATATTCATTGGTCCTTGGTCTGGCGGCGCAGGTGCCACCGCAGCGCACCACAGCCACCATCGGCGCCTTCTCCTTGACCTCGTAGCCAAGGATCGCGGCAACCTTCTTCATTGTCTCATTGCCTCCGACAGGACAATAGTTGTTGTCCAGGTTCGGGGCCTTCACCGCTGCCTCGGCGAACGCGTGGCAGCCGGCGAAACCACAACCTCCGCAGTTCGCTCCCGGCATTGCCTTCTCAACCTCCTCGATGCGCGGGTCCTCCTCAACCTTGAACCGCTGAGCGACAAGGTAAAGAGCCAGCGCGAGCAGAAGGCCGAGGCCCGTGATGACTGCGATGGTCCAGATGATTGTTGTTGTCATAAAGCCAAATAAAAGCTAATTAATTAGTTATTTCCGAATATAAAACACATACCCCTCCGCAAGA
>OCLL01000156.1_pt1 | contig 16649 bp, 20 predicted proteins | sample 1538931 | NCBI WGS metagenome assembly OCLL01 (sample SAMN03418270, study PRJEB22391) | human gut metagenome | biome: human-gut; feature: organic feature; material: feces | host: Homo sapiens | place: Tanzania | collected 2013-01 | reverse complement strand
TACATAAATATCATCTCCATGAGGATAAACTTCAAAAGGAACAAGACCTTCACTTATGTAATTAATCTTATCACAAATGTCATAAGCATGTAAGCACCATTCATAATCTATAATAATACTACGACCTTTATAATATAAATGTGCATTATAAAATTGTCTATGACCAACAACTGTAGACATACCATTAAATACTCTTTCCATATCTATTTGTAATTTTATTGTTTAAAATATTAATACTAGAACTCCAGCTAGGTTATAGTCCTAATACAGTATTTTTATTCACTGGAGTAACATTAACTATTACCAAGCGTTTGTATAAAGAGGCTCAATAGTTATATACTTAAAGTAATCACTGCCCCAACCTATTCTGTTACATCTCATAGATGCTTCTGCGCTATGATTTTCTTCATCAACTGCTTTATGGATAAGTTGAGCAAAGAATCTATCATCATCTTGTTCTGATGTTATTCGAGTGAACAATTCTTTGCATTTTTCCCATGTACCTACCTTAATATAAGGTTTGATGTCATTAGTAGATACAGCTGTAAGAATATACAGTTTTTCTCCTTTTCTATTTGTTATTTGATTATACATAATTTTAAATTTAAAATATTAATAATGCTATAATTATAATTAAGTTATATATCTGATGGAATATCAGGTATCTCACAATAATCTACTATTATTCCTTCATATTTCAAGTCTGAATAATAGTGAACTTCTACTTCCTCTGATGTATCAAGGTCACTATCATAACTATCTTCTATAGACCAATTATATTCAAAGGAAGCTTTAAAAAGTCTATTTTGTGCATACATTATACATACATAGTGAGCACTATTACTACCTGTAGAATATCCTGTTATATCAAGTACTACAGCTTTAATAGGGTTCTTTACATTAGGAATAGTTATTTCTACTATCTGTCCTTTCTCAAAGGATTGTCCATATATTATCTTTTCCATAATTCTTTTATATTAAACTTTAAATACCTACAAGTATTTCATGATTTTGTAGAAAAGCAATTACTTGTTGTGCTATTTGTTTACCTTCTTCAGAACAAAAAGATGTATTAACTTTATACCATTCAAGAAAGTCTGATAAACTAGTTGTTTCATATTCTCGTACACCTGCCATTCTTGATGTTAAACCAATAGCTCTTATTAGTTCTTCATGAGAAGTTATAGGTGATATTTGACATTTTCCCATATTGACAGTAATGTTATAAGTTAGACTTTAATTAGTGATTGAGTTCATTATGAAATAATGAACGATACAAGTGAAATACGTGATTGGCAGTAGAATTTTGATTATAGTAGTGAAGAAGAATGTGAGAGTGATAGAAAGGAAGAGGAGAGGTGACTGTCTGCCTCATACTCTTCCACATTCTAACATATCTAATAACACCTAACAAATCAGAACAATCAACATTATTTCTGTTCTTTGTCCTCTAAGTAAACCTGAGATATATACCACTTATAATCTCTGTTTGCATCATATTTCTGTTTTCCGTACTCTTCTGCTTCCTTATCAGAATTAAATGCTACGTCTGGTACTGCTATACAGTTACTTACACGCATTACTACATGAATTAACTTTCTCATAGTTATATTATTATAAATAGTAAAACAACCCGTGAGATAAATCTCCTTCTGCTAATCCTAATAGAAAAGCCAAAGAAAATAATCCTACAAATATAAACAATATCGTATATAAAACTATATTTAATAGTATTTTAAGTACTTTTTCCATAACTATTTCTTATTTGATTAAACTAAATATTGACATCATACTGATAGTAATACTAATCAATATAATGTCAATAGTCTTATCTCTGCATCCACATATTGTTATGCCACTCAAACTCGAAGCCGTTATGAAGTAATACATGTACAAAGCCATCAGCTGTTGCTTCTGCATGTGATTTTCTATATGCTTCTTCTGCATCTATTGATGTTACATGACCATCTAACCAAAGTATTTTTTCCATAATTAGTCCTCCTAATTTTTAAGTTAATATTATAATTCATGATAAAAATGGATAAAAACAATTATAAAAAGTCTTATTTAAAGTCTTATTAGACTCTTTATTATAGTTTTCCACCAACTCTTGCTTTTTTGAGGTCGAGCAAGTCTTGCTTTTTTGAGTGCTGAGCCTGTTTGTTTGAGTGTTGAGCCTGATGGCAAACTTGTGGTTCTAACAACTCTGGTAATTTCCAGAGTCGAAGAACACAAGAGTAAAACAGAGAGCAGACCGAAGCCCACTCTCTGTAGTACGTTAAAGTTGACAAGCAGCATCGAGAGCACGAACTGCACGTTCACTAAGTGTAACACCAACGATAGTCGTGATGTAGCAATCACGTTCGAGAACTTTGTCGTTGACTTCTTCTCCAGCTGCTTTAAGCTCACGATTGATAGTAAGCTTTGCACCAAAGAGAATAATGCCAAATTCACGCTGACCAAACGCTCTATCTCGTGTAGCACGGAATAGAGCAATATCATCGTTGCAATCGCAGAGCTGACGAGTAAGCGCACTACGAGAAATGCTGATTGTATCAACATCAGCTTCCTCCATAGCGTTGGTATCATGATTAAGACGGAAACCTTTGACAGTCGCAGTCAATGTCAGCGATACGTTTGCAAACTCTTCGTTCTCGAACACTTTAACGCTTTTGATAGTTATTACTTGTGACATAATAGCTAACACCTTGAGCAGCTCCTTAAGCCGCAATTAAATTACCACACGTATTAGGTGTATTAACGTGTGTGGCTGTAGTCCTTCTACATCCATATCTTGCTTTTTTGAGATTGAGAGTTGAACGAAGTGAAACCTTGATTTTTTGAGGATGAGGTGGGGGAGTTTGACTTTTAAGTTTACTAGCCGGGGGTCTTTGAGAACACCCTCGCCCTCTCACAACAAAACTTCCAATTTCAAAAATTTTATATTCTCCAACTTCACTATATTAAACCTGCACTTTATCTCTTTAACCTCTACCTACAGCATCTTTATGAACCACCATATTCGTAACTTTTATAATAATCTAATCTTTAACCTCATTTAAAATATATAAAATATCCATATTTTTAACACTAAATTCAGTAGAATATTTTATATATTCCACAATATTACATTTAGTATAAGATTTAGTACATAAAATATCAATTTATTCACAATTTATTATAGTAGATTGTTTATCTTTAAGTTTAATATATTGAAAATGTATAAGTGTAGTATTATATTTAGTAGAATGTCTAATATATTATAGAATATGAATAAAAAGATATTGTGTAAGTGTATGTCGAATATGTTTTAAAATATTATGAATATGATATAATGTAATAATAAAAATAATACTCCCCGTATCACTACGAGGAGTATTACAAAAGTCTCTACTCAAAAAACTAAGAGAAACATATTAGATGAGATAACTAAAAACATTTGTTAGAATAGTAAGAGTAAGTTACCCAGGCTTACTATTAGTATTACTAACTTGACTTGTGTTTCTCTTAGTATGAGCAAAGGTACTGCATTTTCTCGAAATATCCAAATTTTTATATATTTTTAACTATTATGTTAAACATAATTAAATTTAAGAATTTTTACTATCATAAGTAGTAATATTTAGAAGAATATTCTTATCTTTGCCAATAGTACTAAGAGAAGGTATATATTTATATAATATAATATAATATATAATATTATTCTAATTATTAAACTAAATAATAAATTAAAGATTATGCTAACACTTAATGTAAATGGTACACAAGGAGCTTTTACTCTTAATCTCCCAACAACTCTTTCTGATATTACAGAAGAGTACATTACTAATGTCACTTCTCATATAGAAGTAGATGCAAATTATACTGCTATTGGTATTGTATTTAGAGAAAAACTTTCTACTCTTGTTCTTGCTAGTCGTAAAAACAAGAAAAACTCTGATATTGCTGCAATTCCTATTTTTGTTAAAGCAGGCAAAACAGATAGTGAATTAATTAATAAACTTAATGTTGGAGAAAAGCTTATAATTGCACCAAGTGATATTATGCTAGGACATCATCTTTCTGCTCCTACAAATCTTCTTACTATAAATAATATTTTGAATATAATAGAAGGAGATACTGAAATTTATAACAAAGTTATTGGAATACAAGAAGCTTGTTATTTTATTGAATTTAAGCTTGTTCCTAATTGCAATATTCATGGTGCTTACAAAGATGATTGTAATGATTATGCAAATCCTTTTGTTATAAGAACAGGAGAAACTAAGAAAAATAATATAATTATGCCAGGTACTCCAAAAATTATAGTTTAAAATATTAATAAGAGAACTAGTAATTATATTATTAGTTCTCTTTTTTTCAATAATTAAATTTAATATAAATATGGAGGATATTTTTAAATTTCCAAATGGAGGATACGATGTTACAATATGTAGAAAACAAGATATTTTAAATTGTATTGATAAAAATATAATTGATAAAGATATTGCGCTTGCTATTATTGAACATTGTGAGTTTGAAGCTGCTAATTTTCTTAGAGAAGGTCGTTGGACTGGCATTCCTTTTATAGGAAATATAAGAACACCAAAGACTGTTCAAATGCTTAAAACAAGTGAACAACAAGCTCTAATTCAAGAAGCTAAAGAACAACTTGGAAAAGAGAAATATGTAATGTTCAGAAAATCACTTAATAAAGAAAATGCTAAACATATTTCACAAGAAAGATATTATAGATATATAACAAGTATTGCTGTAAATAATAACAAAAAATTATTTAGAAAATTATGTAATACTAAAGGTGAAGTTTATGCAAGACTTTTTCTTTATTGTTCTCATGAAGTAGTAGCTGTTAGTAACGAATATATTAAAATAGGAGATTATGAACAATAAATTGTTAATAGATAGTCTTATCGTTATCGATGATAATGGCATGCCTAAACCTCCTACTGTTAGACAACTCATAGATAGAGATATTAGAGAACTCTATACTAGAGATAAAACACCTGATAAAAAGAATTACATTGCTGAGGCTATTGTTATTTATTATCTTGGTGATCCTAAATCTCCTGCTAGGCAAGCTGGTCTTAGTGATCCAGAAGCTCTTAAACTAGCTATAGAACAAGCAGGTCTAAATAAGGATTATATACCCGATAAACTTGTTATTCGTCTTATTAGTAGATATTATGACGAAAACATAACTGAAGCAGGTAAAGTTGTAGAAAATATATTAAAAACAATTCATAATATTAATTTAAGTATAGATGTAATAAATAACATTCTTAACGAAAAGCTTAATTCTAATATTACTTTAGAGGAAATTCCTAATGTTATGAGTCTTATTGATGCTGTTAGTAAAAAAGCTGGAGATATTCCTTCTATACTTAAAAAACTTGAAGAAGCTAAACAAAATTTAATGTATGAAAAAGAAACTGAAATTGGTAGAGGTGGTCAAGCTGTTCTTAGTAGCATGGATGCAGAAGAATATACAAGTTAAACTTATACATCTTTTAGGTGGTATATCTAAAGATGAAGCAAAGAAACTTATTAATAATGCTTTTCATAATGGAGATGTATGTACTAGAAAAGAGATTAAATGCTATTTTCTATCATTAGAAAAACAAATATATGGTAAATCTAAACAAGATTGGATTGACATAATTCATACAGCTATTAAAAATTTATAATATGAGAGATAGTAGATATGATGAAGTTTTTCTTTATTTCAAAGAAGAAGGACATAAATATAATGATTCTAATGGCAATAGTTATACTTCTGTTACTACTTTGATTCATGATAATTATGTTCCTAAATTTAATAAAAAGTATTGGCTTCATAAAAAGTCTAAAGAACTTGGAATAAGTGAAAAACAACTTGAAAAACAATGGCAAGATATAACAGATGAAGCTTGTGCTAGAGGAACTGTTACTCATAATGGACTTGAGGATGCTATAAAAGAAGTTAGTATATTTAAAAAAGCAATTCAATATCTAACTAAAATAGATGATGGTCGTGTTGTAACAGTTGCTGATATTCCTTATCTAAATGTAAAGCCACTTGATATAGAAGAATTTAAAAAAGCTACAAATAACAAATATGAAGAAATTTATCGTGTATTTAAATATTACACAGATAAAGGTTATACAATATATAGTGAAATTGGAGCTTTTCTTATTGATTATCTTATAAGTGGTACTATAGACATTCTTTGTATAAGAAAGCAAGATTTTGTAATTCTTGATTGGAAGACTAATCGTGATGGTCTTCAATTTCAATCTGGTTATTTTAAAAAAGATAAAACTTGTAAGCCTCATCAAAGAACTAACGAGTATGTTCTGAAATCAGAATATATGCTACCTCCTCTTAATTATCTTCCTAATTGTAATGGTTATCATTATACTATGCAATTATCTATGTATGCAAGAATGGTAGAACTTATTCTTGGTATTCCTTGTGTAGGACTTGGTCTTTGTCATATAGCTAGTCCTTTTGTTAAAAATAAATATGGAATGCCATATAGAGATGAACATAATCAATATCCTATAGATCCTAATGGAGTTGAAGTTCCTACTTGGTATAGAATTGGATATCGTAGAAAAGAAGCAGATGCTGTTCTTGCTGATAGATTGGTTAAAGTTAGAGCTAATAAAAATAATAATATACAACAAAAAACATTATTCGATTTATGAAAACTAAAACACATATTAAATGTAAAAGTTTTGATTTTGAAGAACTTTTTAAGAAAAAAGGTTATGCCTATTTTACTAAAGGTAATTATAATTTAAATATTATTGGTGTTCGTAGTAATCAAAATAATAAAGTGACAAACAAATACGATGATTGTCTTGTAGTTATTTATAATACAGATTCAGGTTGGAAACGTCAAATTTATACTATTACTACAAAGCCTGGAAGTGCTCTTATGAAAGCTCCAACTAGTGCCAAAGGAACTGCTATTCTTGCTCCTGGACAGTATAGAGGAGCTTATAAGATAGATAAACATCGTGGCAAATATGATGCACTTTGTCAAAGAAATAAGCCAGTAAAAGTTTATCGTGATAATAATAAAGATAATACTTACGATTATATTCCTGAGAATATAGAAACAGGAATGTTTGGTATTAATATTCATCGTTCTAATGAGTTTTGGACTCGTGCTACAGTAGATAATTATTCAGCAGGTTGTCAAGTATTTAATGACCCTAAAGAGTTTATTTCTTTTATGAGTCTTGTTAAAAAGGCTGCTGATATTTACGGCAATTGTTTTACTTATACACTTATAACAGAGGAGGATATAGATGAAATGCAAAAAGAAAAATAACTTACCTGTTATAAAAATAATTATAACGTTGCATGTCATAGTAGCTATTATCTTGTTTATGATTATCATACATTGGTTTTCTTTTAAAAATACACTAACTACACCCCCTGTAGAAAGTAACAAGATAGACTCTATTACTAAAGATAATAGTAAATTAATTATAAATGTTAAACATTTAGATAGTATTAAAAATGCTAAATCTATTGAAATTAAAAGCCTTGACAATGATAGTACTCTTAAGTTGTTCTATCAACTTATTGGCAAATAATAAAGACATAAATTGTATACACCTTTCTACGGGGGGTGTGGTTGTCAAAGATACTATTGTTAAAGATTCAGTTCTTGTTTCTTATAATGATTTACGTTTAGTAAATAGTAAACTCATAGAGCTTGAATATGAAAAGAAAATTAATACAACTCTTAGAAGTATTATAGTAAACGATAGTATTATTATACAACATTATAAAAATAGTAATGCTTTGATAAATAAATCTTATAAAAAAGCTATTCGTCAAAGAAATATTGCTATTGGTGGAGGAATAGTATTTTATATTGTAACTTTATTATTATTACTGAAATAATATGTTAAAGATTGAAACTAATGTAGAAGAAGTTATCAGAACTTATCCTTTTTTAAATTATTTACTTGAGGATAAAAGTCATTATAAAACAGCAACAGAAGCTGGTTATGATGATCCTGATAATCTTTTTCTCATTGGTGATAGTGGTGGTTTTCTTCTTAATATACAGCCTGGTGATAAGTTTGTTAATACTCATTTGTTTACTGAAATGGCTGATTTTTATCGTAAAAATAAAAAATATACGTTTCTTAAAGAAGATACTATTCCACATCGCCAATTTAGAAAAAGAGAAGAATATCGTAGAAAACATGGTATTAGTATGCCTTGTCTTTTACGTAATGGTAATATTGAAAATATAAGAATTACTGGTTCTCATTACAATTTTCTTAACTATACTATGATTGAGCAGCTTGATGAAAATACAGCTAAAGCTACTTCTAAAGCTAGTGTAGGTAAGAAACATTATGATTTTAGTAAATTCATAGATGCCCAATTTTGGACATTTCATGTAATGGAATTTGCTATAAGAAATGGTTTTCATCTTATAATAGATAAAACTCGTCGTGGTGGTTTTTCTTATATTATGGCTGCGGATAGTGCTAATACTATAAATTTACAGCCTCGTAAAGTTCAAATTCATGTTGCTGCTGACAAGAAATATCTTATAGTTACAGGAGGTTTAACTGATTTTACTATTAATAATCTTCGTTTCTTTGAAACTAAAACTCCTTTTGTAAAAGGTATTTTATCTACAGATAAAGAAAATTTTCGTCTTGGTTTTAAACTTCCTAATGGAGTAGTTAGTCCTAAAAGCTGGAACTCTGCACTTTTTACTGTATCTGCACTGAACAATCCTGATTGTGCTATTGGTAAAGATGCTGTTAATGTTAAAGTAGAAGAGCTTTCTACTATGGAAAACTTTGACGATTTTATGGGAGTTACAGAACCTGCTATGAGAACTGGTAGTTATGTTACTGGAAATCTTTTTTGTTGGGGTACTGCAACTTCTGGAAATATGCAAACTTTTGAACAAAACTTTTATTCTCCTTTATCTTATCATTTTATGCCTTTTGAAAATGTTTGGGATAAGGATAGTAGAAATGAAATTTGTGGATACTTTAAACCTTATGCTTGGGGTCTTCAAGGTCAAATTGGAGATCAATATGCTATGGATCAAGATGGTAATTCTAATATTGAACTTGGTCTTAGAATTGCTTATAACGAACGAAAGCGTAAAAAAGAAACAGCTAAAACATTTGCTGATTATATAAATTATCTTGGACAATATGCTCTTATGCCAGCTGAGTCTTTTAGTTCTGCTACAGAAAATCTTTTTAGTAGTGAAGAACTTATGGCTTGGGAAGAACGTCTTAGAACTGATAATAGTCTTAAATTTTATTCTGATGGTTGGCTATTTGAAGAAAATGGAAAAGTTATATTCAAAAGTAATTCTCGTATAGAAGCTGAAGGAGGAAAACATAATGTAGACTTTTATGATTGGATTGAAGGAGTACCTCGTAAAGGACACGAACATCCTCATGGTTGTATTCGTAAATGGTTTAATCCAATGCAAGTTCCATATATAGATAAAAATGGAAAACAAGTAATAGGAACACCTCCTGGATTATATTCTATTAGTTATGACCCTGTTGGTGTCAATAAAGAAAATAAACTTATTACTAATAAGCACTCTCATAATAGTATTAAAGTTTGGATGAATCCATGTCAATATAATGGATTTAAAACAGCTCTTGTTGCAGCATATTATGGTCGTCCTGAAAAACTAGAAGAAGCAGATAAAGTTTGTTTACTTTTTGCAATATATTATAATTGTATTGGAACAACAGGAGTTGAGGTTAACCGTGGTGAAACTGTAAGTAACTTTAGTAAGTGGAAAGCACTTAAATATCTTATGAAAGACCCAGTACAAATATGGGATACTTCTATTAAAGGTAATGTAGTTTCTACTTATGGTGTTAACATGGGAGATGGCACAAAGAAACTTGAAGGTCTTCGTTTGCTTAAAGAAATGCTTTATAGTGTTGTAGGACAAAATGATTTAGGAAACGATATTTATTTATTTCAAACAATATATGATTATCAATCTATTCTTGAACTTAAAAAATGGAATAGTCTTGGTAACTTTGATAGAGTTTCTGAAATGATTATGCTAAACTTTTAGCACATCGTAAAAAAGTAACTGAAGATAACAATAATAATAAAAATATATTAAAAAGAGCATGGTTTTGATATGGCTAAATATAAATGTATAAGAATAGAACTTTATAAACGAGATATTACTGTTTTTATAGGTTCTCATGAAGACTTTAAGGAATGGATTAAAACAAATGATTGCACTGAAACTTGGAGGGATATTATAAATCAAATTTTAGAAAGTGATGATAATGCAGAAGCATCATATTGGCATGATGCAGTTAATGGTAACGGAATTATAGAACTACATTATCATCCTAAATCTCCTAAAGAAATAGCTGTAGCTGCTCATGAATGTTTGCATGCTACTATGAGAATTTTGTCATTTATTGGTATTCCTTGTTTTGATAATGAAGCAAATGAACCATATACTTATCTTCTTGAATATATTTTAGAACAAGTGTTAGATTTTAATAATTATAAACTTATAAATATTTAAGTATTATGATGCCAAAGTATAATGCTACTTTTCCTCAACAGAGAGTTAGTGGCACAGAAAAAAGAAAACCTTATTGGTATGCTAATTGTATAGATTATGTTATTGATGCAGGTTTGAGTTTTAATGATAGAGCAGATACTGAGTTGAAACTTGGTATTCTTCGAGGTGATATGCCAAATGAGTTCTATAAAAAGACTCTTAACCCATATAATAGTAGTAATGAGAAATATACTAGATTTCCTGCTACTATGCGTAATCTTGATATTATGTCAGATATTATTCGTAGATATATATCTGAATATTTTAAAGGCGTTCATGAATTTGTTGTAGGAGCTGATAATCCTGATATAATTATTAATAAAAATGCAAAGTTGAAAGAAAAGATTGGTGAACTTGCTCAACAAGCATTTCAACAAGAGTTTGAACGTCAATATCAAGCTATGGTTCAACAAGCTCAACAACAAGGACAAGATCCTAATACTGTTGATCCACAACAAGCTATGCCTGATGTAGAGGAATTTATTAAAGATTTTAATGAGAAATATATTGATAAAGAAAGTAAACAAGGACAAGATATTCTTGATTATATTCGCTCAATGACACAAGATAATATTATTTATCTTTCTGCTTTCTTTAATTTTGTTTCTCTTGGAGAATGTTATTCTTATTCAGATGTAAGAGGAGATACACTGTTTAAAGAAAATGTTCCTGTTCTTGAAGCTTATCCTATTCCTAATGATAAGTTTTTTGTTGAAGACCATGACATGTTTGCTAGACGCATGCTCATGTCTTATCAACAAATTATAGATATGTTTGATGATTTTCTTGATGAAAAAGATAAAGCATTTCTTGAATTATATTATGGAAGAGCCTCATCTAATCATGGTATAACTAGACTTAGTTATAATCAAATGTTTGAATCTTATTCTGATGTTTGTCAAAAGTTTTCAAAAGATGAAAGAGAACTATTTAAAAAAGAGCCTATAACTATTTGTGCTGAAAATAATAATTTATTTGAAGTATGGCATGTTGTTTGGAGAGGTGAAGCAAAACAAGGTGTTCTTACTTACATAAATGAACTTGGCTTAGAAACAACACGTATTGTTGAAGAAGATTATACTCTTAATAAACAAGCAGGAGATATAAGCATAGAATGGCTTTATAAACCACAAGTTTATGAGGGTTATCGAATAGGTGGAAGATATAACTCTATATATCCTATTAAAGCTCGTCCTATAGCTTTTAATCGTGGAGGTAAATTACCTTATAATGGTATTATGGAAGTTCTTCCTATGATGGGTAAATTTAGCATAATTAAACTTGTTACTCCTTATCAAATTATGCGTAATATATTTGCTTATCACAGAGAAATGGTTATTGCTAAAAATAAAATGTTAATTCTTCTTCTTCCTGAATCTCTTATTGCTTCTGATACTGAAGATAAATTATATAGACTTCAAGCAGATGGAGTTCTTCCTATAGATGATAGTGAAGATACTAATTCTACAAAGATGCAGCAAATAAGATTGCTTAATGCTAATATGGGTGACTATATCACTCAACTTACTAATCTTATGGAGTCTACCAAACTTGAAGCTCGTGAAATGGTAGATATGAATATGCAACGATATGGTGATATAGCTCAATCTGCTGGAGCAGCAACAACACAAGAAGCTATTACTCGTTCATCAATGGGTATGGTTATTCTTGTTCAAATGTTTGATGAATTTAGAAGAGCAGATTATAATAGAGATTTAGATTATTGTAAACTTGCTTTTGTTGAAGGACTTGATACTTCTTATTGGGATGAACTTGGTAATCGTAGATATATAAGTCTTGATGTTAATAGTTTTATAAGTTATGATTATTCTACTACAGTTCGTAATGATTCTAAAGAACTTGATAAAATTCAACAACTTCGTCAATGGGCATTTAGTGCTGCTCAAAATGGAGATTTAGATATGGCTCTTGCTGCAATATCTGGAGATAATGTTAGTCAAATTAAGGCGACTGTTCAAAAATTTATGGAAATTAAAAGACAACATGAAGAACAGATGAAACAAATGGAACAGATGTTGAAGCAAGAAGAACTTCAAACTAAACTCCAAGAGATTCAAGCTAAGGGTGAACAAGATAGACTAACAAAAGAACTTCAATATGCTTATGAAATGCAACTTAAATATATTGATGTTGATATGTCAATGCTTGCTGCTGATAGCGATGATACAGCGGCTAAAACTCGTCTTGCTGGATTAGCAGAAGAAAACAAGCGTAATCTTGAACAACAACGTATCCAACTTGAACGAGAAAAGATTGTTGCAGATAGTTATAGTAAAGCAGCAGATAGAGAAGTTAAACGTCATCAAATAGATACTCAATTAAAAATTGCTAAAACTAATAAAAATAGATACGATAAGTAATAATTAGTAGTATAGTGCATTTCCAAACTACTCTTTGTCTTCTTAATAGTCCTTGTGATTATTAAGAAGACTATTTTATTTTATTCCATATATTTTCAAGCGGTTTCAGACGTTTTGTTTGCTGACTGATATAGTTGTTCATCTATCTGATTTCAAGCCAACACAGGCAAAGATTGGCACTATCTAAAGCATTTTTTATTGGCAGTATTCTATTAAATGTCGGCATTTCATTAACATTTGTTATGTCTGATGTTGGCAGTAATAATATAGTATATCTTATTTTTAGTGATATTATTACTAAAAATCTTCAAATTTGTTTTGTAGTTAAAATAAAAAATGTTATCTTTGCGATGATTAGATATTCTAATAATAATCCTAAAAATATTAATAAAGTTATGGCACTTGTAGACATTGATTTTGAAGGAGCAGGTAGCAAAGCTACTAACACCAATGACAATAATAATGGTGGTGCTCAAAATAATCAAGATGATGTTACTCATCTTAATGGTAGTGATGTATCAGATATTAATACTTCTGATACAGATGATAACAAAGATACATCTAACAGTAATGATGATAACAACAATGGCAATGATAACAACAATGGTAATGACACCCATTCTACGGGGGAGCTAAATGTTGGAGATCAAATTGAGGTTGATGGTGTTACTTATACTGTTTCTGAAAACGGAGATGTTGTTGATGCTGAAGGTAATGTGTTTAAAGCAGCAGCAGATGTAGCTGAGTGGCTTAAAACAGTTGATATTAATGATGGTAGTGACAATGATCCGCTTAGTCTTTCTTCTATTCAGGAAGCAGTAGGTATTACAATAAACGATGAAAATGGAACTCCTGTTGAGTTTACAGAAGATGCAAATGGAGTTAAATCTTATATTGATTCTGTTATTAATCTTCGTTCTACTGAACTTCAACAAGCAGCAATTAATCGTCTTTATCAAGATAATCCTCTTCTTAAACAATTCCAAGACTATGTACAACTTAAAGGTACTCCTAAAGGTTTTGGTGATATTCCAGATCGTAGTGGAATTAAATTGGATAAAGACAACGAAAGTCAACTTGTTGCTGTGATTAAGATGGCTGCTACTGAGTTTGGTAATAAGAGTCTTAACGATAATTATATTAAATATCTTCGAGATAGTGGAAGCCTTTATGATGAGGCTAAAACTCAACTTGCAGCTCTTGTTGATAAAGATAAAGCATATCGTAAGGATATTGAAACACAGGCTGCTGCTCAACGTCAACAAGAAGCAGAAGACCTTAAAGCATATTGGGAAAAGGTTAATAATATGATTAATGGACGTGTTATTAACGGTTATAAAATTCCTGATAGTTTTACAAAAGAAGTTGATGGTAAAAAAGTAGTTATTACTCCTAATGATTTCTTTAATTATGTTTCTAATGCTTCAGTAGAAAGAGAAGACGGTAGTAAAGTTACAGGTTATCAGAGAGATTTAGCTCAACTTACCGATGACGAATATATGGCTCGTGAAATGCTTGATGCTTGGCTTATGTTTACAGGAGGAACTTATAAAGATTTAATTGATATGGCAGTTAAGGAAAACGAAGTTCGCAAACTTATTGTCAAATCTAAACAAAATCGTTCTACTAAAACTGTTAAACTTGTTAAAAAACAAGATGGTAAGTCAAACATTGATGATATAATCCTTCAATAAATTTTTAATGTTTAATTTTTAACTTTAATAAGTATGTATAAACTTAGAGAAGTATCTCGTACTAATTATGATGACCGTGGTTATTCTAACGAAGAAACCATTGCTCATCTTATGTTGTCTAAACCAGAGGAAATTAATAATACTCTTACCTATACTTATGGTATGGATGATGATAGATTTCCTTTGACATTCCTTACTGAAGGTCAAGGTATTGCTGGTGTTAAAGACATTAAAACTGTTCAGTGGACTTGGAAGACTATGGGTCGTATGAAGTTCAATGATTATGTTATTTATTTTAACACTGCTAATACTACACCTGGTAAGGGTGGTGCTATGTTTGATGTAGAGTTTGCTACTCACTGGCTTATTGAGCAGTATGGTCTTATTGCTCCTGATGGTATAACACAAGTTCGTATTATGAAGGATCTTGGTGAAGGTCCTCATGGTGGTTATCTTTATCGTCTTAAGCTTACTACTCCTGATCCTAATGTTTATGTAGATCCTTCTAATCTTGCGGTTGGTAAGTATTGGTCTATGACTGCTCCTACTATCAGTGAATCTTATTCTAAGGGTAATAGAAGTAACGTTATGGGTCCTGGTAAGATGACTAGTCAACTTGAGTTCCACCGTTATTCTAAGGAAATTGCAGGTAATATTTCTAATGTTGTTGTAACTTATGAGTTCCAGACTAAGGGTGGTGGTACTACTAACCTTTGGATTAATGAAGAGATGCGTCAACATGATATTACTTGTCGTATTATGGATGAAGAGCGTCTATGGATTGCAGAATATAACCGTAATGAAAACGGTGAAGTTCTTCTTATTGATCCAGATAATGGTCAGCCAATTCCTCATACTGCTGGTATGATGCAAATTTGTCGTGAGTCTAACTATGATACTTATGGTGAAGTTCTTACTTTGAATAAGATTGAACGCACTATTGGTGATATTCTCGACAAGGATACTGATACTGGTTCTATGGAAGTTGTTCTTATGGGTGGTAAAGGCTTCATGGAAGACTTTGATATGGCTATCCGTAATGAAACTCGTTCTGAAGGATTTGCTACACCTCTTGGTGATAAGATGATTGAAGACTTTGAAGGTGGTCTTTCTTATGGTAAGTATTTCCGTCGTTACAAGACTGTAGATGGACATATTATTACTGTTAAACATTTGCCTTTCCTTGATACAGGTACTCTTGCAGAAAATGCTAAGGCTAACGGTATGGTTCATCCTCGTACAGGTCGTCCTATGACTTCACATCAAGCATTCCTTATTGACCTTTCTGTTTACAAGGGTGTTCGTAATGTTCGTAAGGTTCGTCAAACTGGTCAAATTTATAAGATTGGTATTTTGAAAGGTCTTACAGATATTCCTGCTTCTTGGGGTTCTGTTCCTAACAATTCAATTTCTACAGAGGTTGATATGTCACGTTATGAAATTAAGAACAGCTATGGTCTTCAAGTAAATAATGCAACTAAGATGTTCCATTTGAAGTGTGTACTCTAATTAGTAATAATCAGTAAAATTATAGAACAATGGATATTAAAACAACTATACCAAGTAGTCCTACTAAAGTTCCAGAACAATCAGGTGGTAGTGACACAAATAATGAAGATTTAACAAAAGAATACGTAGATAAGAGAACTATTGTTATTAGTCTTGTCCACAATTATTCAAATTATCGTAAAGTAAATATGAAAGTTCTCGGTCAACGTAAAGAAACTATTGGTAGTTCTATTACTTCTTGTCGAGTTCTTTCTTCCAATGCTGGAGAAGTAAATGCTTATTTTCCTGCACTTGTAGGTCTATCACCTAATCATGCTGATTTTACAAGTAGAGTTAAAGCTTGGCTTAGCAACATTCAATTTGTTGTAAATGAGAATGATGTTCCTTTGGACATTTCTTTTGTTTATAACACAAAGAAAGATTATCTTGATTTCAAGTTCCAGAAGCAGGTTGCAGCTCAGAATTTTGAAATC